>JABUBL010000312.1_pt1 | contig 13774 bp, 13 predicted proteins | sample 7240371 | NCBI WGS metagenome assembly JABUBL01 (sample SAMN07256343, study PRJNA390944) | subsurface metagenome | isolation source: Methane hydrate marine sediment | place: Pacific Ocean: Eastern North Pacific, ODP site 1244 | collected 2002
CTCAAGGCGGGGGGCTACCCTGCTGATCTGGAGGTGCCCTATCCAGAAAGGCTCTCCCGCGGGCTGGTGCTCGTCAAGTGGTGGCTGCTGGCCATTCCTCACTATATTGTGGTTAGTTTCTTCCAAGGAGGCTGGGGAGGTCGTGGTGGCGGCGGTCTAACGTTTATTCTGGCCATATTTGCCGGAGTAGCACTGCTATTCACAGGTAAGTATCCTAAAGACATTTTCAACTTTGTTGTGGGCATGAACCGCTGGACATACCGCGTGTCTGCCTACGCGGCGCTAATGACAGACCAGTACCCGCCGTTCCGCCTTGGCGAATAGCGCTCGCCGGCAGGCTGGCACTGTACAGTTTTATACTTTAGCGTTAGTCGCAGGAACAATCATCATTGTTGGGGACCACCATCCCCTGGGCATCGATCTGCCAGTCGCAGTTGGCATCTGACTTTGGCACTTTGTTTATGTAGTCCCCCACCAGCGGGCCTGTTATGGGATCTTCGTAAAACAGGTCGCCTGGCTTATTGCCATCCTCTGTGGGCCAGCTGCCGTCGTTCTCATACAAATAATTGACCACCGCTGACTGAATCAAGCTCTGGTCAGCCTCGCAGACCTCCCTTTCACCCTTGCCGATATAAAGGGTCATGCTCAGGGCAACAGCGCCAAGTAGAATTGCCAGTATGGCGAGCACGATGAGCAGCTCTACCATGGTGAATCCCTTTTTTCGAGCTATTGGCTTGAACAATGCCCTTCCTCTTTGCAAGGCGTTACTAACGCACTAATTTTACACTATGTATGGCTTCTGTTTCCAGTTTTTTGGGAGCACTGCGCCAGACACAAGAGCAGCAACCCGAATCAGGTTGCTGCTACTAAGTATGTGGGCGGCGCCTACGCTCCACATAAATTCCATTTTAGGTAGCTCAAAAAATCTATCCTAGCAAATCAACCGCTGCTCGGCCACTTTAGCGGACTTTGACTCTTGCCCGTCTCCTCCGCAGAACTACCACTGCCCCTGTAGCCGCCGCGGCAAGTGCGGCCAAGCCCATCCATTTCTTCATCTACACCACCTCCTTTTCCGGAGGCTTCACGTCTGTAAACCTAGGTTAACCGGCGTGGCTTTGCTTTGCGCTGCTGCCTGTTCTACTATGGCGTGGGGCAGGCGGTGCCGCAGCCGCAGGCGGTTCCATCCCAGCACACCACGCCGCCGGTCTTGATCGCCCAGTTGCACTTCTCATTGGTGCCGTCCCAATCAGAGTTCGGCCGTTCGTTCAAGTAGTCGGGCACGAGTTTGCCTCCGTCGTGGTCTTTAGTCCAGTCGATGTCGGTGCCCGCATCCGCGACCGTCCCGGCAGTGGTTGGCCAGTTACCACCGCTCTCGTAGTAGTAGCTGTAGATCGCTGTCTGGATGGCGTTCTCATCAGCCTCGCAGGCAGCTGACTCGCCCCTGCCGATGAAGCCGGTTAGAGCCAGCACTACCACCGCTGCCAGCACCGCTAGAATGCTGAGCAGCTCGATCAGGGTGAAGCCTCGCCGCTTCCCTCCTAGTCGCCTGAAAACTCGCTTCTTCACTATCCTTTACCTCCTTCCTAGACTTGGTACTATTGATTTATATTGTCCAATATGATATAATATTGTCAACATGTGCCTAAAATATACCAAATAAAATCAATTTTGTCAATAGTAAAATAGTCCTAGTGTTTCTAGTAAATTAGTCCTATTTTTAGTAAGGAGTTAGTCCGAGTCTAGCGCTGTAGAGTTCCAGGAAGAGAAAATGAAGTATGTAGTTGATTATAGCTCGGAGGAGCGAGAGAAAGCGGAAACGCCTTTCATCGTAGGTCAAGCCTATAGTTTGATAAAAATGGCGCACAACAGTGTTTTCTTAGGTGAGGATGGGATTCTTTGCATCACTTGCGTTGGTGACCAGAATGAGATCAGCGTTAAAGAGATAGCGGAGGAAACACTGCCGATTCTAGACCAGGCGTCTGGTCCGGTGAAGGTGCTTTTCGACGCCACCAAGGCGGGCAAATTCTCAGTCGAAGCGAGGCAGGGGATGGCGAGGTTTCTGACACAGGCGACCCGGGGCAAGGCTGCTATAGTTGCCTCCTCTGTGTCGATGCGGGCACTGGGATTGTTCATGACCGGCGGGACCAATGCCGGGAGGTTGAGGTTCTTCGAGTCTCGAAGGGAAGCATTGAAATGGCTCAGTAAGGACGCAAAACCTGAAAAGCGGGGCATTAGTTTTAACAACCTGTGGCAGGCACTCTTCAGAGTGAGATGGTTAAGGATCAAGGAACGGTGGCTAAGAGAGGTGTTTGAGGTCCTGCAAAGTGTGGCCATGGGTAATTTTTCCCGCAGGATAGCAGTTTCCAACCATGAAGATGAGCTTGCCTTGATCGAGGCTGGCATCAATCTGATGGCTGACGACTTAGAAGACAAGGACAGAGAGGCCAGGGAATATGAAAATGGGCTCAGGGAGGAACGGAACCGTATTGCTCGCGAGCTACATGATTCCGTCTCCCAGCTCCTTTTCAGTGCCGTTTTAAACTCGGAGGCGGCCAGCGCCCTGGTTGAAAGCGACCCTGAGCGTGCCAAGACCCGTATCGAAACAGTACGGGTTAGTGCCACCGAGGCTCAACAACAGATGCGCGACCTGCTCACGGAGCTACGCCTCAGTCCGCTTCTGGGGGGATTGACCACAGCACTGAATATGTTCATCACCACGTTCAGCAAGAGGGAAGGAATCGACACCTCGTTCTACGCTGATGGGGAGAGACAGCTAGCACCGAACATAGAGAGGGAAATATTCCGCATCGCCCAGGAGGCGTTGAACAACGTAGCCAAACATTCGAAAGCGACATCGGCTACTGTGGAGCTGGCGTTTTCATCTGGTGTGGTTTGTCTCAGCGTGGAGGACAATGGCGTCGGTTTTGACCCCTCGCATACCACAGTGGGCGAGACAGGATTGGGGCTGACTCACATGCGGGAGAGAGCTGAGGGCCTTGGTGGTAAGCTAGCGATAGAATCAGCCCCGGGCAAAGGGACCAAAATAACGGTGGAGGCACCTTTGGAGGAAAGTCATGGATAGGATCGGCGTTCTCATAGTAGATGATCACCCGGTGGTAAGGGAGGGTCTGCGCGCATTTTTGGAGCTGCACGAAGACCTGGAAATTGTGGGGGAAGCAGCCGATGGAGTGGAGGCGCTGGAAAAGGTAGGTCAGCTAGTGCCAGATGTGGTGCTCATGGACCTGGTTATGCCCAGAATGGATGGCATTATAACCATCCGCCAGATCAGAGACCTGAGTCCCAGCACTCGCATTCTGGTGCTCACCAGTTTCTCCGAAAATGACAAGGTTTTCCCTGCCATCAAAGCAGGTGCTCATGGTTACCTGATGAAGGACATCAGGCCGGTTGAGCTTGCGGAGTCAATTCGATCAGTGTATAAAGGTGAGTCATCGCTCCATTCTGAGATAGCAAAGAAATTGATGGATCAGCTAGCCCAAGACGCGGAAGCAACCGAGGATAAATTGACCCTGCGTGAGACAGAAGTGCTACGACTCATAGCCAGGGGGCACAGCAATAAAGAGATCGCCGCTGCCCTCCTTATAAGTGAAAAAACGGTAAAGACTCACGTCAGCAACATCTTGCAAAAGCTGCACCTCGCTGACCGTACTCAGGCTGCCCTTTATGCTGTGCACCAGAAAATAGCGGTGGACACATAGAACACAGCCCCGTTTATGCTAGGCTAAACCGACCCACCAGTCGTATATTGTCTCTCCCCATACCAGGGTGACCATAGCTGCTGCGGCGAGAAAGGGTGCAAAGGGGATGGCCTGCTTTCTCTTTTTCACCCCGAATAAGAGCAAAAAGACAGCCACCAGCCCGCCAGCGAAAAAAGCCAGCAGCAGAGAAATGAAAACGTGAGGGAAGCCGGTGGCCAATCCGATAAGCGCTGCCAGCTTGACATCGCCTCCCCCCATGCCCCCCCGATAGATGAGATAAGGTATCAAAATCATACCAAAGCCAACGGCCGCTCCCGCAATAGCCATAGCAATGCCAAGGTCGGGCCAGAAGAAGGAAAAAATAAGCGCCATCGCTATGCCAGGATAGACAACAATATCCAGAACAAGCCCGTGTTCCAGATCGATGACCAGGATTACCAAGAAGAGGCAGGCATAGAGGAGGGCCATGACAAGCTGGGAGCCGAGACCATAGTGCCAACAAAGGGAGGCGCTGAGGAGCGCTGTTGCCAGCTCTACGGCGGGAAGTCGGATGGGGATGTGAGCGCTACAATAGCGGCAGCGGCCTCGCAGCCAGAGGAAGCTAAATAGGGGCACCAAATCCCGGGCTTTGAGCCTCTGCTGGCAGGCATCGCATTGAGAGGGGGGTCTGATTACGGACTTGCCCACAGGCAGGCGGTCGATGCAAAGATTGAGAAAGCTGCCTATAGCGAGCCCAAGAAGGAAAAAGAGACCTATCTCAAGAGCAGTGGTCATGAGGTTCTGAGAACCAGCCCCATGTTAACCATATAGTGGGCCAGTGGCAATTCGGCGGAATAGCTCAGCGGCGGTTCAAGGGGCTGTATCGGACGCCCGGTGAGGGTGGCAACATTTATGGCAAAGGAGACGCTCCCGGCAACAGCTCCGGTGAGGTAAATAGGGAGCTCATGGTCAAGGGGTTCATCCTGGTGGCTATCATTGTAGAAAGATATGGTGCGCACCAGCTCATCACTAATGCGGCCCACAGCGTAGTCTGAAGAAAGCACCCCTTCGCCGAGAAAGGCGCTGCGAATCAGGACCGGGACATCGTCGAGGACAATAACTATCTCCACGCAATTGGTCTCTCCATTGGCAATGATAGCATCCCTTCGGTTCACTGCTCTCATCAACGCCAGGGGCTTCAACTCAATAATGCTGGGCCTTAGCCTCGCTATCGCCATTGCGTTCATCAAGGCTTGGAGTGGCTCTTTGGGAATGGAAAGGACAAAGACCTGCTGGTGCTGGGTACGTAGGGGCAAAGCCCGCCAGTAAAGGTAGCTATCTTCCTGAGAAACCTCTGCTTCCCTTCTCACCTCGCGTTGAATTACGCTTTCCAGCTGCCCTTTCTCCAGCGCTGGCAGGTTTAGAATTCGTGAGGTGCTGCCCATAGCTGAGTGAGCACACATTATCGTGCCCGTGGTAAGCCTCATATTGGTCATGATGCTCCTGATCACCTCCCCCAGACCCTCTGCATCGGCCACATGACCATTTTTCAAGAAATTCGGGTTAATGGGCACGATATCCCACACATCCACAGAATCCCCGCGGCTACCCAGGATCCTGAGGGTAGTCCCCTCGATGCTAAGAGTTACGATGCGTTTGGCCATGAGACGCTCCTAGGATGGTTGGGCGAAAATCACTATCTCGAAGGTTATTTCCCAGATTTCAGTTTCACTGTCATAAGTGAGGTCCACATCCTGTACAATGACCGCGTCATAGGGCATATTGTCTTCCATTTCGCCCAGGAATTCAAATATCTCATCCAGAGTGCCGGCAGCGGTTACCTCGAAGGGGTAAAGCTGATATTCGGTGTCGCTGCCATCCACACCCCTTTGAGTCGTACCGGATTCGCTGAAGGAGTAATCCTCTATGCCAGCCGTGGTTGCTGAGTTATGGATAAGGGCGAAGATCAGCGTGCTGTGAACATCCTCGGGGAAATGCACCTCACCCAGCTGCTCCTGGAGGCTTGCCAGCTGCTCCTGCAAGGCAGAAATATCGCCGTGCGCCATCAGCGCTATCTGCACCTCTACCTCGGCTATTTCATCCTCTAGCGTTCCCTCTCTGCCGCGATCCTGAAAGTAGGTCACGCCCAAATAGATGAGCACCACCACTAGGGCAATCACAATTAGAAGGAAGATGGCTCGCGTTCCAGTGAGGCCCTTCATTGGCTACCTCCGATCAGGCTCACAGTGATGGTAAAGGTGTAGTCCCCGGCACCTGTGAGCTCGGAAACCTTTACATCATCCATCCAGATGATGCTCCCGTCGATGTCAGCAACTGTAGCCTTCAATCCCACCGAGATTATGGCGGTAAGCTTCTCTGGATCGGAAAAAGATAAGCTAACCCTGGTCCAGATGTCCTTAGTAAGGGGCGGTATATTTATTGTCTCCCACGGGGTTTCACATCCCGAGTTGTCATCGAGCAGGAGCTGCAAATCTCCGAAAGTGGTGGATTCATCGGACTTAATCCAGAATGTGATTGCCTCATAGCTGCTCAAATCCTTTGGCGATGTTATAACCTCATAGGCAATTATATTCCAAGGGGGGGGCGGGGGTGGGATGGGGGCGGGAGGAGTAAAAAAGCTAGCACCAACCTCCATCTTGGCGCTTGCCTCACCCTCTTTAAAATCCCAGAAGTCTGCTGAGCAGATTACCCCCGGTGTTTCCGCCTTTACATCATCGAGCCAGATGGTGCACGCCCCAGGGTCAACCGTGGCATATAGTCCCACCGACTGTATGGCGGTAAGGTTTGATGGATTGGCTAAGGTTAAAGTAACACTGGTCCACACATCCTCGGCGAGTGCCGGGAGATCTAATCCTTCTAATGGAGAACCGCAACCAGGAGAATCATCCAGCAAAAGCTGCAGGTCTCCGGCGACTCGGTCTTCGCTGGACTTGATCCAGAATGTCACCTGGCTGCGCGCGCTCAAATTCAACGGTGGTGGTGGTGCTACTGTATCTAAATCCTCATAGGTGATGAGACCGGTGTCGAAGCCGTCGGCGATCACCTGTTTGGCGCTGGCAGAGCCAGCCATTTTATCCGTGGTATCAAAGGAGCAGGTTACTTCAGGTATCACCGCCTTTACATCATCAACCCAGATCTTGCATTGGCCGGGGTCAACCGAAGCCGACAATCCCACTGAAAGTATGGCAGTGCGATCTGCGGGCAGGGATGTCAAAGCTACGCTGACCTTGGTCCAGGTATTGGCAATGAGTGCCGGGATAGTTAGTGTCTCCAGAGGAGAAGGGCAGTTGTTGTTATCATCTAATAGGAGCTTTAGGTCTCCTGCATTTCGGGGCAGACCGGACTTAATCCATAATTCGATATGTGTGGCCCCGCTCAAATCTAACGCTGCGAAATTCTCATAGGCAATCAAGCCAGTGCTGAAACCGGGATCAATCTCCTGTCTGGTGCTGGCATTCCCCTCTTTATAATCCCCAAGATCCTGAAAGGTATCTACGCCGGGGTCAGGAATAGGGACACTCCAAGCATCCTCACAATCCTCAACAACAGTTGGAGGAGCACCCCAGCGTCCCTCCCACTCATCCTCGCAGTCATCAACCACAGTAGAAGCAGAGGGGAGTCCCACCCAGGCATCCTCACCATCATCGAGCACGATTTCAGCCGGCTCTACGCCGTCCTCAGTGGGCTCGTATTCTATGTCCGTGGGGCCGACCTCGCCAAATAGCCCGGTATTGCTCAACGCCATGGCAAAGCTGGTCACGTCATCGCCACTCACTGCGGTGCCCTCAATATCCAAGCTGGAGCCCTCAATGATGGACGTGATGGTTACCCCGGCAGGGGCTACTTCATGGATTACCTCCAGCACTTCAGACCATATTACTGCGCTCTGAGAGAGTATTTGATAGTCCCCTCCCATGACGCTGAGCAGGCTCTCAAGCTCATTGATCTGGTCTATTAACGCCAGAGCCTCAGGGAACAGGCTCTGGAGGCGAGCCAATTCCGCCTCTGCATCGTCAAGGGTGTTCTCCAGGTCATCAATGTCATCACGCTGCTCGTCCCAGAGCCCGTAGAGGTTGGGTACATCGGGCCAGTCATACTCCTGAGCAAGGTAGGCGAAGGGGAAAACGGCATAGATAAGGAGCACGATCAGGAGTGCCACTGTGACGCCGAAAAGCGATATCGGCGGTCGCACCTCCTTACGTGGGATGAGGTTAATGTCTGTTAACCTTGGTCGCCGAGGTTGAGGTGGGCCGGCGGATGCCATCGATATTTCCTCTTAATCTATAAAATGATTCCAGGTAATTAAGATAATCTATCATAATAATAGCAGAAAGTCAAGCAAATCGTCCAAAAATGACTAATGGTCGGTACAAAATGGCTAGTGCTTGTGCCAGCAGATTATGTCAATAATCTCGCCTGCCGCCTACCTCACCCCTAATAGCTCTCATAGGTGTAGGTCATTATGCTCACCGGGAATAGCCCTGTCTCGGTTCCGGGCACGGTGCGGAATGAGAGGATGACATATACTAAGTCCCACCCATCACTATGGGTAGTAATCTTCAGCTCAGCTGACGTGTCACCCTCGCTTAGGTACTGAGGGTCACCGGGACCAGTCCCTGCAACTTTAAAGGTCTCGATGTCCACGCCATCAATGAATACCCCCCCCAGACCGCTGGAAATACTGTTCATGACATTAAACTGGGGATTAACCTCATCGTACAAGTAATGCCACTCAGTGTCGGATTCCCCTTTAAATTGTACGTAGTCGTTAGGAAGGTGCTCGTCACCCTCTCCGACAAAGTAGCTAACATAGCCTTCCGCGTCAGCAGGGGCTAAAAAGCCCTCCATAACATAGTGCAGGGTGCTATCATGAGCATGACCGAACTCATCATAGAGGTAGAGCTGGTGAGCCTGCTCTTCGGCGCTGGAGTAGATTATGATAAGCGACCAGCCAGCGTATGACCATGGCACCGGCCTCACCACCCCATCAGGGTAAGGCGCGTCCACATCACCACTCACGTCACCAACAGTTATGGTGTAAGTTGCATCCCCATCGGTGCTGATTTCGCTTACCTGATCGGTCACATCGGCAAAACAAGCGTAGGCATACCAAGCTTCGCCTTCTGGCACATCATCGTGTGGCAGGAAGGGGTGTTCCCTTATAGACCATCTGCTGGCAATTATATCCATTACTGGTCCGCTGTCAACTTGAAGAGTAATCTCGGTGTCTGCAGCCTCCTGTTGCCACCACGCCGCCCAGTAAAGGTAAGCAGCCTCTACATGAGCATCTTCCGGGATGTCTAGGTCTTCTACTTGGGGGCTCCTTTTCGTGATTATAGCACTGCTCTCGTCAAGCAGCGTATCTCGGTACGTATCATCATCGGAATCGTACATCAAGCTATTACCTACGGCCCGATAATCCCCATAGATCTCGCTAATTCTGTCACTGGTCTTAGCCCTGCTCAGGTAAGCTTCGATGGTGGTCTCCCCTGCTGTGGAGGTAATCTTATAGGTTCCACTGGCTACATCCCAGGATAGAAAAATGTCCATACGCTTGATCCTGATCCAGGAGAAGATCCCCTTGGGCTCCTCTGATGATGGGGTATATTGGAAACTCAGGACTCTCCTTATCGGAAACTCACTACTACCGGGCTCGCCTCCGCCGGGCGGGGGCAGGGCATCGAACTCGATGCCCTGGGGAGCGGTAAAGTCCCATATCAGGGCGGTACCGCCGCGGAAGGGCATTGTGGTGGGGTCATCAGGAATTTTGGGGTGAGTGGTAACACCAGAGCTGGAGCCATCGATATAGCTATAGCCAGCAGGCAACCAGGCTCCCATTCTATTTATCTTCAACTCCCCTTTGCCATCGTAGGAGAATTCAACGTGGTAGGTGCCTTCCTCTGTAATAGAGCCCACGACTACCAGATCAGCATGGGGCATTGTCCCGCCTGCTTTATCCTCCAGGCCGGTGAGAATCCAGAGGTTTTCTATGGTAACATCTACCTGATAGCCATTTACATCTAATATCTGGTACGGGTACGTATCACCTGCGTTCTGAGGTAGATTTCCATCGTCATTCTGTATCTTGTATGCCGCATCCTCTATCCCGGCATCGGCGGAATAAAAGCGGACCATCCTCTCCTCATGATGATGGGAAGAGGTGAGGCCGGCGGTCATAAGGAGCAGAAGCGGCACCAGGATGATGCCAGCCATGATTAGCACCACCAGGACCCAGATCAGCGCATATCCGCCCTCATCCTTCCTCAGTTTGCCCTTTCTTCTATCAAGCCTGCTTTTCATACTGCACCCCCGAGCTAGGAAAGAGGCCTGGGCTTAACATTATATGTCCTGGTCGCGGTCTGGTCTCCAACCTGAGCCGTTATCACCAGGGTGAGAACATTTTCACTTGCATTCCAGGCGAGGTTAGTCACCGGGTCAATATATCTAGCCACACGCATGGTCTCCTGGGGAACGTCGTTAATGGAATAGGTCCGCCACAGCTCCTTGAGCCCGTCTGAGGCGTCTTCCAGGGTGTAAACAACCTTATGGGCATCCCCTTCCCAATCAACCCAGTCCAGGGTGACAAATCCTGAAGTATCATCAACAGCTTGAGCTTGCGTGGCATCGCGGCTGACGCTGAAACCGGCGTTCTGCACCTCAGTATAAGCAGTCATGTAATTGCTATTGCGGTCACTCACCGTAATCAGCTGAAAGATAGCGACTGCAGCGCCAACGATAACGAAACTAGAGATGCCTATAGCTATCACTAGCTCCACCAGTGTTATCCCCTTTTGGTTCACAGGCTTGTCTTTCATCGCTTTACCTTATAGCCTTCGGTGGTAACCACCAGCTCATTATCATGATAAACCTCGACCGTTACCTTTTGAATGCCCATATCTTCGCCAGGAGGTAAAGCCTCGTGTGTTACCGGGTCAATAGGCACAGCGGTAAGCGTCATAAAGTAGCCAGAGTGCTCAGGGGGGATGCGGCTATTCGGATCCCCATATTGTGGAGGATTGTTGACGTCATCGTAATCACAACTCTTAATATATTCCATCTCGGCTCGGGTCAGGCTCTCAGCAGTGGTTTGCCGATTGACGCTAAATGTAGTTCTGTGGCTCACATTTAGCGCGATAAACAGGCTAACTGCTATCGCCCCGAAAATAATCACAGCTATCAGGACTTCGACCAAGCCCATCCCTTTTTGGTTGCCTAGCCTCTTCACTCGATTTGCCCCATCAAATCATAAATTGGTGTGATCACGGAGAGGGCGATGAACCCCACCACTATCCCAACCCCAACGACCAGTGACGGCCCCAACATCGCCGTGGCCCTGGAAACGGCTTTATCTGTCTCCGTTTCATAGAAGTCGGCCATTGTCTCCAGATTTGCTTCCAGGCGACCGCTCTGCTCGCCAACGCCCACCACCTGGGCGAAGAGGGGTGGAAATATTCGCTGTTCCATAAGCGCCTGGGACATCGATTGCCCGGCATGGACATCGGCGTGCACCTTCACCAGCGCCTCCTTAATCTCGACCTGATCCGTTGTCTGGATCACCAACTGCAGGGCTTCGGTCAGGGTAATCCCGCCCCGAATCAGGACAGCTATCGTCCTCGCCAATCGAGACATCGTGCCCATGACAATGATCTTACCCAGCATCGGTATGTGCCAAAATATGGCATCCTTCTTTCTTTTCCCTTGGGGTGTTTTAAGATACCACCAGCCAAGGAAGACGAGACACACTGAGCCGAGCACCATATACACCATGGCGGACCTAACGAAATCGGAAAATGACAACAAAATCCGGGTGAAGATGGGTAGGTCCCCGCCGTAAGCTTCGAAAAGCCCGCTCATAGCTGGCATAACGAAACCAAATACTACGCCGGAAGCGACGAAGGCAATAGCTATCACGAAAGCGGGGTAAATCATGGCACCCCTAACCTTATTGGTAACAGCGGCCTCTTTGTCCATATGTATCGTTACTTCCCTCAGCATTCGCTCCAGGTTACCTATCTCCTCACCAACCCTGGTCATGCGCAAAAAGAAGGGGGAAAACACTTTCGGGTGTCGGGCGCAGGCATCGGAGAAGGGACTCCCGGTCTCGATAGCTGAGATCATGTCCCGGATCACTTTCTTCATGCCAGTCTTTTCGGTTCGCCCATAGAGCATATGCAACGCAGGGATAATAGCAATCCCGGAGCTAAGCAGAGTGGCTAGGTCACGGGTAAAGTTGACCACGTCATTGCGGCTCACCCGGGAAAAGAAAGGCAGAGCTTCATCCAGGGAGGGAGCCGTCCTTTTTTTATTGAGGCTGATGATGGTGAGATCGGATTTCCAGAGCAGAGCCTCAGCGGCATTCTCGGAATCGGCCTCCAGTGCCCCCGCGGTCATGTCACCGTTAGCATTATAAGCCGCATACTTAAACCACATTGTCACACCTCACATTATGTCCGTAAAAAAAGCAAAAGGATTTGAGGAGCGTAGGCGCCGCCCAAATCCTTTTGTTTTTATCGTATTTTAATAATTTTAGATGCTATAGCATATCAGGTCATTCTAGATTTGTCAATTATCAATCCCCATGCGTTGGCCATCTAGATGAAACAAGCTTAGCCAATAGTAAAGACGTTACGGATCACCTCCCTGGGGGTAGTTAGCCCTTCCTTGACCTTGAGCATGCCATCACGGCGCATGGTGATCAGTCCCTCCTCCATGGCCTGCTCATTAACCTCCATAGCTCCTGCTTCTTGGTTCACCAGCCGCCTTATTTTATCGCTCATGGTGATCTGTTCGAAAACCCCGACTCGCCCCAAAAAGCCGGTATTAGAGCAAAAGCTGCAACCAGCGCCATAGGCGTACTCGCTTTTCTCCTCTCCTACCTCCTGCTGATAAGCCATTGCTTCGACAACAGATGCCGGCCTCATTTCTCGGCAATATGGGCACACCTTTCTCATCAGGCGCTGTGACAGGGCAGCAATAACTGCTGATGTAACCAGGAAATGCTCCACTCCAAAATCTAACAGGCGAACGATAGCACCGGCAGCATCATTGGCGTGGATCGATGTTAGCACTAGGTGTCCGGTGAGGGCGGCTTGTATCGCCGTATTTGCTGTCTCGGCATCGCGGATCTCGCCGACAAGGATGACATCAGGGTCGAGACGCATTATCGCCCGCAGTCCACTGGCAAAGGTGATTTCTGCCGCCCGATTAACCTGAATCTGGCGCACCCCTTCGAATTCATATTCAACGGGGTCTTCAATGGTCATAATATTGAGCTCTTTGGCGTTGAGTTGACTCACCGAGGCATATAGGGTGGTGGTCTTGCCTGAGCCAGTGGGACCGCTGATCATAATCATGCCATAGGGAGAGTCGATAGCCTTTTGATAGGTTTCGAGAATAGAAGGTGACATCCCCAGTTCGGAGAGCTGTATCAGGGAGAGGGATTTATCCAGCACGCGCATCACTACCATCTCCCCGTGATTGGTGCCTATGGTAGCAACGCGGAAATCCACATCTCGGTCAGAAATTGTGGCGCTGAACTGACCATCCTGAGACCGACGGCGTTCAGCAATGTTCATACTAGCCATTACCTTGATCCTGGTCAGCAGCGCTGGGTGGACTTCGTGGGGCAGGGAGACGGCATCATGGAGGATGCCATCGATCCGGAAGCGAACCACAACATTATCCTCCTCGGGTACAATGTGAATGTCCGATGCCCTCTCTTTTATTGCCTGAGTAAGCAGCATGTCCACTGCTCGCACCACGGGGGCATGGCTGATGGCATCCAGGGTAAGCTGGGGCTCTACTGCCAACCTTGCCTGAGCAGTGTTCAGCATCTGTTTGATTTCTTTCTCTATATGGGTGGTCAACTTATATTGGGTATCTATTGCTTCCTGGATGCCCCCGTGAAGAGCGACAACTGGCTTGATCCTCTTCTTGGTCAACGTGGCAAGGGTATCAATGAGGTGCAGGTTATCAGGGTCATCCATGGCCACGGTCAAGGTATCACCTTCGACTGATATAGGTAGGACAGTGTGCTGCCGAGCCACGTCCTCCGGGAT
>JABUBL010000313.1_pt1 | contig 13768 bp, 12 predicted proteins | sample 7240371 | NCBI WGS metagenome assembly JABUBL01 (sample SAMN07256343, study PRJNA390944) | subsurface metagenome | isolation source: Methane hydrate marine sediment | place: Pacific Ocean: Eastern North Pacific, ODP site 1244 | collected 2002
TCTTCTTACACAGCAACTTTCAGGGCCTCTGCCTTTTCTCTTAGATGTTGTACTATTTCTCCGTTATTCCTCTTTTCTTTCAGTTCTTCAGGACTGATTAGTTCTTCACAGCTGATTGGCTTCCCAATATTTAAAACAACTGTTTGTCCGGCGTTGTCCCATACTTCTCTTAAGGAAAAAACCCTCCTTAGTTTTTCTGTTATTTTAAATTTTGCAAGAAAGTTATATATATTTGCATGATCAGGTCCTGAAAACCACATGGGAACCACATATTTAGAATGTGAAACAAAAGTTTTCAAGCTCTTTTTCCAAGGATATTCTTCAAGTCCTGTTTTAGACATTCTTCCAGAAGGATATATTGCTAGATTTCCTCCTCCCTCATCAAGATATCTTAAAGCTTTCCGAAGAGAACCTGTATTTGGTCCTTTTACTGTTGAATGCACAAAAATAGCTATTTTTTCAAGTCCTTCAATAAATCTAAGCTGATTCATGACAATTATCTTTAATTGCCTTCCCTCTTTGTTAATAAGAGGATACAAGCCCGCTACCAATAGTATACTATCCAAAAGACCGTAGGGATGATTGCTTATAAGTAAACCCCCTCCATTTGCAGGAATATTTTTTGCACCTCTTACTTCATAGTTTACACCTATTTCTTTTAGAGCTTCTCGACATGCATACCCCCATCCTCCTCTTTCTTTTGCTCTTTTTTCACTTCTTAAAGTCATATCATAAGTTTTACTGACTTTAAATAAATCATCAAGTACAGGATTCTTTCTTGCAGTGTTAATGATTTTTTCTAAAGATTCTTTAGGATTTTTATCCTGATCGAAATATCGAAAGGCAGAAGTTATTTCTGGAGCATATTTTTTTAATTTCCACAATTCTCCACAGAGATTCCCTATATTTTCTAATGATTTTATTGCCATTCCCAAAGTTAAAGATTATGATTTAAAAATATATCTGTAAGAATTCTATTTTTTAGGTTTCCTTGCCAATCACTTTCTTTCCGTTCATGTATTTCTGAAGTGGTTTCGGTATCTTAATGCTGCCGTCTTTCTGTTGATTATTTTCCATAATAGCTATTAATGCTCTTGATGTTGCAACAACAGTATTATTTACAGTATGAACCACTGCTTTTTCTCCATTTCTTAATTGAACCTTTATGTTTAGATTTCTTGCTTGAAAATCAGTGCAATTACTTATAGAACCAACTTCTTCATATGATTTTGTAGTTGGTCTCCAAGTTTCCAGGTCAGTATATTTTGCCCTCCATGTTCCAAGTTCTCCAGAAGGCATTTCAACAACACGTGTTGGAATTTCTAGCTTTTTGAAGAGTTCCACAGAATTTTCCAGCATTTCTTTATAATATTTTTCAGAATCTTTTGGTTTGCAAAAGATAAATTGTTCTACTTTGTTGAATTGATGTGTCCTATAAAGTCCTTTCTCATTTATTCCATGAGCACCGATTTCTTTTCTAAAGCACATAGTATAAGAACAATATTTCTTTGGAAGCTCTTTCTCTGCGAATAACTCATTTGCATGAAGCCCTAGAAGAGAATGCTCACTGGTTCCAATCAGACTAAGATCTTCACCTTTTATTTCATAGATAGTTTTCTCGAATTCTCCTAAATCCAGGGCTGCTCCTAGAATGTTCTTTCTAAGCATCAAAGGAGGCTCTATATATGTATATCCTTTTTCCTGCATAAAATCAATTGCATATTTTATCAAAGCTTGATTGAGAAGTGCTAAGTCTCCTTTTAATATATAGAATCCCTTGCCAGAGATCTTTGCAGATCTTACAAAGTCCAATGCTTTGAGTTTTTCCCCAAGTACTGCGTGGTCTTTAGGTTTAAATGCAAATTTCTTTGGTTTTCCAACTTTTTTTATTACCTTAGCATCTTTTTCCTCTTTTGCAATCGGAACTCCGGGAAGAAGTATGTTTGGTATATCCTGCATTATCTTATCTATCTGAACTCCTAACTTTTTTGCTTTTCCCTCATTCATTGCTATCTTTCTTGGGATTTCTTTAGCCTTTTTTATCAAAGCTTTTGCATCTTTCTTTTGTTTTTTCGCCTGATTTATTTCTTGAGAAATCTTATTGCGCTCTGATCTTAAAGCATCTCCTTTATATTTTAGTTTTCTCCACTCTTCGTCGAGTTTTCTGACTTTATCTACTAAAGGAAGTTTTTCGTTCTGGAATTTCTTTTTTATATTATCCTTAACAAGCCCGGGATTCTCCCTCACCAATTTTATATCAATCATGCCAAAAAGAAAGAAATATTCTATTTAAATTTATTGAAAGATTTAAAAATAACAAAAGCTAAATTTATTTATGGGTGTAGGTGATTTTCTGTCGGGACTTGCTCAGGAGTATGGGGTTTTTGTATCCACGCTCCCCCAGATAATCCAGGATTTCCTCAGCCTTTTTTTGATTGTTCTTCTGATAGTCATTTACTCGATTTTTATCTGGAAACTTTATAGATTTATAGGAACAAAGAATATTTTTAAGTTTGACCTTAACAAATATAACAAAACAAGCCATCCTTTTTTAACAAAAATAATTGCAACTGGGTTTTATTTATTGGAGTATATTCTCCTTATACCTTTCATAATTTTCTTTTGGTATGCTATATTTACTTTTTTCCTGATTTTGTTTGTAGAAGAAGCTGTAGCAATAAGCACTATTCTCTTTATATCTGCAAGTGCAATTGCAGCCATCAGAATGTGCTCTTATCTTCCAAAATATGGTGAAAATCTTGCAAAAGAACTCGCAAAAATTCTTCCCTTTACCTTTTTAGCAGTTTCTGTTCTAAATCCAAATATTTTTACTAACATTGTAGAAAGACTATCATCAAGGTTTAGTGAGATATCGACATTTTTTGAGGGAATAATAACTTATCTCATATTTATCATGCTTCTTGAAGTTATTTTAAGATTTTTTGAATTTATATTCAATATACTTGAAGTTGAAGAGGTTGAACCGCCTAAAGAGGAAGGGGAATAAAATATATGTATTTTCTGGGAGAAAATATTTTCAGTAAATACCAAAAGTTAAAAAAAGAGAAATAACAAAGGATTATTATAAACAGGTATTAATGTTTGAAAAATTAAAAAAAGAGGCAAAAATGAACATCAAAAAGTTTTTCATTAATTTTGTAATTGTAGTTGCGATAACCTTCGTGGCTGCAACAAGTATAAGTGCATTAGATAAAGGTTATTGTGTAACAGCAGAAGTTTCAGACATTAGTCCAAGTTCAATTGGAATTGGAGAAGAGTTTACAGTTGGGGTGCAAATTGAAAATTGCGGAGATGAAATGCCAGAATATGTTTCTTTTGAATTATTAAATCCTCCAATAGATATTACAATTAAAGAACCTTTAATTATTAATATTTCTAAATTATATTATGGGAATAGTGAAAGATTTATTACTTATCATATGAAGACAACTGATGATGCTCAACCAGGAACTCATATAATTAAAACAAGACTGTCTTATGGGAAAACACAATATTCAATAACAAAAAATTATAATATAACAATAGAGGTTATAGGAGATAAAGCAGAATTAAGTATTGCTTCTTTTAAAACTAATCCTGTACTCCCAAGAAAAGGGGAAACAGTTGAACTAACTCTGAGAATTGAAAATACTGGTGATGGCACTGCAAAATCAGTTGAAGTATATGTAAATCATTCATTTCAAGGATTAAAACAATCATTTATTGGTGCGCTTGATTCAGATGAAGATGGTCCTGCTGTCTTAACTTTTATTGTAGATAAGTCTGGAGAATTTGAATTTCCAGTTACTATTTCATACAAAGATGATTTTGGGGATAATGAAATAAAAACAAATGTAAGTCTCAATGTATTAAAGAAAAAATCCAATATTGGAACAATTATTCTTGTAATATTAATCATAGCTGTTTTTGGAGGAGGCATATATTATTTCATTAAAACAAAAAAAGCAAAAGATAAGGTAATACAACAGTTATTACAAGGAGAAGATGTTAATCCAAAGGAATCAGAAGAAGAAGATGTTAATCCAAAGGAATCAAAAGGAACTACTAAAAAGCACATTAAAAAAAGTCTGGAAGGAAAAGAGGAAAGAGAGAAGAAAGAAAAAAGAATGAGGGAATTCAAAAGAGAATTATTAGAAAAATATAAAAAATGAGGGAAAAATGCTCAATGATGTTAAAGTTGGATTTGTTAGCGCACTAAGTTCTGTAAAAAGAGGAAACAAAAAAACCTTAGCTTTCATTGTTTTTGTTTTAGCTCTTATTTTTATGAACTTAGTTTTTTTGCCTTCAATGATTGGGGGGATTTCTGGTATGTTTACTGATTTTATGCAATATCCTTATGGGGATATTGTTGTTGAACCAATGGGGGATAATTCTTATATAAATAATGCTGATAATGTATTGCAAAAAGTAAGGGCTGTTCCAGAGGTAAAGGCTGTAACAAAAAGGCTGGATGTTGGAGCATCTATACAGTATAAACAAAAAGTTGTAGGCTCCTCCATAACAGGGCTATTGCCATCTGAAGAGTATGATGTTTCACAATATCCTTATATTATAAGCGAGGGAGAGTTTTTAGGTGATCTTTCTCGGAATGAGATAATAATTGGTGCAATGCTTGTAGAAGGTTATTTTGGTTCTGAAATATATGATAATTTAGGGGGAGTAAGGGTCGGTTCTTTTGTTAATGTAACATATAGTAATGGTGTGGTTAGAACGTATAAAGTTAAAGGGATTATGGAAGGCACATTTGAACTTACTGATCTAAATGCTTTAATTCATTATAAAGAGATTAAAGATGTATTTGGTCTTGGTGAAAGCAAAGCAACAAGTGTTGTTATAAGAGTAAAAGATACTGCTGATTCAGCAAAGGTAAAAGAGAAAATAATTGGGGCTGGAGTCAACGAGCCAGTTTTTACAAGTGATGAAAAGTCTGACGCTGTCTTAAGGCAAGCTATGCAGAGTATAGATATGATAAATGTTGTTTCTAAATATGTTAGTTTGATTGTTGGTGCTGCATTAATTTTGATTATCATTTATATTAATGTCTTACATAGAAAAAAAGAAATAGGCATTTTGAAAGCAGTAGGAATTACTCCAAGATCAATAGTATTATCCTATGCATTTATTAGCATGTTCTATGTATCAATGGGAATACTTGCAGGATTAGTTTTGTATTTTGCACTTATGTATTATTTTACTGTAAGTCCAGTAACATTTTATGAAACTATAACAATTATTCCAGAGATTCAAGGAGGATTAATAATCCAAAGCATTTTCACTATGCTTGGTATGTCTGTTATTGCAGGAATACTTCCTGCATGGAGAGTTTCAAAAGAGAGCATATTGGAGGCAATTTGGGGGAGATGATATGGTAACAAGAGAATTTTGGAAGGCCTGGAAGAGGAAAACAAAATTAGAAATAGAAGCAATAAAAACTCTCAAGGGGGCTAAGAAACTTATTTTGAAAAAAATTCCTAAATCAAAAATAAATTCCCTTTATGTTAAAGGAACTTTTATACGAAGAGAGATGAACAGAAAGAGTGATGTTGATATTGTTGTGATTGTTAAAGACAATAAGTATTTAAAAAAAGTTGATGGGTTGGCTAAAGAATGCGAAGGAAAGTATAAACCAGAAGTTGGAATTTCAGTTCGTTCTTTATGGGAATTAGAAAACAATAAACATTTTGAAAAAACAAAAAAACTCCGGGGGAGACCAGATTTATTTATTAAAAAAGTTGATAATTACAAATTAATTTTTGGGAGAAAAATAAATCCAAAGAAATACCCTTCGAGAGATGATAAAAAAGATTTAGAAGTAAGAATAAGAACATTCAGAAAAACTTTTATTCCTCTCTATAGAAAAAAAGAGATGGGTTTTGCTGAAATAATAAAACAAGTTTTTTGGTTAGTTGAATTAGAAAAGAAGGTTGAAGACAAAAATCCCCCTGAGACTTGGAAGAAATTAGATAAATCAATTAAAGACAAGAATCATATTATGCATATAGCATATAGGTATAGATTAAATAAACCAAAAGATAAAAGAAAAAGAGAAAATTTCATAAAAAAACTTGAGAAATACTTAAAAAAATTAGAGAGAACTTTAAAATGGAAAAGGAAAAAACAATAATAAAAGTAAACAATCTGGTAAGACATTATAACATAGATGGGATAGTAGTAAAAGCCCTAAATGGTGTTACTTTTGAAATAAAAAAAGGAGAGTTTCTTGCAATTATGGGGGCAAGTGGAAGTGGTAAGACAACCTTGCTTAGAATACTTGGTTTAATTGACAAACCAACTAAAGGAACATATATAATTAATAATCTTGATGTAGTTAATTTACATGAAGAAGAAAAAAGTTATTATCGATTGACACAATTAGGATATGTATTTCAAGATTATGCTTTAATTAATGAGATGAGTGCGGGAGAAAATGTTTATATCTTATCACTTATGGAAGGGAAATCAAAAAAAGAATCTATTTCCATAACTAAAGAAGCTTTGGAGAAAGTAGGGCTAGGGGATAAATTACATAGAGTTCCAAATCAACTTTCTGGAGGAGAAAAACAAAGAGTTGCTGTTGCCAGAGCCATAGCTAAAAAACCAAAAATTTTGTTTGGGGACGAGCCTTGTGCAAACCTTGATACTCACACATCTGAACAAGTTTTAGAAGTCCTTAAAGAGCTAAATCAAAAATATGGGCAGACTATTGTGATGGTAACGCATGAACCATGGCATACTAAATATGTTTCAAGAATTATAGAATTAAAAGATGGTTTAATTGTTAGTGATAAAAAATTAAAAAATAATTAATATAATCTTCTGTCAGTTCTTCTTAACCTCTGGATGCTCGTGTCCTTTTTCAGATCTCTGCATAAGCATCTTTATGTGTTTTTCACGTTCTTTTTTATAGCCTTCTTCGTCTGTCTTTATTTCTTTTAACATTTTTGCCAGATACTCTCCCCCCAGAAAATGAGGAGTTAAAACATAATCAGCCCCTTTCTTGTAGAGCGCCATAGAATCTTCTATTGTGTGTGCTCTCACAATAACTATTGTTTTTGGGTTTTCAGTTTTTATTGTTTCAATAAGAAGCTCATTGGTTTCAAAGTCAGGAATTGTAGATATTGCAAGCTTGAGATTTTTCAATGGCAGTTCTCTTAAAAGAGAATCATCATCAACATCACCATATACACTTGGAATTCCTAATTTTTTCAGATCAGAGATAATAGTAGGATTAAAGTCAACGACAAGATAATTCTTTTTGATTTTTTTTAATGAAGTTAAAATTCCAAATCCTATCCTATTGTAGCCAAATAAAACAGCATCTGTTCTCTTACTTATCTTTCTTTTTTCTTTTATTCTTTTTTTCTCAAATATTGAGAGATGCTTTGAAACCAAACGGTATATTTTGTTTGAGTAAAGAACCAGGTAAGTACAGATACCTATTGTGATTAGGCTTGTTAGAGTTATCAGAGAAAGAATTTCATTTGAGATATGCCCAACTCTCGCTCCAAGAGCAGCAACAATCAAGGAAAATTCTCCTATCTGAGCAACAGTAAGTCCTGCAAAAAAGCCTGTTTTTTTAGTAAATCCCTCTAAACCCATCAGAGCCATAACAATCAAAGGATTTCCTATCACAATTAATAATGAAAATACAATAGAAGGAACGATTAATGAGCCAACATTACCTATTGCCATCTGGGCTCCTAAAAGCAAGAAGAATGAAATTATAAAGAAATCCCTTAATGGCTTAAGCCTTGAGCTTATTTCAAGATGATAAGGAGAAACAGACAACAAAACACCTGCAATCAAAGCTCCAACTTCAATACTAAGTCCTGCAAAATAAAATAACGAGGCTGTCCCAAGCCCCCATGCTATAGAAAAGATAAACAAAAACTCCTGAGACTTTGCGAAAAATCTCTGGAATTTAGGAAGCAAAAGAATACTTATCGGGGCTAAAATAGCAACTAATCCAGCCCCTTTTAAAAGAGTCAGACCAATAGTGCTTAGAAAATTTTCTCCTGTTGAAAAGGAAGAGATAACAATAAGAGCTAGTATAGCAACAAAGTCCTGAACCAGCAAGAAACCAATTGAAATTTTTCCGTAAAGATTATCTAAATCGCCTTTATCAGAAAGAAGCTTAAGTATAATAATGGTGGATGAAAATGTAAGTGCAACCGCAATATACAAAGCAGTTATAGGAGCAAATCCCAGCATCGTGGCAATAAAATAACCAATCACTGCTGTGAAAAATATCTGCCCAAGTCCTGTAATTAGAGAAATTTTACCAACTTCTTTTATTACTTTTGGGGTTAAATGAAGGCCAACAATAAAAAGCAAAAGCGCTATTCCAATCTCTGAAAATGTCTGAACTGCTTCAATTCCAGGTAAAATACCAAGGAAATAAGGACCGACAATAATTCCTGAAATAATATAAGCTATAATTAGTGGCTGTTTAAGTAGCCTCATTATAAATGAAACAGCAAGCACTATTAAGATCATAAGACTAATCTGTGTAAATACTTCAGCCATATTTTTCCTCTTTTGTTTTACTAACTATAATATAATAAAAAGTTTTAGTATAAAAAGGTTTTTAAACAACGATGAGATTTTTATTTTAAGATGAATGTCTACGACAGCTCTTCGCTGTGAAGTCATTTAATAAAAAATAAAATGCCTAAGGTAAGAATAAAACTAAACAGTACAGACATAGAAATGATTAATAGTATCTGTGATTCTATTAAAGGAATAGCAAAGAAAGCAGGAATAACAATTTCAGGTCCTGTTCCTTTACCAACAAAGAAGCTTAGAGTAACAACGAGAAAATCTCCATGTGGTGACGGCACAGCAACATTTGATAATTTTGAGATGAGGATTCATAAAAGGCTTATAGACTTGCCTGCAAATGAAAAAGTTCTTCACCATATTATGAGGATGCAGATTCCAAAAAACGTAAACATAAAGATTGAGATAAAGGATTAAGGTAATTTTATATATTTCTTTTTTTGATTAATTGTATAAGCCCTGATCGCATAGTGGTATTGCACACGACCGGAGCTCGTGGCCCTTCGGGGCACCCAGGTTCGATTCCTGGTCAGGGCGCTGATGTTTTTCAAAACTTTTAAAAGCCAAATTCTTCTACTTTAAATTAAGGTCCCGTGGTCTAGTGGTTATGACGTCTCGTTTACACCGAGAAGATCGCAGGTTCGATTCCTGTCGGGACCATGTTCTAATAATCTTTAAAAAACAGAATTTCTTACTATACTACGAGCGTGAGTAGTATAGTGGTTAGTATACCACGTTGCCAACGTGGTGACCCGGGTTCGACTCCCGGCTCGCGCATATTTATCTTATCACAGAAAATAATATATATCTAAAAATATGTCGGTTTGTATGGAAAAAACAGTAGTTATGGTTAAGCCAGACGGTATTCAGAGAAAATTAGTAGGAGAGATTATAAAAAGAATCGAAAGCGAAAGATTAGATATCGTTAATATAAAAGTAGCAAAATTAACAGAAGATCAAGTGTCTGAATTTTATAAGGAATCATTAAAAAAGTTTCCACAAATAAAAAAAAGAATAATAGATTATATGATAGAGGGTCCTTCTATTTTAATGATCGTTGAAGGTGAAGATGCTATACAAAAAGTGAGAAACATAAGAGGCTTATCAGATCCTTCTAAATCTCCTGTAGGAAGTATAAGAAAAGATTTTGCAGGAGATCAAAATATGGAAGAATTAACAAAGAAAGGAGAAGCTACAAAAAACATTATGCATGCTTCTGGAAGTAAAGAAGAAGTAGAAGAGGAACTTAAATTATTTTTTGGGGAAGGAGAATGAAATCTGATTTTTTTTATTCAAAATCCACAGGATTATATGTTTCAAGAAAACCTTTAAAAATAGATAGCAGAGTTAAGAAAGCTGCTGATAAGGTAAATGTAGAATTAACTTGGGATGATGAAGGAAGAATAAACTTTGTAGACTTTGATCAAGCAAAGAAAATTCTTTTTTCTTTAGGATCTGTTATGTTAAGCCCTGTAGATTATTGGAAAGTGCTAGAAGACGCTAAAAATGAAAAAGATGACGAGATGATTCAAGAATTGATGTCTAATAAATATTGTGAATGGTTAGACAGGATTCATCTAATAGATAAAACTTGGATAGATCATCCAGAAATTGTTGGGGATTATGATTACTCTGGAAAAAAGAAAAAATCTGTAGAACCTGTAGGAAAGCCTGGCTGGTTTAATCCAGAAGAAAATATCGATTTTGAATTAGGTATTCCAAAGAAGATAGAATTATTTAGGGAAAAGTTTGCAACTAGCTGGAAATATTGGTCTCCTGATTTTTCAATAACTAAACATAGACCAAGAGCCCCAATAAGAGGTTATGTAACCTCTGTAGGGAAGCCTTCTTTTGATCAGGGAATGCCTGTAGATGCAAGACAACCAATGCAGATGGTGAGGGAATGTAGAAAAAAACCCTTGGAACTCCCTATTAAAATAGAAATAGTGAGGGAGGCTCTAGACCTATTAGAACAATATGATAAACAAAAAAAAGATGTTGGTTCTATTGTTAAATTTTTGGAGAGATATGGGGGGTTATTTAGAGATTCTAAAACAATAATGATATATAAGATAAGAGAAAAATTTTTTGATTTACTTGGATTAATGAAGATTGAAGCTTTATCAGAAAATAATAAAGAAAATTTATTTAAATTGAATAAAGTAGCAGAAACCCTTTCTGGTTCATTAGAAGAGGTCAGGTATGAAGATTTTGTTGAATTTATCAAACAATCAAGATCAATGTTAAAAGATGCTTTAAATCAGAAAAAAGATATTGTATTTGTAATGGGGCATAAAAATCCAGATACAGATACTGTGATTAGTTCTATTTTTGAATCTTGGAGAAACCATCTTTTAGATAAAGGAAAAATGGTTTATATCCCAATTGTTCAGAATTACAAAATTCCTGATGAAGTTAGAAGACTGTTAGGAAATGAACTCTCTGATTCTATTCTCTTGGATAAAGAAGAGATATATAATGAGGTAAAACAATCTGGCTTGGCCAGATGGATCTCAGTAGATCAAAATAGGGAACCAGAAGTCCAGAGATATTTTATCTCTATAATAGATCACCACATAGCTTCTGAAATTTCAAAACTTCAAGACTTACCAAAAACCATGGAGATAATAGGTTCATGTGCTGCATTGATTGTGCAAAAAATGTTAGGTGCAAACATCTATCCTGATAAAGAACTAGGAAGAATTTTACATGGAGCAACACTCATGGATACAGAAAACAGGGTTTTTCATAAGATGACTTTTAAAGACGAGATGATTATGAATTATCTAAAAAATTTATCTGGAATTAGCAATGAAGATAATTTCTACAGTGATTTAATGTCTTTTCTACTTAATACAGACGACTCCAATATTTTATTTGGAAGAGATTATAAAGAAGACTGGGGTTTTGGATTTGCAGTTGCTAAAATAAAACATGGTTTTGGGGAGAGAGGTAAAGAAATCAAAAAAGAGCTAATAAAAAAAACAATATCTCTAGCTAGATTAAACAATGAAAATAAAAATCTTCCTCTAACAGTTTTGAGAATAACTGATTATAAAGATGACAACATTACTGTGAATAGAGAACGGGTATATCTTATTTTTAATGAAGTTGGTTCAGAAGAATTTAAATCAGCAATATTTGAGCTATTAGAGAAAATTGTGAAGTTTGAGTTTGGAGAAGTAAATATTAAAATCACAGAAGATTTTGTCGAATTCTGGGGAACAGGTATGCAGTTATCTAGGAAAAAAACTGCCCCGATACTTGAACCAGTTGTTAAAGTTTTTAATGAATATTTTTACTCACCCTCAAATAAATTATGGATAAAAAGAGATTTCTTAAAAAAATCAAACGATGTTAGAAATGCAGAAAAACAACTTAAATTAAAGATGTCTTTTGATGAAGAAAAAAGAATAAATTATCTCACATATCCAGAAGCAAGATTATTGGTTGAAAAATTAGGATTCTCAATTTTAACTCTTAAAGAGTATTGGTTAGCCTTAAATGACGCTAAAAAAACCAAAGATATTCAGATGATTGATAGTTTGCAGGGATCAAATTTTGTAGAATTTTTAGATACTGTGTTTAAAGATTATAGCATTATGTTTGAGCACCCAGAAATAACGAAGAAAGAGGGAGAATATATGTTTGAAGGGAAAGGAGTTAAAGTTATAATCCCTAAAGGAGGGCCTGGATTAATTCATCCAGATCAAATTGATTTAAAAACAGGTATTCCAAAAGAAGTAAAACCTCCTTCTGAATATGGAAATCCTGATTTGTGGAGGTATTGGGAACCTGATTCAGATTTAGTTATTCCTACTAGAAGCTATATCTTTTTATTAAAACAACCTTGTTGGGACGGGAAGTTTCATGTGAAAGATAGTTTCCCTAACCTTGGTATTAGGCCTTGTTGTAAAAAATTAATCATGCCTAAAGTTAAAATAAATCAGGATAAGACTAAATTAGAAATAGAGATTAAAAAAGAAGGGGATGTAATTAATTATTCTTAGGACAAATAAATATTGTTCGCGCATTTATTTAGGAATCTTACCTATAATTCCTGTTAGTTTTCTTTTTATTTGTTGAAGTTTAGATTTCCCAACATTTTTTAATCCACCATGTGCTAATTCATATCTATAAACAGCCCTGTGAATAGTTCCATAAAGTTTTTCTTTAAGACCTTCAGGAGTTTCAAGTCTATGAACTCTAAAATCTTTGCCAATAAGCCCTTCTTTTTTAGCTTGCTTTATTAAATCTTCAAACCTATCTAAGTGTGTTGAATAAGACGCAATTCCCACATCATGAGCACCCATTTTCTTTAATTTTTCTAGAGAGAATAAAACATTTTCAAGAGTGTTCTTAGATTTTCCTTCTATTCTAATCTTTACCGGTTTTATCCCATACTCTCTTAACCTTTTATAGATTCCATAAACCTGTGAATCTTTTGCAGACCCTTTTTCATCTCGATCAATTCTCCCGCTTATTAAATAAATTTGGTGGCTTTTCTCAGGATGGTCTTCTTTAACAGCTTCATCCTCCTTTACAGCACGATCTGTTCTTTCTCTATCTGATTTATATGAACCAGTAGGAATCATTATGGCATCAAGAGTTTGCCGGGTTGCAAAAATTAAAACAGAAGCGAGAAAAAAACCAATACTAAAGAGGTAAAAGTATGAAATTTTTGAATTAACTCCAATAACCCCTCCTATCATTGTCGGCTTAAAAGATATTAAAAGAAAAACTATAGAGACCATCAAGAAAAATAATGCTGATTCTACTTTATATCTCATTTAAAAATAAATAAAAAAGATTATAAAAACTTTCTTAATGAACCTAAAAACGATTCAAGTAAATAATATTTTTAGAAAGTTTTAAAAACAGGTTTTTCATTTTTTCACTAATGAGGAAAGACAACAAACCAGAGGAAAGCTTTGGCATTCCGGGCATGGAATTAGCTAATCAGGATTCTCCTAAAAAAGCCCTGCTGCCTGAAGATGCTGAAAAAACAAAGAAAGAGCTTGAAAAAACAAAGAAAGAGCTTGAAAAACTTAAAGTTTTTATAATTAAAAAATATCCAGTTACTCAGGCAATCGGAATTTTACCACCACAATCAATAAAGAACTTTACTGAGGAGGAGCTCGGAGAAGATATTCCTCAGGAAGAAATCCAGAAAATCCAAAAAATCAGT
>JABUBL010000314.1_pt1 | contig 13757 bp, 12 predicted proteins | sample 7240371 | NCBI WGS metagenome assembly JABUBL01 (sample SAMN07256343, study PRJNA390944) | subsurface metagenome | isolation source: Methane hydrate marine sediment | place: Pacific Ocean: Eastern North Pacific, ODP site 1244 | collected 2002
GCTCCAGCTTGAGGTCGGCTCTCCTACCGGGCTGAGGCCCAATGTAGCCATAGACAACTTTCAGTTTCTGGACAAGGAGTTCGCTGAGGCTACCGGTATCGAAATCAAGACGCCCTGGGATAAAAAAGGCGCCGACGTCCTGCTAATCCACAGCGCCGGCGACATCATCTCCTTCCCCGAGGGCCCCATTTCCTTCAGCATTTTATGTAACGCCGCTGGCATCAACTGGACGCTCTCATCGGAGATACCCGGCTATGACGGCGTCAACTACGGCGTCTTCTACGACGATGTCCAGCTGGCTAAGGTGGCTACCCGGCACGCCCAGATTGCCAAAGAGCTCGGGGTAAAAAAGATAGTCATGGGTGAGTGCGGCCACCAGCACAAGGCACTCATGACTGTAGCCGACAGGGTGCTTACCGGAGAGCTGGATATACCGCGGGAAAGCGTGGTGACCTTCCTGGAGAACATCATCTTCAGCGGCAAGATTAAGTTCGACCCCTCGAAGAACAATTTTCCGGTGACCCTTCATGACCCCTGTAACCTGGTCAGAAACCTGGGCATAGTTGAGCCGCAACGCCGTATTCTGCGCTACCTCTGCCCCCAGTTCCGCGAGATGACGCCCCACGGAATAGAAAACTACTGCTGCGGCGGCGGGGGGGGGTTGAGCGTAATGTCCGATGTCAACTTCACCGACTGGAAGGCGCACGTTGCTGGCAGGCTGAAATTAAAACAGGTTCTCGATGCCTTTGCCGACCACTCCGGCCCCGAGGTCAAGAAATACCTCTGCGCCCCCTGCCTTAACTGCAAACTGCAGTTCCGCGACCTGTTCGATTACTACAAGGTCAAGGAAAGGTCAGGGCTTATTTTCGGCGGTCTAGGGGAACTGGCGGTCAACGCCATGGTTGATATAAAAAAGCCTTTCATTGCCTGGGGAGAGGATTAGCCAACCCCGCTGCCCCACTTGCCCTTTGCCAGCCCCATAGAGTATACTAAACTCTGGCTTCCAGCACTGCAGAACTACAGAATGGTGGCAATAAAAAAAACTATCCTAGAGAGGATGACTTCTATGGCACAAATGGAACTAGCCGGCGAGATGTACGAAGTTGATGAGAACGGCTTCATGCAGGAAACCGACCGGTGGACTGAGGATGTTGCCCGGGCATATGCGGCGTTGGAAAATGTCAACGAAGTAACCGATGAACACTGGGAGGCAATAAACTACCTGAGGAACTATTACCTGGAAAACGGCATCTGCCCGATGATAAGAAGGCTCATCAAGGTAACCGGTTTCAACCTGAGTCGACTCTATGAGCTCTTCCCGCAGGGACCGGCGCAATCCGCCTGCAAGTGGGCCGGGGTGCCCAAACCCACCGGATGCGTATAGGCTCCATCAGCTGAATGATGAGAAGCTTCCCAGCTTGTTTATTTGAGCGATGAACCCATATGGCTACCCCAAGGATAAACCTCAGCAAGGGAAACTCAGTGGACACACTGTGAACTGCTACCTTCGCTCCATAAGGGCATTCTGGTCCTGGCTTGTCTCTGAGGGAAGCAGCACAATTACATTCCTGTCCAAAAACCCGTGAGTTTGAAAACCCCCTCCCCCTTAATCACATGAGCTTCGAAGAGCATTTCAGGCCTGTCAGTGTAGGTGATGGAACCTTGGATGATACCTGTTGTGCTGTCCGGACCGGTGGTTACCGACCAACCCGTATAGGTTAGGGCTTGAGTTCAGCCCTCTCCCGAGACTTTGTCAATACCCTGAAGTACAGAGGTGCCTCTGTGTCCAGGCAAAGGCAACAATGAGCCAGTCCTAGACAAAGCAGGGCTGCTTTGCTATAATTAACCTTAAGCCATTAGGGAAGGAGATGGAAATTTCACTATGAGGTGTGGAGAGACCTGAAGCTAGAACGATGGCATGTAACGTGGGGGTCCGTTCATCCGCCCGCTTAACTGACTGACCTTACCCGAAGACTGGTTCACTTAATAGCTGGTCTATCCATAGTAAACTCTGACTGGTTTGTTGGTATTCATCTCTGAAATTCCTCTCGCAAAACGCCAAATTGGCTTGTTCCCCGCATAATACCCATTAGGTGTCCCTCGCTCTTGTCTCCCATCTTACGTAGGTAATGCACCAGACTTCCCACTTACGCTTTGTTTTTCTCGGCTTTGTATTGGTAAGAGGTAAATCTAGAAAATGATTCGAAGAGGACTGGCTGGGGGCAGTTATAAACCCCTCAGCGAGGAAGATATAAATAGTATTCACAACGCGGCGATGAGGGTTATTGAGGAAGTGGGCTTCGAGGTGAACTCGGAGCTTGCCCTCGAACTCTTCGAGAGGGCTGGGGCCCGGGTGGATGTGCGAAAGCGCCGGGTGCGCCTGCCCAAGGAGAAGGCTCTAGAACTGATAAGGATGGCGCCGTCTGAAGTCCGTTTGTGTGGTAAGGATAAAAAGCACGATATTCTGCTGGGTGGGAACCGAGTATATGCCGGAACGGGAGGAACCGCTCTCTATATCTATGAGCCGAGTACCGGAAAAAGGCATCTGGCTACCTTAAGAGACCTGAAGCGTATTACTAAGCTGGTCGACCAACTGGATAATATTCATCTCTTCATGCTGCCCACCTATCCCAACAAGATACCGGTAAAGCGAGTGGATGTAAACCGATTTTTTGCCGGACTTGACAATACCACCAAGCACGTTATGGGCGGCGTTTACACCATCAATGGGGTAAAGCAGGCGATAAAAATGGCCGAAATCGTGGCCGGCTCCCCCAAAGCGCTCCGCGAGCGGCCCACTATCTCCATGGTAGCCTGCATTATAAGCCCCCTGACTATGGATAAAGTGTATGGTGACATGTTGATAGTCATCTCAAAGAGCGGTGTCCCGGTGGTATGCCCGGCTGAGCCGCTTTGCGGGGCTACATCACCGATAACACTTGCTGGAAACCTGGTGATACAGACGGTGGACTCGCTAATGGGGGTGATACTGACCCAGATCGCAAATCCGGGGACACCGGTTATTTTGGGCTCGGTGAGCTCTAGTACTGACCTCAGGGACTTAAAGTATCTTGCCGGTTCGGTGGAGATGGGCATCTTAAATGCAGCTGGCGCCCAGATGGCCCAGTTTTATAAGCTTCCGTTTTATGCCACCGGCGGCATGACCGATGCCAAGGTACTGGATGCCCAGAGCGGCTATGAGTCGGCGATTACCAGCCTGCTCTGCGCTCTAGCCGGGGCTAATTTCATCCACGATGCCGCTGGACTTATGGAATTTGCCTTAACCGCATGTTACGAGAAATTCGTTATCGATAACGAGATACTGGGTATGGTGATGAGGGCGGTTGAGGGCATAAAGGTAAACGAGGAAACCCTGGCCTTTAACCTCATTAAAAAGGTGGGCCCGGCGGGCAATTTCATTACCGCCAAGCACACCCGACGCTTTATGCGCCGTGAGCACTACTATACCACTTTGAGCGATAGGAGTAACCGGGATGAGTGGGAGGCTGGGGGGAGTAAGCAGACCTGGGAAAGAGCATCAAAGCAGGTCAAGGAGATTATAGCCAGTCATAGCTACCGTTTGCCAACTAAGGTAAGAAAGCGGATCCTAAAGGAGATACCAGGCATTGTGGACTGATATGTATTAGTAATGCGACAGATTGGTCTGCACTTTGAGCTATCGATGAGAAGATTGAGAAGATAAAGATTGGGCATGGGAGAAGACAATGCCGAGAGCAGGAATATTAGTTAGAAATCCGTACGAGAGACTTACCAGTGAGCAGGTCTCGCTGATTCATCAGGCGTCAATAGAGATTCTGAGTAACCCCGGTCTGATATGCTTTAACCGCCAGGCGGCGGATATATTCCACGATAACGGGGCTAAGGTTGATAAGCTTGCCTCTAGTGAAAGCCCCTGCTGGCTGGTGAAAATACCGGAAAAGCTTGTCATTCAAGCCCTTGATAACGCCCCCCAGACGGTCAAACTAGGCGCCAGAAACCCGGAAAACACCCTGATAATGAATGGTGAGGAGCCGAGGGTGTATTTTATTTCCGGCTCGGAGACGAATATATGGCTGGATGTTGACTTCCCGACCTATGTTAAGAAATCCGACCGTAGCACCGAAATTCAGGTGCCGGAGTTCCACCCCCGGCGCGGGACCGTTGACGACCTGTGTAGTTCAGCGCACGTCTGCGAACATTTAGAGACTCTGGACGGCTTTATTCGCACGGTAAATATCCAGGATAAGGATATTACCGAGGATAACAAAGATGTCAACAAATTCTTTGCTTCTCTAAATAACACCACCAAGCATTTTATGTCGGGGCTAACCAACCTGAAACAGCTCGATAACGTGGTGCACATGGCAGAGCTGATAGCCGGCGGCAAAAAGGAGCTCGAGGAAAATCCCATCATCTCCTTTATCACCTGTCTGGTCAAGAGCCCCTTGCAGGTTGTTGAGGATACTACCGATACTCTCATTGAGGTCTGCCGCCGAGGTTTGCCCATTGTCGTTTCATCCTCGCCTCAAGCCGGGACCAGCGCCCCCATCAAAGAGGCGGGTATCCTGGCGCAGATAAACGCCGAAGTTTTGGCTGGTATAACACTGAGCCAGCTGGTAAACAAGGGTACACCGGTGCTCTACGGCAGTGTCCCGGTGAGAGCGCGGATGGATACTCTCAGTGATTCCTACGGCTCCGTCGAGACCAGCCAGTACAATATCGACTGTGCCCAAATAGCGCGCTTTTACAAGCTACCCAACTATTCCACCTCGGGTGTCTGCGACACCAAAACCCCGGGGCAGCAGGCATCAATAGAGAGGTTGTTCTCGGACATAGTGGTCACCTTAAGCGGGCCCCAGTATTTGCACTGTGCCTACGGGCTGCTTGATTGCAACTCCGTTTTCTGCCTGCTTCAGGCGGTTCTGGACGATGCCCACTTCAAGATGATTAAGTTTTTCTTTAACTCCCCGAAGGTTAGTCAAGACGAGATTAGTGAAGTCTTAAAACAGATAAGGGAGGTGGTGCCAACGCCACAGAAGATGTTCGTTCGTTATATCCGCCCGGTTTTACGCAGCGGGGAAATCTCGATGCCCTATCCCTTTGAAGGAGATGGGGACAGCGATGACGTGTTCGCTTTGGCCTACGAGAGAATGAACCAGCTCCTGGCTAAACCGGTAACGCATATAGACCCAGCTACTACTTCGAAGATATTCCAGGAAGTTCCTGGCCTGTTACCCAGGCTTAACATATACGAAGAAGGAGGACAAAAATGAGTGAAGACATAATTGACTTGCTTAAAGAAAACGTTATTCAGGGCAGAAAAACCAAGGAGGATGAGGGGGTAGATGCCGATATGGCTGGTAAGCCGGCGGCGGTGGAGCTAACGCAGTTAGCCCTGGAGAAGAAAATCCCTCTGGAAACAATAATTAACCAGGCACTGACGGCGGGAATGCAAGTCGTAGGGGAGAAGTTCGCCGCCAAGGAGTATTATATCCCGGATATGTTAGCTTCTGCCGAAGCAGTAGGAGCCGCTATGGATATCCTGAAGCCGCATCTCGAGGCCTCGAATATCGAAACGAAAGGGAAATTTGTTATAGCCACGGTGGCGGGCGATATTCATGATATCGGTAAAAGTATTGTGGCTATCCTGCTCAAAGGGGCTGGTTACGAGGTAACTGACCTGGGCACAAATGTGCCCACCGAAAAGATCGTGGAAGTGGTTAGAGAAGATCAGCCTGATTTTCTCGGGCTCTCGGCGCTACTAACTACCACGATGGTAGTCATGGGCGAGGTAATCGAGGCGCTGAAAGAAAATAGGCTTAGAGATAAGGTCAAGGTCTTGATTGGCGGTGCCGCTGTCTCCGATGAATACGCTAAAGATATAGGCGCCGATGCCTACTGCGTGGACGGTTTTCAGGCACTTGAGGTACTCGATGGTTTCCAGAAAGTAGAGGTGATGGAAGGGTTCGAGGCGGCATGACTAAAATATACCCACGTAGGGATTTCATCACAGGGGGTTAGCTATCATGGCGGGAATTGCAGGAGTACTCGGAAAAGACAACGGTGAGCTGAAGCAGATGCTGGAGAAAATCGGCTACCGGGGCCCGCACGAGACCTGGCTAAACGAACAAAGCCCTGTACACCTGGGATGCCTGGAGCTTAATGTCGGCGGTGATTGTAAACCCGGCGCGCACCATGCCTATGACGGTGAGGTAGCCGCCATCGTTGACGGACGCGTGTATAACGCGGAAAAAGGTAATATGACCGACGCTGAAGCGGTAATCTCCTTATATAAAAAATACGGTATCCGGTTTGCCGGAAAACTTAACGGGGATTTCGCCTGCGCAATATCCGATAGCGGACAGGTGATATTAGCCCGCGACTGGGCCGGCATCAAACCACTTTACTACGGGAACAATGATAACAAATTATACTTTGCCTCCGAAGCCAAGGCCCTGGTGGGCATCGTCGATGACGTTAGAGAGTTCCCCCCGGGTTACGTATACTCCCGGGAACAGGGCTTTAGAAAATACGCGTCCGAGGCCGTGGAGACCCCCAAGTTTGAAGACTATGAGCAGGGGAAAAAGGTCGTAAGAGAGCTGCTCATAGAAGCCGTCGAGAGGCGCATGAAAGACAACGCCGTGGGTGGTGTACTTTTAAGCGGCGGCCTGGACAGCAGCCTGATAGCTTACATGGCCCACGAGATAAAGCCGGACATCGAGTGCTTCACTGCCAGCATGGAGGAGGGGCAGGACCTCCCTATGGCCAAGGACGTGACCAAATACCTGGGCGTCAAACACCACATTTTAATGTTCGGCGAAAAGGAAATCAAAGAGATATTACCCCTTGCCATCCACCATCAGGAAATGTACGAAGAAAGCTGCGTCCACGGGGCGATTGCCAATTTCCTCGCCGGGCGTTTTGTCAGTCCCCATACCAAGGTCGTGCTCACGGGTGAAGGCGCCGATGAGTTCTTCTGCGGATACGACGGCCAGTTCCGGCAGGGAAGCAACCCGGAGGAAGTCGCCAGTATTGTCGATATGCTCATTAACGTGGCCCACAATACGGCCTTGCAGAGACTGGATAGGCTGAACGCCGCCAACTCCTACGAGAGCCGCATGCCTTTCCTTGATGCCAAAGTAATGGATTTCAGCTTTAAAATACCGATACAGTATAAGATTCACGGAACAGAGCAGACCGGCAAATGGATATTGCGCCAGGCATTTGAAGGCTGCCTGCCCGACCATATTATTTACCAGACAAAACGGTTCTTTGCCCAGGGCTCCGGTGTGGCCTATATCATGCGGGAGCAGGCTGAAAAGGAAGTCTCTCAAGTTGAGCTAGAGGAATTTAATAAAACTGAGGGGAACCCCTATCTCTCCTCGGTAGAGGAACTGTATTACTATCGTATCTTTAAAAAGACGTTCCCGCAGCCGGCCTACGACCGACTCGTGGGCAGATGGGACCCCCTGAGGCCGGCTTTCTTCCGTGACATAGGGAAGGCAGCCGAGTAACCAATCCGCCATCTTCGCTCTGTGCTGAGCCAAAGTTCTGGATTAGTTTAGAAGCATGGTCAGCCCGCCTTAAGGTTAAAAGGGTTCTCTCTGTGCATTTGGAGGAATACTGGAACCGGAGCTATGACGATTACCGACCGTAAGACAATAAGACTTTATTGGACAACTAGCGTATTGTATGCATGTACCACAAGGGGCATCACCACAGAAAATAGCCCAAGCGCTTGTGTAGGCAGCCTCATGGCCAATAGCTGGCACCGAGGATAATCGATTAAGTTAAGGAGGTTGAGCTGAGATGATGTTAGAAGGCAAATTTGCTCAAAAGGCACCTATTCGAAGGTATGGGATACTTTACTTGCTCCGAATACATTGCTTTCCCGTGTATCCGGCACTGAGAAGATAGAGCGTCTAGACGAGAAGACCTACGACTGTGTAGTGAGGCAGAAAGTTGGTTCCATATCTGTAAAATTTAAATTTAAGAGCGAACTTACTAAGGTAGATGCCCCGAAGCATTTAGAATTCGATGGCGAGAGGGAGCACATCGGTAAGGTCGGTCACTTTGTTCAAAAGAGCGTAGTCGATTTGAAGGAGACCCCGGGGGAGAAGCGGAGATTTCTTAATAAGTCAGATGCAAGCATTGTGGGGAAACTGGCTATGTTCGGGGACAGAATAATGAGAGCCAGAGCAAAGAAGGTGCAAGGGGGGCTTACGAGCGTCCTTGATGGAAATTCATAAGTTTGGTATGATGTAGCTACTCTTGGATTGAGGAGGTCAAATGATAGCGGATTTTGAGTATTTTGCTCCCAAAACAGTTAAGGAAGCCTTTTCTCTGCTTTCCCGGTACAGAGAAGAGGCTAAAATAATTGCCGGCGGGCAGTCGATGCTGGTTATCATGAAGCAAGGTCTGTTCGCACCCGAATACTTGATTGATATCAAGGGCATATCAGCTCTGGACTATATTAAATACGATGAGGGGAAAGGTTTGAGAATCGGGGCGTTAACCATACATCGAGCCATAGAGAAATCTCCGGTTATCCAGAAGCATTTCGGAGTGCTCAGCGAGATGGAGCGAAATCTGGCCACAATCCAGACTCGAAACTGGGGTACAATCGGTGGCAACCTCTGCCACGGTGACCCTGCTGGCGACCCAGCACCGGTCTTAATCGCCCTAAACGCTAAATTGAAACTGGCCAGTTCAGTCGGAGAGAGAATTATTGACATGGAGGAATTTTCCAAGGACTATCTTGAGGTTGACCTTCAGACTGGGGAAATGCTCACCGAGATTCAGGTACTGATTCCGCCAGCTCGTACTGGCACCGCTTATGAGAAGCTTATGGTGATGAAAGGAGATATGGGAATTGTAAGTGCCGCTGTATCAATCACCTTAAGACCAGGCGATGGTGTTTGTGAAAATGTCCGAATAGCGCTTGGTAGCGCCGCTTCCGTACCATTGAGGGCAAGAAAGGCAGAAAAGCAACTAATAGGTAAGGTAATCAATGATACCCTCCTTGCTGAAGTCGGCGAGGTAGCCTTAACAGAAGCTGACCCTCCTTCTGATGTTCATGGTTCCGCAGAATACCGGAGGGAGATGGTGAAGGTCTTTGTGAAGCGGGTAGCTCAGATAGCTCTGGAAAGAGCCAAGGCAGCGTGACAGGAGGTATAGCGTGAAAGGCAAACTGATGGATTTGAAGCTAACGGTTAATGGGGAGCCTTATGAGCTAAAGGTGAAGCCAAATACCCTGCTGGTGGACATTTTGAGGAAGGATCTCAAGCTGACGGGGACCAAGGTAGGATGTCTCAGCAGTGCCTGTGGTGCTTGTACGGTTAATATTGATGGCAAGGCAGTCAGGTCCTGCTCAGTACTGGCGCCTCAAGTTAACAATCGTGAAGTTACCACTATCGAAGGGGTAGCTGATGGTGACCAGCTTCACCCCATCCAGGAAGCCATGGTTGAGCATGGCGCCATAGAGTGCGGATTCTGCACCCCAGGGATGGTAATGTCGGCTAAAGCATTGCTTGATGAGAACTCTAACCCAACCCGTGAGGAGGTAAGAGAGGCGATACAGGGCAACCTGTGTGCTGACGAAGGCTACGTAAAATATATCGAAGCCATAGAAATTGCCGCTGAAAAGATGCGAGGAGGTCGATAAGAAATGGCAGACGTGAAATCGAATGTAGGGGATTATTCTATCCTGGGAAAACGAATGCCCCGGGTGGATGCTAAAGCCAAGGTTACTGGCCAGGCGAAATATGCCGCCGATATTGAACTGCCTGACATGCTATGGGGTCAGATTAAGAGAAGCCCCTATCCTCACGCCAGAATACTAAATATTGACACCAGCAAGGCTGAGAGGTTACCCGGCGTAAAAGCAGTGACTACCGGCAAGGACTTCAACGGTTTCAAATGGGGCTGGAGTGGGCCGACCCGCGATGAAGAGCCTTTTGCCATGACCAAGGTACGGTACCAGTATGAGGGAGTGGCAGCAGTGGCCGCTGTCGATGAGGAGACTGCTGAGGAAGCCTGTGACCTCATTGAGGTAGAGTATGAACCACTTCCCGGTGTCTTTGACCCCTTCGAGGCAATGAAGGAAGGGGCACCACTGGTTCATGATGACCGCCCAGGGAACATTTGCGTTGAGTATCACTGGGCCTTTGGTGATGTGGACAAGGCTTTTGCTGAATCGCACCTAGTTCGCGAGGATACCTTCCAGACTCCCCGCATGGCCAAAGGGTATATAGAGCCGCCAGCAGTAATCGCCCACTGGCCTGATCCCAGTCATCTGGTCTTTCAGGGGGCGAAGGGAAGCCCGTATTTCCCCTATAGAATTCTGGCTCGCTGCTTCGGTTTGCCTCTTAGCAATGTGCGGATAATACAGCCCTTTATCGGCTCTGACTTCGGTGGCACCAAGAATGACATGGTGCACTGTGATTTCGCTGCTCCTATGTTGGCTAAGAAGACGGGCAGACCGGTGAAGCTGGTGTACACCCAGTTTGACGAGCTCACCACCTGTCTGCGGCGTCACCCTATGTGGATAACCATAAAGACCGGGGTTACCAAGGATGGCATATTAAAGGCTACATATCTCAAGGCAGTTGCCGACGGGGGTGCTTATACCCGTATGAGCCCCCTTACCATGTTTCTTGTCGGAACTTGTATGACCCTGCCCTATAAGCTACCCAATTTCAAATATGATGCTTATAACTACTTTACCAACAACCCGAGTTCAGCAGCGATGAGAGGACATGGGCTATACCATAGCCGGTTCGCTGCCGATGTTCAGTTAGACATGATAGCTGAAGAGCTCGGCCTAGACCCGGTGGAGATCAGGCTAAAGAATTCCATTGAAAATCCCAAGCCGGGTGAGATTTATGAAACGGTCAATGAAGTGCACATGGCGACCTGCGGGGTAAAGGAATGCATTGAAAAGGTCGCCGAGGCCGTAAACTGGAAAGCAACAAAGGGACGCAAAAAGGTCGAAGGTGACAAGGCCTACGGCATGGGTTTTGCCGCGGCAACATATAACAGTGGAACGAAGCTGAGTGCGCATAATGCCTGCGCCGCCATTATAAGGATATGTGAGGACGGTAGTGTCAACTACCTCACCGGGGCTTCGGATGTGGGGCAAGGGTCAGATACAGTAACCTGTGCTATTGCCGCCGAGGTGCTCGGTATAGGGCTGGAAGACATAGACCTAAAGAGGGTAGATACCGCATTTACGCCTGTCGACCCGGGCAGCTATGGGAGCCGGGTCACGGTGCACGCCGGCGAGGCGGCAAGGAACGCAGCCGAGGATGCCAAACGGCAGCTCCTCGAAGTCGCCGCGCAGCAGTTTGGCGTAAAACCGGAAGAGGTTGAGATTAAGAATAAGCAGGTTTTTGTTAAGTCGAACTCCGAGAGAAGCATACCCTGGTGGAGGCTGGTAAGGACTGCCTGCTATGAGTCACCGGGCAAGGTCATCATTGGCCGCGGCTATTCAACCCAGGGAATATCAATGTATGGCCTGGCCGATTTTAGCAAGGGTATAGGAGACATTGGAACCAACTATAGCTTTACCGCCCAAGCGGCCGAGGTAGAGGTAGATGTGGAGACGGGCGTGGTAAAATGCACTGATAATAGTGTGGTAGCTCACGACTGTGGCTTTCCACTAAACCCTCCGGCAGTAGAGACTCAAGTCCAGGGTGGGTCATATCATCAGGGGGTTGCCGCCGCTTTATACGAGGAATTTAAGATGGACAAAGGGCAAACCCTTAACCCCAACTTTATTGACTACAAGCGTCCCCGTGCTTTTGAAGCACCCATGACGCAGGTAGAGCACGTGATAACCAATGACCCCTATGGCCCATATGGGGCTAAAGAGGCAAGCGAGGGGAGTTGCTGTTCAGCTCCACCGGCGGTAATTAACGCCATTTACAATGCCACTGGAGTATGGATAAAGAACCTTCCCGCCGAGCCGGAGAAGGTCTTCTGGGCGCTAAAGGAAAAGAGGGAGAAAGAACAGAAATAGCTCGTATTTAGGGCAATGTCGGGGAGCAAACCGGGCAGCTTTCGTTTCTTCTTATCTCGTGAAATTGGAACTTCATATTATCACCATTGAAAGACAGCAATTTGCCGGCCAGTGACGGGCTATGGCCAATAAGTAGTTTAATCGCCTTTAAAGCCTGCAAGCTGGCTATTAGCGCCGGAGTTATACCGAGAACCCCCAGTCCCCCCACACCCTCAGGGGAAAGACAAGCTAGGCAGGGCGTTTGTCCCGGTATGATGGTGGTAATCATGCCTCTTAAACGCGAGACACCGCCATAAATGTAGGGTATCTTCCGCTTAACACAAGCCGAGTTTACCATAAGCCGGGTGGCTTGGCTATCTAACCCATCCAACACTACCTGAGCCCCATCGATAATGCTAAGGACATTCTCCTCCATTATCTCGGCGAAGATAGGAGTAATTTCTACGGTGGGATTAAGTTTGGACAATTTTCTTTGAGCGACCACTACCTTCCTCTCTCCTATTTCGTCTTCCCAATAGAGAATCTGCCGATTCAAATCAGGTAGTTCCACGGTATCGAAATCAACGATGGTAATGTGTCCGACACCGGCAGCAGTTAGATAGGTTGCTGAAGCACAACCCAGCCCACCCATGCCGACAATTGCGACATGCGAATCTTTAAGTTTTCTTTGCCCCTCTTCCCCAAAATCTGGGATTTTCAGTTGCCGATTGTATCTGATAAGTTCGCTTTGGTCCAGCATCTTAACCATCCCAGCGCCAAAGCATCTTAACTTTCACGGTATCACCATCTTTCAGCTTTGTGTCAAGGCTGTCAGCTAAAACTACATAATCCTTGCTATTAACAAAGACATCGTAATCGAAATCTAGGTCATTAGTTGTGGGATTAATTGGCTGAAAATCAACATTCGCCGCCTTATATCGAGCTGATAGTTCCGTAAGCAGTGTCCTTAACGTGTCGCCATCTATTTCCGTTTCAATAATGCCTTTCTCCTGAGCATGTGGCCAAGGTGCATAAAGCCAGGGCATAACAATAGAGAGCATTCCCTCTCGAGTCACCTCCTGGGTAGGATTAACTACGATTATCAATTCTGAAAAACCTGGCATTATCACCGCTTTCACAACCACCTCCAGCGCATCATTGAGGCTATTTGATTTTGCCTCAAAACTAGACCCAGATTTGGGTTTGACCTACTCTAAAATTTTCACCCCCAATTCGACTGACGACTTTTAGCTTCAGTTCTGGTTCCAAACTGCCGAAGCCCCGGAGCTTATTTTTAAACATCGTTGGTTAGTAGTTAGTATAGCGATCGGCTATCGGAAAATGTCCAAGGAAGAACCTGTCATCCATTAGAACCGGTCGTTTCCTGTGAAAACAGCAACGCTGCACAGGCTAAACCATCCTGACAACTACCTCGTCGCCAGTTGTTAGCTTTACATCAAGGCCATGAGGTAAAGTGACATAGTCCTTGCCGTTAACATACACATCATAGTCAGAGTCTACGTTCCTTATTCCGGGCTTAATAGGGCCAAAACCCACATTCACCTGCTCATACCGCTCTGACAGTTTGGTGAGCAGTGCTAGTAACGTCTTGCCTTCCACCTCCGTTTCGATAACCCCTTTCTCCCGCGCATCTGGCCAAGGTGCATATAGCCCCCCCCAGGTGACCTGCCCCCACAAAGGATACCACTTCTTAAGTTAGAGTCAAAGACATTTTAGTATCAGGAGCCGGCGGACGGTA
>JABUBL010000315.1_pt1 | contig 13721 bp, 8 predicted proteins | sample 7240371 | NCBI WGS metagenome assembly JABUBL01 (sample SAMN07256343, study PRJNA390944) | subsurface metagenome | isolation source: Methane hydrate marine sediment | place: Pacific Ocean: Eastern North Pacific, ODP site 1244 | collected 2002
GCAGTGGTCGCGCTCGCCTGCGCTGAAGGATCTGACTCATTACCGCTCGTGTCCTCGGCGGTCACCTTGTAGTAGTAGGTGGTCTCGGCGCTCAGCCCGGTGTCCGAGTAATTGCTCACGGTCGTATCAGCCACGAAGTTTCCGGCACCAGGAGTGAAACCGCTAGTCGTGCTCCGGTAGACGTTGTAATGGTCCAAGTCGCCCTCGGTGTTGTTGTTCCAGTCGAGGTCGATCTGAGACGTGCTCACAGCAGTAGCCGTGAGGCCTGTAGGAGCTGCCGGAGGTGTCGTGTCTGGCGCCTCAGTAGTTGCACTTGCCTCTGCTGAAGGATCTGATTCATTCCCGCTCGTGTCGACGGCGATCACCTTGTAGTAGTAGGTGGTGCCCGCACTGAGGCCCGTATCCGAGTAATTGCTCACAGTCGTTTCAGCCACGAAGTTTCCAGCACCAGGAGTGAAACCGCTAGTCGTGCTCCGGTAGACGTTGTAATGATCCAAGTCGCCCTCTGTGTTGTTGTTCCAGTCGAGGTCGATCTGAGACGTGCTCACAGCAGTAGCCGTGAGGCCTGTAGGAGCTGCCGGAGGTGTTGTATCAGGCTCTCCAGAGTAAGTCACCGCAAGTTTGGGCCTCAAGGTTGAGTCGGTGTGCTCCTTGGAGTAGAACCGGACCCAATCTTGGTTACTAGAGCCTTCAGTCTGGTCTTTAATGATCCAGCCAAAGTTGGTGGACGGGTTATTAACGAAGTCCGAAACGTCGCTGGCGAGTGTAGAACTACTCCACTCTACCCAAGTATTATATACAGCGCCTGCGGTTACGGTGGCGCTAGCTGTAGCCTCATAATCCCCGCCAGAAGTAGCCCAGTTGTTTGTCCCATCATATTTGTTCCAAGTGACTCCGCTTTCAGTCCAGTTCTTCGTCACTTTATGGAGACAATAAGTCCGGTCGTACCCGCGGGTCGAATACAGGTAGAGGGATAAAGTGACTGACGTGATTGTTGACCCCGATGGAATGCTTGATAAATCAAATTCGATAATTCCACGTGCGCTACCCCAAGCAGATGGCTTAGAGCTGACTTCGATGTACGATTGTCCTCCATAATTAGTATTCTTGGCGCCTTCATTCATGTAGGAGTCAGCACTCGCCTGTATTGTGGCTTCTGCGGCGCTTGCAATTGGAATAGTAGCAATGGATAACAACGATGTCAAAAATAACAGGGAAATGATGATACTAACATTCTTTTTATACATCGAGTGTTTTTCCATTTTTTCATCCTCCTTAAATTGGTTTAAAACTCCGCAAGTGAGGTTATCCTTCCTGCCTTGCTTCATGGCGATGCCCTTATGCAAGTTCTAATACAAAAGGATTGCGGTTTTAAAGTCTTTTTTTCATGATTTTTTAAAAATTTGATATTTTTGGCAAAAAAATAGTAAAAATTAGTCAATTTTAAATGATTTTACATCAAAAAAAGTAAACCAAATATAGTGACAAGGCTATTTGCTCAGGCATCGTTTGATTTCTTTTTGCAGGAGTTTGCTTACAAGTTGACCGTCTGCTTTGCCACGCACTTCTTTCATCACAATGCCCATTAATTTTTTATGCGATTTTTCTCCCTGCCCCCTGACCATCTCAATATTATTATCCACAATTCCAGAAACCAAGCCCTCAAGCTCACGCATCGACATCGCTTTGAGTCCAAGTTCATCCAGAATTTTCTCAACCTTTTCCCGTGGTTTCCTCGCCAAGGCGCTAAGGATTTGGGGAATTGATTCCTTTGTGATTTTCCGGAGCGAGAGAAGTTTAAACGTGCCCTCTAGATGCTTCTTATTGAGATTTTCGACTGGAACCCCATCTCTCCGAAGGCTTACCAGTGTTTCTTCTAAAGTGGAAGCAACTAATGTGGGATCTACACGACATGTGGGGTCTGCAAAACATTCTTTTACTATCTCTTCAAACAGAGCAACATTTTCTGAAAGGCTTATGCGGCTGGCTAAATTTTGGCTCAAGTGGTATTCTTTGATAAATCGCTTAACTTTCTGTTCAGGGAGTTCCGGTAGTTTTCTTCTGATCCTGTTTAATCTATCTCTAGTAATTGGAATTGGCGGGATGTCCGTTTCCGGGTACATGCGCTCTGCACCCGGCAGCGGGCGCATGAATTCTGTGTTTCCATCGCGCAGGGCTCGACGCGTCTCCTCCGGTACACCTCGGAGCGCTTGGTTCACCCTATCCACAACAGCTTTCAACGCAAGCTCTGCTCTCTCTTTATAACCTACCACGAACACGACGGCATCGTCCCCCGCAGCTCCGATCGTGCTTCTCAGTTTATCGGTCTCTTCCTCCGAAATTCCGTATCCGGGCAGCTCATCCGTGTGGAAAATGCCTCCTACCTTCCCGTAAAGTCTTGCTTGGTCCGCGAGTTCCGTGCCGAATCTACGTTCCGGTTGCAGTTCCCTGCCGAGAATACCCGCGAACTTGGGTAATTTTACTGCAAGCGCCCTCCCTCCAGCTCCGAGCGCCCTGCGGACTACGCCAGACTTGGTACCGGAAAAAATCTCTGTGACATCGGTGCCCTTCCCTCCCACCTTTCCTGCCCCCCTCCGTCTCAATTCATCGCGAATTTCTAGCAGGGCGAGCTGTCTCCTCACCTCCCGCTCGATGACCTCCGAGATCAGCGAGAGTTCCTGCACTCCCTTGATTTCCTGGCGAGCACCGTCTGCGATCGAGATGTTTATGTCCTGACGAATCGTCCCGATGCCCCGCTTGACCTTCCCGGTGGCCCGCAGAATTTGTCCTATATGTAGAGCTGCCTTCGCTGGTGTCTCAGGGTCTGAAAAATCCGGTCCGGTGGCAATCTCGACGAGCGGAATTCCCAGCCGGTCCAGCCGGTAGTTCGCGTACTCTGGATTTTCATCCATCTTCCTGGCAGCGTCTTCCTCCAGACAGATTGTTGGTATCCTGAAACTCTTGCCGTCGGTCTCGATCCCCCCATCTAGCGCCACTAGGGCAGTACGCTGGAAACCGCATGTGTTGCTACCGTCTATTACTATTTTGCGCATCGTGTGCACCTCGTCGACCGGCTTGGCTCCGAGGAGCAACGCCGCCTCGAGGGCTATGTTGAGCGCTTCTTCGTTAATGGGGTGCGGTGGTTCATCATCCAGCTCCACAAGACATGTGCTGTCTGGATAGACCTGATACACAAACCCCTTACCTTTCAGAGCTTCGGCCAGCGCGGCACGATCCACCTTTCCCATCTCACTCTGGGTCGGGCGCAGTCTCCGTTTCACGTTCAGCGGCGGTTCCTCCTCGCGCAGTCTCGAGGGACAGTTACAGAACAGCTTGTGAGTGTTGAGTTCCTGATGTATTTCAAACCCGACGCGGAGACCGAGTTTTTCGTAGCCTAGTCCCATATCACCGCCTCAATTTTTTACTGTGGGGTATTTTAGTAAATAGGTTGACCCGCTCATCCCCAATACTCCAGCTTTTGATAAGGAAAAATAGTTGCGTCTAATGCGGGACGAACTTCGAAATAGTCAGTCTCCTGATTTGGAAGTAGCGTATTCTTGTTTCACGAACCTATCTCAGGCGCGGGTTCTCTTCGATAGCGGGGAAAGCAGTTTGTTTTCCCAGGCGACTTGGTGGTTGAAATGGTTGTTCGGGTCGACTATTAGGGAGTACAGCCAATAGATGCCGAAAATACCTGCCGTCAATATGGTCAATACAAGATAGAGGATGACGTTTCGGTCCGGGATCGAGTGAAACCGGCGTGGCATTTCTAAAGCCACGATGGGTTCAGCGGTTTTTTCCAAATCCTCCAGAAAGAAATCTTCACGTCTTTCGTGGCGGTAAAAGTCCCTCATTAGAAAATAGGCGACATACAAAGCGACGAAGGGTATGAAAAAACATAAAATAGCCCATAGAAAGGCTGGTTGCTCCTTCTCACTTAGTTTTGCCTCTCTGGTGCTTCGCTCAATGGAAGCCAGCTTATCTTCAATTTTGGCTCTTTTTTTCCCGGCCGATGAGGCGAGAACTCTGACTATATCTTCCTCCAGTAGTTGATGGCGCTTGAAGTGTTCATTCCTGCGCTTGATTAGCTTGTAAATTAGAATTAGTAGCAATAGAGCTCCTGTGATGCCTATCAAGGCAATAACCGAGATGAAGATAGCATGAGTCAGGGTGATTTCTGTAGGAATTACCCACCGCCACATTAAAAACCCTGCAACCGCGACACTTGCCGCTGCGGCGAAAAATAGGAGCGGAACGAAAGCCCATAACGGTGCGAGCCTTTTATCGGTTTCACCACGCATTCGCACGCTTTGTTTTAACCTCTCCATCTGGGCACGCCGCCGATTAATATTTGGTTTTGGCAGATTATAAACTGTAGTTACCATTAACGCTTACCAATTAAAGTGACGAATCAACTCAATTTTTTAATGGCGTCTTCAATCATTTCTTTTGGCGGATGAGGATACTGTTTGCCTTTGTAGAAATAGATTCTGCACCCACATCTACATTCTTGTTTGACAAATTCAGTTGTTTTTTCCGTATGTTCAGCGAGTTCCTCACAAGGCAAACATTGCCCCTTGCTAACTTCTTCCTGTATGTCTTTTCCATTTATTCTGACGGTGGGCGAGCCCACGAAGTTATATTTCCTTGCCTTTTCATCTGAATCAATTAGAATTTCTTCTACCTCGGCTTTCATCCCGAGTTCTTCTAAACTTTCCTTGATTAATTTTTTAGTTTTCACACACCAAGGACAATCTAGAATATACAAAAGTTGAACTTTCATTATCTAAAACCTCCTCCCGGAGTTGGGGCGAAAGCTGGTTTCAGAAACACGTCGGGTCTGGTTCTGGGAGTAATCTCACCGGCCAGATTGGTTTGCATGAGTTTGGAAATTTCTTTTGGATTTTTAGCATGGCCGAGAGCCCACATCAATTTCACCCAAGCAACTTCTGGAAGCATGTCCTCCCCGGGTATCACACCAAGCTGAAGCAGGTCACGGCCCGTCGAGTAGACTTTCATGTCGACCCGCCCCCAGAGGCACTGCGAGGTCATCACCACCGGCACCCCCTTTACCACGGCACGCTTTATCCCGTCGAACAAGGATTCTGGTACATGTCCCAGCCCGGTTCCCTCGAGCACGATGCCCTTGTCCCCCGCCCTGAGCATGCCCTCGATAACACTCGAAGGCATCCCCGGCGTGACCTTCAGGAGCGCCACCTTGGGCTCGAATTTTCCATCCACCTCCACTCTACCCTTCGGGCTCGCGTGGTTGTAGTCATCGCGGAAAAGCTTCACATCGCGCTTGCTGAACTTTCCTATCGGGATGTCGTTGATGCTCATGAAGGTGTCGCGGCGGCTCGTGTGACATTTTCTAACTTTTGTCCCGCGGTGGATCAGGCAAAAATCGTCCTCCGGTGAGCCGTGCATCACCACGCAAACCTCCGCGATGTTGGACTTGCCCGCTACCGTGACGGCCGAAATCAGGTTCAGAGCCGCATCGCTGCTGGGCCGGTCCGAGGAACGCTGGGACCCCACTAGCACGACGGGTCTGTGGAGTCCCTTGAGCATGAAGCTGAGTGCCGCTGCAGTGTAACCCATGGTGTCGGTGCCGTGGGCGACCACCACGCCGGAGGCCCCGCCATTTATCTCCTTCGCAATCACCTTGCCGATCTTGACCCAGAGTTCAGGGGTCATGTGCTCGCTGAAGACGTTGCAGGCCTCCACGACCTTGACGTTCGCAAGTTCCGCGAGCTCGGGGACCGCGCTGTAGATCTCCTCGGGTGTAAAGGCCGGGAAGACCGCGCCCGTCCGGTAATCGACCCTGCTCGCTATCGTCCCGCCCGTGCCGATTATTGTCACGTTTGGCTTCGATGGGTCGGGTTTGAGTTCGAGTTTTGGAACGCTGAGTTTTGGGGGTTTTCCACGCTCGAGCAGCTTGATTTTCGTGCTAGTACCTATCTTTACACCCAAATTGTACCCACTCGGGAGTTTGATAACTAGATGATTTGGATCTCCGAGCTCGGTGCGGGGCATCAGCACGCCTTCGTAGCTCCTGCCGGCGTCCTCAACCTTTATCCGGTCCCCCACTTTCACGGAGGCCGCCTTCAAAAGTCGCTGAGCCCTGCCCCTGTATCCGGACATCGCTATCAGCTTACGATAATGCGCGGGGGCTTAAATCGATAGCTCTTGCGAATCATCAACTGCACGGCGGCGCAGCCAGCGTTAAGCTCATACTCAGCACGAACGCGGTCTTCGATTTTTGCTCATAAGAAAAATCAGAATTTGTCCGGCGAGATGTAATCCCCGTATTTTTCTCTTGCCTTGTTTAGCCTCTGTCTCTGTTCTTCCAACAATTTAAACAACATTTGCGGTGTGTCTGGGATTTTCTTGTATATCCCCATTATTCTATCAATCTTGGCTAAATTTTCCGGCACCCGCAACGTGAATTGTTTAAGGTAATCTTCTTTGGGGTAGTCTCGACCAAGCACTTCCTTAAACAGCTTTTTGAGGTCCTGATATTTTGGTATAAGGCCGGTGGGTGTTTCTATTGCTTCAACTTCTTTGTGTGCGCGTAATTCCATCCATTTGAGCCAGACTGCTTTATCAGCTTTACTATTCATGAAATTTCCCTCGGGTCCTTTCAGAAAGTAATTCACAGAAAAGATGAGAGGTGGATTATTCAGGCTAGCGCCGAAATTCAGGTGGTTTTCTATGTACCTGCCTATGGATATGGATAGGAAGTCCAGATTTGACATGGGGTTGAATTTTCTTACACCTTCTTCGCCCAAGGTAGCTGCTGTAGTTTCTGACTCCAGCGACGCACCTTTGGTTATTACACCATGTGCCCAATCGAAAGATTCCTCAACTGGTGCCCAAGTATCTGAGTCTCTTCCCCCGTAAATTATCCCCCTCACCACGACACCTTCGGGACTGTTTATTTCGAGATCAATATTCTCTAAAAGCTTCAAATCAAGCGTGAACCGTGCATTTCTGCATGAAGGGGGTATTTCATTACCCTCGGCATCTTTCTTTCCAAGGATCCATTCCCCCGAGTGATTGATGCCTTTTCTCGGGGCTTCTCCATCCTTACCAATCCAGTAGGCGTCTTTCTCTCCAGTAACCAGCACATTTGAAAAAATAATCTCGCCCGGGTTATGGAGCGCCTTCCATATTATGGGGTCGTCCCTAGAGTTTATGCATTGTATTATCCCAAATATTCCCTTTTCAACATTGACCGCGCGTATCTCTTCACCTTTTTTCCTTAGATAGGCTATATCGTCCCCCACTATCGTTTCCCCTTCTAGCATTGATGTAGAAGTCTTTCCACAGAGGGAGGGAAATGCTCCTGCGAAATAACTTACCCTGCCTTTTGGACCGTGTACCCCCATGATAAACATGTGTTCTGTTAGCCAACCATCTTGTAACGCCAGATTTATTGCCAGACGCATCGCTAATTTTTTAAGTCCAATAGTGTTGCCGCCGTATTGGGTATTCGCGCTGTACACGACATTCTCTTGGAGATCGATGTATATCCTGCGTTTGTCAACATTTTTACTTACCCCGTTTTCAAGCTCCCCTTCAGAATGCACAAACTTGAAGAACCGCTTGGAATCACCCAATCTTTTGAATTCCTCGTACCCTGACCTGTAAAGCAAGCTTTCGCTGTGAGCCACATAGCCGGAATCGGTAAGCTGCACAGAGGGTATGGAAAATTCAGAATTGGTTGGCCCTAAACAAAAGAATAACACGTACAACTTGTGCCCTTGCATGATATTTTTTAGAATAGCACGAATTTCTTTTAACCCCCCCTCCTTATCTATCACGTTTATATTGGGGCCCAAATCAAAGCCCTTAGGTAGAAGAAATTTAGTATTTTTCTTGTCCCTGGCCTGATCGTAATAGCCCTCGAAATGAAAGGTGTGCCCCTCTATAGCGAGTTCTTTTTCCTCCTTGGACCTTATCGCCTCTTCTCTGATATATTGGATATCCTCTGGCGAGTCGGTACAGACAAAAACTTCATCGGGATTACAAAGTTCCACGTACTCAGCAATGAATTGATGAAGATTTGGATTATTTATCCCGATAAGTTTCTGGTAATTTTTTTCCCCTAACCTGGTTTTGAGTATGTTCATCGTCTTTTTGCCCACCATTTTTTTCTCCCTCTTTTCAGCACTCCAACGTGTTTTAACCTTCTTCTTTATTAAAACGTTAACCTTTTAAGCATTTCTGTTAACATTATGTTAAAGGCATGGAAATGGAAGAATTAGACCGAAAAATACTGCTCCAACTCATAAAAGATAGCGAACAGCCAGTGACAAAAATAGCAAAAAAAGTAGGGGCCTCAAGGCAGACCGTAGCTAAGAAGATAAAACAGTTTAAAGCGGAGGGAGTTATCGCCTCCTTCACGGCTAGGCTGAACCCAGAAAAATTTGGCTTAAGCACGAAAGCTTACATCCTTCTACACGAGGATTCGCGAGAAGAACTTAGACGGAAAAATATGGCAGCGATCAAGCAATTTCATCAAGTCACGGAATTTTACCGCTTATTCGGGAGGTACAGCGCGATTTTGGAAGTCTTGGTCAGGGATAGCAAGGAGTTGACCAAGCTTGTCAAACGAATCCACAGGCTTAAAGGCGTGAGGGAAACCGAAACTTTCATAGTACACAGCGCTGTGAAGGATTTGCCCAAAGCGCCTTTTTTACAAATCCTAAAATCCAAGAGCTAATGTCAGCAGCAGCGCCCCTCCTTTGCCCTCGCTGTGTCTAGCACGATCAGATTGGGGAGCGCATCAGTTCAGCTCTTTTACCATATAGGGCCCCTCGCGCTGGTAGCCGAAGCGTCTGTAGTAATTCCTCGTCCCTATGCCTGCCAGCACAATGATCTTGCGCGCGTCGAACTCTTCACGGGAAATCCGCTCCGCCTCGTGCAACAAACTTTCGCCCCAACCCCGATGCTGCCAGTGGTTCGCCAGGGCCTTCCCTCCGACCCTTACCAGTGGACCGTATACATGTAGTTCACGCACAAGCATCACACGAGCTTTTTTGAGCTCGGGCCTATGTGCCATGCCCGAGGGTTTTCTTAGCCTGAGTAGCCCGATCAAGATGTCCTGTTTCACATCCTCGAACGACAGGAAGAGTTCCTCGCCTTCCGAAGCGCGATACCGCTTGACTATTAGTTCTATGTCCTCAGGCTTTGGCTCTAACCCGCGCTTGTACTTCACATGCCCGACCTCACGACATCTTACGCACCGGCAGCGCGTTCCCTCTCTTCTCATTTTCTCCTGAATCAAAGTTCTTAAATCGCCTCGCTTAACGCCCTCCGCTATCAGGTTGACTGGAATGTCTCGCTGGATGCGCTGAATTCTGATCCACTTCGGCATGTGTCGCTTCACCTCAGCGATGAGTTCCACAATTTGCTCGAAAGAATATGGCTTGTACTCACCCCGCCGCCATAGTTCGTGGAGCTTTGTGCCCGGCATGACGAGTGTGGGGTAGATTTTCAGGGCATCGGGTTTGAATCGCTCATCCTCAAAGAGGGTTTTGAATGTATCTAAGTCCCTCTCGTAACTAGAGCCGGGGAGGTTGGGCATGCAGTGATGCACTATCGCAAATCCAGCATCTTTCGCTATTCGTGTTGCCTCAGTCACGTCCTCCACGGTGTGGCCACGATTGACGAGCTTGTAGATGTCATCATAAAGTGTTTGCACCCCCAGCTCGACTCGCGTGGCACCGAGGTGAAGCATGAAGTCAACGTGGGGCTCCTTGCAGTAGTCGGGACGGGTTTCAAGCGTGATGTCGCTGTTTCGAATCGGCGCGTCCTCGGCCGCTCGCTGGGCCTCTTCAATCGTGACCGCGCTAGCTCCCGATATCGCGTTCAGGCACTGCACGGTGAACCACTCCAGATAATCGGGGGGGTAAGCAGTTAGCGTGCCGCCGAACATTATCAGTTCTACCTTGTCGACCACATGTCCTATTACCTGAAGCTGCTTGATCCTAGTCTGCACCTGCTTGTATGGATCATAACCTGCTTGTAGGGCTCTTGCCGATGCGGGTTCTTTTCCCGTGTATGACTGCGGAACGCCGACACTAGGCCCTCCCGGGCAGTAAATGCAGGGCTCGGGTTTCGGGCAGGGGTAAGGCTTTGGCATCACCGTAATGACGGAGACCCCAGAAATCGAGCGTACGGGCTTCAGCCTGAGCAGTTGAATTACTCTGGCCTTCTGTTCACCAGTCGCTGCCGCCAAGAGTTCCGAGTTTCTGAACGGTTTCAATAATCCGAACTTTCGACAAGCTTGAATTTTAGCCCTAGCTAGTCCTCGCGCGTCAGCGATTTCACCGCTCGAGATCTTTTGCAGGATCTCTTGGTAAGCTGTCGAAGAGGTGTCCACCATCTCCCCCTAAGTTAATTTGCGTTCAAGGCTATTTTCTTGATGGTGTGCGGGTGGAAGTCGAGGAACTCTGCAAGAAATATGGGCTGCCTGAACAAATCGCGAGCGTGCTTGAAAAATCGGGCATAACCACTCTTTACCCTCCACAGTTGGACGCGATAAAAAAAGGTGCCCTTGATGGGAAAAATCTCGTGCTGGCGATCCCGACCGCGAGCGGCAAGACGCTCGTCGCCGAGTTCTGCATGGTCAAGTCCGTGCTCGGGCAAGGGGGCAAATGCCTCTACATCGTCCCGCTTCGAGCGCTGGCGAGTGAGAAGTACGAGGAGTTTAAGGAAAAGTACGGGCCACTCGGTGTGAAAGTCGGGATCAGCACGGGCGATTTCGATGTTGTCGACCCTAGGCTCGCTCACTACGACATCCTCATCGCGACCTCCGAAAAAGTCGACTCCCTGCTCCGCCACCGTGCAAAATGGCTCGCCGATGTTATCTCGGTTGTGGTGCTCGACGAAGTTCACTTAATCGATGACCCGGGACGTGGCCCTACGCTCGAAGTTTTGACGGCTAGGCTCCGACAGGTCAACCCTGAAATCCAAACACTCGCGCTTAGCGCTACCGTGAAAAACGCAGAAGAAATAGCTGAATGGCTAGGCGCGGAGCTCGTCAAAAGCGAATGGCGCCCCGTTCCCCTGAAGAAAGGTGTGTACTACCGCGAAAAGATAAAGTTCGACGATGGGAGCAAGCGGGTGGTGAAAGTTGAAATCAAAGACGAACTCGCGGCGCTTGCCATCGATACCGTCCGGGAAGGGGGACAAACACTGGTCTTCGTTAGCACGCGCCGCTCCACGCAAGCAGCAGCCACGCTCCTAGCGAAACACACAAAGAGAACTCTCTCACCCACAGAGGGCGAGCAGCTGACCGCCGTGGCGAAAACTATTGAAAACGCACTTGGAGAATCCACGCGAACTTGCCGTCAGCTGGCCGACTGCGTTCGCCAGGGTGCGGCTTTTCACCACGCTGGGTTGCACCACGCCCAGCGAAGGGCGGTGGAGGACGCGTTCAGAAGAAATCTGATAAAAGTAGTATGTGCGACTCCGACGTTGGCCGCGGGCATTAACTTACCTTCGCGCCGGACGATCATCCGCGACTACCGCCGCTACGTTGAACCCTACGGGCTCCAGCTCATCCCAGTGTTAGAGTTCCACCAGATGTGCGGGCGCGCTGGAAGACCACAATACGACAAGTACGGTGAAGCGGTTGTGATTGCGAAAGGGAGAGACGAAGTCGAGGCGCTTTTCGAGGAGTTCATACGGGCCGAGCCTGAACGAATAACCTCGAAGCTCGCTGCCGAACCTGCGCTCCGGACCCACGTGCTCGCCTCAATTGCAGCGGGCTACGTAAACGATGCAGATGGACTGCTGGAGTTCATGGAACAAACTTTCTTCGCCTATCAGTATGGGACGGGAGAAGTGGCGAGAATCATCGAGCGCGTGCTGGATTTCCTCGAGCGGGAAGAGATGATCCGCACGCAGGGAAAGCTGTTACTCGCAACCCCTTTCGGCGAGCATGTCTCTCGCCTCTACATTGATCCGATGTCAGCAGTCATCTTGCGTGACGGGATCAAAGGCATCGCCGCCAAGGAGCCCACCGCCATCGGCCTGCTCCACCTCGTGTGCAATACACCCGATATGGGGCGACTCTACCTGAGGCGGCGCGACTACTCCGACCTCGAGCTGTTCCTCAATGAACATGCCGATGAATTCTTGACGCCTATACCCGACCAGCACTACGAACCCGACAAATACGAATTCTTCCTAGCTGAGGTGAAGACGGCACAGATGTTACAGGCTTGGCTCGAGGAGACGCGCGAAGATGACATCCACGAGCAGTTCGGCGTGGGGGCCGGCGACATCCGGAGAAACGTGAGCACGGCTGAGTGGCTGCTCTACGCTGCCCACGAGCTCGCCAAGTTGTTCAAAACCAGAGCCGCGGTGGGACCCCTCCGAAAGCTGCGTGAGCGTGTACGCTACGGGGCCAAGGAGGAACTGCTGGAGCTGGTGCAACTTCGGGGTGTGGGACGCGTGCGGGCGAGGAGCCTCTTCAGGGCGGGTTATCGGAAGCTTGCAGACATCAAACGGGAAACTGAACAAGAACTCGCAAAGGTGCCCTACGTTGGTGTTGAAATTGCACGGAGCATCAAGCGGCAGATCGAAGAAGATGCAGTTGTTTAGATTGATTCAGCCCATATGATGGAGGGACGGCACCCCACATTCTACATCTATAGTTCTTGTTTAACAGCTAGTCACCGCTTCGCTATTCAATTCTCACTTTCGGCCCCTCCGCAACAAAGAGTTTCAAAGAAAAGAATTCCACCAATCAGGATAAAAAAGCATCTACGAATTGTCAAACTTAAAAAAAGAAAAGATAATGGGGGCGGGTTTGCGTTTTACCCCCATTGTCCTGTTTTTATGCCGCTATGGTACCGTTATGCTGTCACTCGTCTCAACGTTTGCCTCGGGGTCGTATGTCCATCCTTCTTTGACGATATTGTCTACAACGAAAGTGAACGTCGTCCCGCTAGGTGGATTCTTTATTGAGTCAGATTGTAAGTTCCATCTCTCCACTATACCGTTGGCATCTGATTCTGCAGAATCGGAATCGGAGGTTGCATTCTCCCAGTGACCATACAGCATGGCGTACGGAACTGGATTGTCATCGGCATCATGGATAGTCACCTCTGCCAGAGCATTTGTGTTCACACCATGAGTTTCAAGAAACATAGTGATGCTGTAGACGTGCATAATCGTTGCCCCTGCTTCTAGTGTTGTGAAGCTGTACTCAGAACTTTCGGAAGAGTTGTTGCTCGGGTCTGTGCTCTTGACGACATAGTAGTAAGTCGTGTTTTCCGTCAGGTCGGTGAGTTCGATGCTGTGTGAGGTTACGTAAGCCGAGTCGTATTTGTTATCCGTGTAACTCCCTGGTGACGTGCCATACTTGACCAAGCTGTCCGCGATTTCATCCGTGTCCCAAGTTATGGTCGCTGAGTTGGTCGTTATGGATGAGGAGTCGACATTCTCTATGACTGGTGGCGTTGTATCCGGCGCCGCGGTGGTGAATGTGTAATACGATCCGTTGTTGTCGTCGACTGCAGTGTTTGAACTCGAGTCCGTCGATTGCACCTCATAGTAATACGTTGTAGATGTGGAAAGTTCCGTGAGGGTTATTGAGTGGCTCGTGACCATCGTCGCATCTGATTCCGTGCTCCCCAGAGCCGGAGAAGTTCCGTAATTGACCACACTGTCACTGACTTCATCCGTGTCCCACGTGATGGTCGCTG
>JABUBL010000317.1_pt1 | contig 13689 bp, 12 predicted proteins | sample 7240371 | NCBI WGS metagenome assembly JABUBL01 (sample SAMN07256343, study PRJNA390944) | subsurface metagenome | isolation source: Methane hydrate marine sediment | place: Pacific Ocean: Eastern North Pacific, ODP site 1244 | collected 2002
CCTTTTTCAGGTTTGTCAAGCTCCCAAAAGTGGTCAAGTCCCGTTGGCTACTGCTCCGCGAGAAAAATTAGGCAATGGCGCGCTTCGGCTTGGGGTGAGCGATTTTGACAAAATGGAGATGGCTATGTAGATTTAATGGGGTGCATTACAATTTTATTGAAGCCTAAGATAGTTGAAAACAATTAATCTCAACCGTAAATGGCATCTCGGTTCTGAATTAACCTCTGGGGGTTTTGGTCAAATTTACTTAGCAAAGTCAGAGGATGGAGATGACGTGGTAGTAAAGCTGATTCCTAAAATACCCGGTGCAGATAAAGAGCTTCTGTTCGAAACACTCACAGGAACACCGAATGTCGTCCCTATTCTCGACACAGGTGAACATGAGGATTATTGGGTCCTTGTGATGCCGAGGGCCGAAAAGTCTCTACGAGAACATATTAAAAGGCAATTATAGTAGGATATCGAGTAGGAATATGGGGACGACCCTTAGCCGTCCCCTTTTACGTCCGTTGCGAATCTACGTTTGCTTGTATTTCCACGCCTTGCCGAGCAGGACGCCGCCGTCGACGTAAAGTACCTGCCCTGTGATGTAGCTTGCGGCGTCCGATGCCAGGAACAGAACGGCCGGGGCTACCTCGTCCGGCCTCCCGGGGCGGCCGAAAGGTATTCCCATGGCCACCGCGGATTCGTTAAGGTCAAAGCCCATCGATATATCTCGTGTGCCCTCCGTATCGGTGAAGCCGGGCCCGACGGCGTTGACATAGATATCGCGGTTTATCCACTCCTTGGCCAATGCCTTGGTCAGCATATTTACGCCGGCCTTAGCGGTTTCGTATGGTATGATTCCTCTTGTGAATGGCATCTCGCCTTCATGCGAGGATATATTCACAATCCGGCCCCCGCGCTTCTGCTGAAACCACCACAGGCCTACCGCCTGGCAGCAGAAGAAGATGCTCTTAAGATTCAGATCTAAATTATGGTACCAGTCCTCTTCAGTCACGTTGAGCACATTTTTCATCTCATAGTGGCCGGCGTTGTTAACCAGCACATCGATCTTGCCGAACTCCTTTATGGTGGCCTCCACCAGGTTATTGATATCCTCTGTCTTGCATACATCGGTGGGCACAGCCAGACCCTTCCGGCCCATCGCATTTATTTTATCCACTACCTTGTCCAGGTCGCTCTTGGTGCGGGCGGCCACCGCCACGTCAGCGCCTGCGTTGGCGAACTCAAGCGCTATCGTGGCGCCGATGCCCTTGCCTGCGCCGGTCACAATGACGGTCTTGTCGGTGAAGTCTAGCAGTTGCTGAATATTGCTCAGACCCATGTAAGTCCTCCTTGGTATAGTCCCTACTCTTTATATTCTCAAGATATCGCGTAGGTATTGATCCAAATAATCGAGTATCTTTTACTTTCACGGGGTCTACATGGCTCCCATGTACAATATAACTCCTCACCTTATAAAAATTTCGAAGCTCTTTAAAGAACTCCTTTTTATCTCCTCCCTCATAAGCCAAGATGTTCGCTCCTCTCAGAGCGAACCTGTAACGGAACATCCCCACGCCTGCTCCGTCCAGCAGACCCTTCAGGTACGTCTTGTAGTCGTGCTGGCCGTCCGTGCCGCCGGCTAGAAGGCCCCAGCTTTTTCAGCAGTCTCTTGCTATGCGTTCTCTTTGGCAGCTTTGAGAAAGGGCGAGCTTTTAAGTATCTTAGGCCGATAGTAGGGACGCCCCAGAATATAAATATATCTCTTAAGTCCTACTGAGGCTTTTCTATCCTTCAGCCAATCTTCAAATGTGTGGTGCTGATAATTCAACAGCCTTTGGCTTTCCGAGGTGTCTACCCAATCCGGAGTGGCCGGTATCGATCCATAGGCCTCATCTGGGAACTTGCCAAATCCCGTGGCCTGCATGGAGCGATGAATGTAGTCCCGATATCGAATCTGATTCTTGGGACCGCCGCCGATGAGTAGGATCTTGCCCCATACTTCATCGTTGGCGACGGCGTTGGCCAGCGCTAAGCCGGCATCCTTGGTATGGGTGAACTCCATACGGGAGTCCAGCGATAGGTAGAACATCATTGGGTTCAACTTGAATTCTATCGGGGTGACGGCGGCGAATCGAAGGATGGCCCACGCCAGCCCGGATTCCTGAACCATCTTCTCGCACTCCACTTTGTGGTTTGTGTAGTTATTCGTCGGATTTACCGGGTCTGTTACCTTGAGCGGGGGCTCTCTATCCTGTGTGTATCCAAATACAGTGGTGGATGAGGCTAAAATGATCTTGGGCGACGGCGAAAGCTTCTTTATCTCGTTTACGAGGTTCTGGGTGCCTCCTACGTTTATTTCCCTGGCCCAGTCCGGCTTGACCTCGCTGTCGATGGGGATTATAGCTGCCAGGTGGACGACTATGTCCTGTCCTTTCACCGCGGCGGCTACATCTTCAGGGTTGCGTATGTCACCCCAGAACATCTCTATTTTGCCTTTGAAGTTATTGGCGGCCTTCTCATTTGTCTCTGTCTTGATGTCGAAACAACTGACCTGGTGATCCTGCTCCAGCAGGCTTTTTACAGCGTTGGCACCGATATTTCCAAAGGCGCCGGTTACCAGAACTTTCATATTGTGCCCTCCTATCTACCGTATTTAATCTTTGCGTATAGCAGGTGCTTAATCTCCCGTTCCAGGATATCGTTGGCTGGCAGACGAATGGCATACAGGAAACTGTGCTCCTCCAGATAGTCCATGATCGTGGTCTTGACATCGCTGGACAGTGAGCTTGGTTCAGCATTGAGCATCAGGGCAGCAACGCCAGCGAGAAACGGGGTCGCCATACTTGTTCCTGACATCTCGGTGTAGCCGTTGGCGCTATTGTACTTTGCCGCCATGATCTTCCAGCCGGGGGAGGAAATATCGGGCTTGATCTGCTGGTCTACTGTTGGACGTCCCCCTATCTTGATCAGCTTCACTTGAAGGCTGCGCAGTGACCAGTCGTTGATTGCCTTGGGCAAGCATAGCCTGCGCAGGAAGTTACCCAGATTGTAGGCCAGGATGAAAAGCTGGAGCCGCACCTGGTTGGCAACAAACCGGTGGCAGGAGAGCCTGGTCCAGTTTAGAGCATACTTGCCCTCCTTAATCCACTGCTCCGCCGTCCCACGCCTGTTGTAGAAGTGCACCACACCCTTAGGTTTGGCTGAGAGGTTGGTCACGACAAAGCCTACTCGGGGGAATAGCTGTCCCCGGTGCCACTCTACTTTGGCTACCACCCGCCTGGGTTGATCCCAACTCTTTGCCTGATACTGGAAGTCGTGGTAGCGGATTATGGACTTCTCAGATAACTCCCCTTCAGGACGTTTCAGAGAATATCGATGGGCAACGGCACGAACTAAACCCGTCTACACGCCGATCCACGAATCCCCGATATGCTCCTCTTCTATCAGCTGCTGGTATTCTTCATCCGATACGCCGAGTATCTCCTTATAGACGTATTCGTTATGCTCGCCGAGGCAAGGTGCAGGGAATACACGCCCCGGCGTCTTGGTCATCTTCCACACCGGCCCGGAATACTTATGCGTTCCAGCTTCAGGGTGAGTTAGCTCAACTGCCCAGCCACGTTCCTTGAGATGAGGATTGTTCAGCACGTCCTCCGAGTTGAGCACAGCTCCGGCGGGCACGCCCTCGCGCTGCAGGACATCCATCACATCGAATTTGTCCTGCTGGACGGTCCATTCCCCGATGAGCTTGTCCAACTCGTCGTGGTTTCTAATTCGACTCAACTGGTCGGAGAACTTTTCATCCTCAGCCCACGCCGGGTTGCCCATTGCGCGGCACAATCCCTTCCATTCATCATCGTTATTCAACGTAATTACGACCCAGTGATCCTCACCTGTAGTTTTAACCGAACCCGGCTCCACCCTGATCCCCTTGCACATATAGCAGCCCTGAAACGCCCACAGATCCCGGTTGCCGATCGCCCCATGCAGCCGCCCGTTCATCGTATAGTCCATAGCGTAATAGGCCAGATGGCTGATGAAGTTTTCCGAAAGCCCTATTTCCACCAACGTTCCCTCCCCCGTCTTGCGGCGCCTTCGGAGAGCGAGCAGCACCGCATTCAGAGCCGCGGCTCCGGCACTGGCGTCGGCCACATACGAGTGGCTCTGATGGAACATGTTCTCATTATCGTACCACCTGAGCAGACTGTGCCCCGCCACAGACTCCAGGGTCATGCCAAACCCCGAATAATCTCGATATGGTCCGGAAAATCCGTAGCCCGAAGAACGTACGTATATTAGCTTGGGATTGACCTCATGGATCTTTTCCCACGTAATCCCAAATTTCTCCATAACGCCCGGCGCATTGTTCTCTATAAAAACATCGGAGACCTTGACCAGATCGTAGAAGATCTCAAGCCCCTTGGGCCTAGCGATATCTGCAGTCATGCTCTGTTTGCTGCGGTGCAACGCATTGAACATAGCATACCGGTTCCAAGGTTTCTCCCCGGGATCGAGCTCGGGATAGCCCTTCCCCAGAGTTCCGAGGAGCGGTAAAAACTCCTTGGCAGGCCTAGGCAATCCGCCATGACGGACAATACGTGGAGCAAACTGAAGCGATTCCACACGGATCACCTCAGCGCCCATCTCCCCAAGCATGGCCCCGGTCCAGGGCAAAGCCCAGACTATACTCATATCAATAACGCGTATCCCCTCTAATGGCAGCTTATCCATGTTAATACCTCCTACACATGTTAATACCTCCTACAATAGATCAGATAATACCCGTCTGCCTCATCCACACCAGCTCTTGCTTGCTATACCCCAGCCTGTCGCACAGTATTTCCTTATTGTGCTCACCAAGGCGCGGCGCAGGGCTTCTGACCAACCAAGGCATATCATCATTAAGAAAAGGCCTGCCCGGATATCTAAGTTTGCCCGCCACGGGGTGTTCGATCTCGGCAAAGACTCCCCTCTCATTGAAATGCCTGCTGTTGAAAACGTCCTCCATAGTATTCAGCGGCGCGATGTTAAGTCCAAGCGGCCCAGCACTTTCTATTAGCTCGTCCTTTGTGTGCTCCATAAGCCACAGTATAAACACGCTATCGAACTCATCCTTGACCGACGAGTCGTAAACGTTAGGGAAGCGCTCCAGCAGCTCCGGCATCCCCATCAACTCCACCAGTATCGGGAAGTCCGCCTGAAGGACAAGCGCGAACACCCATCCGTCCTTGCACGGATAATTGCCGAAGGGGAGCATGCCGAAGGCGGCAATCTCCCGTGGGGGTATCTCATGAACGTATTGATAGATTGTATGATGGGCCAGCTGGAAGTTGGCGTTGGATTGCAGCGCCTCCATCAGGGAGAAATCCACATGCTGCCCCACCCCATGCTCCTCGGCGGTCCACAACGCAGCTAAAGTGGCTCCAGATGCTACATAGCCAAGGTGAATGGGGATTACGCCGTAGGCATACTTAACCGGCCCGCCCTCAGGATCGCCGGCGACGTACATAGGGCCGCCGAGCGCAAATAGAACAATCTCTGAGGCCTTGAAATCGCGATACGGGCCGGTCTGCCCGAAGGTTGATATCGAGGTCATGACTATATTCGGGTTGACCTTCTCCAGCTCTGCATAGCTCAGCCCGAACCGCTCCATCGTCCCCGGGCTGAAGCTCTCCACCACAATGTGGGCATCCTTAACCAGATCCCTTGCGATTCTCCTACCGATCTCCGTCTTCAAGTCTAATGTGATGCTCTTCTTATTTGTGTTGAGAAATAAAAAGAGCCCGCTCTTCTCCGGATCGGGCTCATCATCTGGAAAGGGACCATACCTTCGAGTAAGGTCGCCCGTGCCAGGCTTCTCCACCTTGATCACTTCAGCCCCGTAATCCGCCAGCATTTTGGTGCAAAATGGTCCGGCTAAATCCTGGGTGAAATCAAGCACCACAACGTCCGAAAGTACTTGTTCTGCCATATTATGCCTCCGGTAGCGTTTTATTTTTTCGAGGTTCGGTCAATTCCAAAACAAGTCGTTTCCGAGCAAAGGAACGTAGCCTGATTTACCCAGCCAGATAAGCTTGTCTGACTTTCTCGTTGTTTAGCAGTTCCTTCGTTTCACCACTTAGAACGATGTTGCCGGTCTCCATGACATATGCGTGATGTGCCAGCTTCAAGGCCATGCGGGCATTCTGTTCAACCAAAACGATGGTGACCCCGCTCTGGTTAATCTCCCTGATGGTCTGGACTACCTGATTGACCATCAGGGGCGACAATCCCAGTGTGGGCTCATCCATCAGCAGCATGGCGGGTTTTGACATCAGAGCACGGGCAACAGACAGCATCTGCTGCTCGCCACCACTAAGGCTACCAGCAAGCTGCCCGCTTCTTTCCTTAAGCCATGGGAACCGTTCGAACATGTCGTTGATATCGGCCTGGATCTGACTCTTATCTTTTCGAAGGTAGGCGCCCATTCTGATATTCTCGAGCACAGTCATGTAATTGAAGAGCCTTCTCCCTTCGAGGGCATGGGCGATACCCAGTTTAACCCTTTTAGGAGTGGGTATGTCCTCAATCCTCTGCTCGCGAAACCAGATCTCTCCTGAGGTTGATGCCTTCAAGCCAGATATAGTTCTAAGGACTGTGGTTTTTCCCGCACCATTGGCACCGATGATGGCAACTATTGCACCCTCTTTGATGCTCAAAGACACCCCTTTCAGAGCCTCAATCTTGCCATAGTGACATACCAGCGATTTTACATCCAGAATCATTCTTGCCATTCCTGTTCAGTTCCCAAGTAGGCTTCAATGACAGCATCGTTTTCCCGTATCTCTCCCGGCAGACCCTCGGCGATTTTCTTCCCATAGTTCAGAACAACGATCCTGTCACTCAGTCCCATCACCAGCCGCATGTCATGTTCAATCACCGCAACGGTGACTCCGTTGTCGCGCACCTGCTTGATCTTAGCCATAATGGCTTCTGTCTCCACTGGGTTAAGGCCGCTAGCTGGCTCGTCAAGCAGCAATAGCCGCGGATTAGCAGCCACGGCTATAACAATACCTAAAGCCCTCTGATGTCCATGCGACAGGCTTTCCGCCAGTTCGTCCTTCAAGTTAGCCAGCCCAAATAATTCAAGCAGTTGCAGAGCTTTCTGCTGTGTCTCCTCTTCCCTTCTTCGGGCAGCCCGGCTATTAAACAATTCACCGATGAAATGCACCTTGTGGTTCAGATGATTTCCCAACGCTACGTTTTCCAACACTGTTGTATCCTGGAAAAACGTATTTGCCTGGAATGTTCGAATGATACCTTTCGCGGCAACGCGCCGGGGCTTCAAGCCAGTGACATCGTCTCCGGCAAAACTAATCTCCCCTTTTGTTGGAGCGTAAACCCCGCTAATCACGTTGAAAAGGGTTGTTTTGCCGGCGCCATTGGGACCAATTATGCTCAATAATTCACCCTCGTTGACATCTAAATCCAGGTCTTGAATGGCAGCTAGGCCACCAAACCGCTTGCTTAGATTTCTTATCTCGAGCAAGGTCACAGACTATAACCTCCTCTACCTGTATGTAATCGTTTCCTGACATTTATGACCACTTTTCCAACCTGCTTAGGCATTGAGATCAGTCCTTTGGGCAGGAGCATGATAGCCACTATCAAAATGGTGCCGTAGATCACCGGATAAAACTCCGGTGCCGCGCGCAGCGACTCGGGTATTATGGTCAGGAAGGCGGCACCGAGAATTGGACCAACGATGCTGCCCACGCCGCCTACCTGCACGAATATAATGCAGTATATCGAGCCCCATAAGGAAAAGAACCCTGGAGCTACCACGGTGTAGTAGTGGGCCTGAAAACTGCCTGCTGCGGCAGCAAAGAAACAGGCGATAGAGAAGGCCAGGATCTTGTATCCCGTCACGTTTATACCAATACTTTCGCTGAGAAGGTCGCTTCTGCTGATGGCTTTAAATATCTTGCCGACCCGGCTCTTCTCCAGCCTGTATAGAACAGCTATTGTAATTACGACGAGTATTAAAATCAGGTAGTAGTACGATGTTTTAGAACCGAACTCTAAACCGAAAATGGCATCGGGTCGGGGAATACCGCCGATCCCTCCATATCCCCCCAATAAGCTACGCCATTGAGTGATGATGATAATAATTACTTCCCCAAAAGCCAGGGTGATTAGGGCAAAATAGAATCCCTTGAGCCTCAGGCATATGAACCCTATCACCACGGCGGCAAGTGCCCCCATCAAGCTTGCCAATGGCAACGCCAGCCAGGTTGACAGGTCTAATTTCATGACCAGCAGGGCGGAGGTATAACCTCCGATAGCGGCAAATGCCATGTGAGCAATACTCATCTCGCCTATAGTTAGTATGAGACGTAAGCTCACTGCCAGCATGATGTTGACGCCGACGATAATCAGGATGTGCAGGATGTAAGAGTCCCTGATCATTACTGGAGCCAGTATGAGGCAAACAAAAAGGATAGCTAAGCCTACCCGTTTCAATATCATGGTGCGTTTAGGCTGCTTCATGGCCGAGCAATCCTTTAGGTCTGAATAGCAGGACGAGTATTACTAAAACGAAACCAATCAAATCAACCATTTGACCCATAAAGACAGCACACACGCTTTGCACAAGTCCCAGCAGAAGAGCACCGATCACAGCACCGGGTATGCTGCCCAACCCCCCGAGGACTATCACTATCGCTGCCTGGATTACTATTGCCCCTCCAATAGAGGGCCCGACGTAACGCATTGGTGCAAGGAGTGTTCCTGCAGCCGCTGCGAGCGCGCATGCAAGGCCAAAGCCCAGGGAGCAGATTAAGTTTATATTGACTCCCTGCATAGCAGCAGCTTCACTGTCCTGGGCCACAGCACGCATCGTTCTGCCCATTCTGGTACGGGTTATAAACAGGTACAATCCCACCAGAAGCACTAGAGCGAATGCAAGTACAACCAGCCTCTCGACGGAGAGGGTGACACCCAAGAAACTCACTAAGCCAGGAAAGGCGGTTGAAACCGTCTTCTCTTGACCTCCAAAGATCAGCAGGGCAGCGCCTGACATTACTATCAACAGTCCCAGCGAGATGATGAAGGAGGACAACAGCTGCCCGCGAAATGGACGGAAAAAGACCCTCTCTATCAGGATCCCGAGAAGGCCTATGCCGAGCATGGCTATGAGTACTGTTACGAAAAAATTGAGGCCAAGCATTCCAAACAGGTAATATGCGGCAAAAGCTCCTAGCATATAGAATTCGCCATGGGCGAAGTTGAATATCCGCATGACGCCGAAGATTAAGGTTAGGCCAGATGCTATTAGGGCATAAGTCATACCCAGCATCAGTCCGTTAACTAAAACATGTAGCCAGAGCGAAGCATCCACAATAATCCTACATCACAATCATCACAATCTGCCAAACCCAATAAGCAATCCTCTCTCCACCTATAAGCAAGGTTTTTACAATCAACACTTCCAAGCCTGAGAGCTTCCGTTAAGGGATAACTGTGCCCATTTTAGCGTGAGAACGGGCCAAATGGTCATGAAGGGATAAGAAGAGAACAATTTGATTGAAGATGTTGGCGAAGAGCTCCCACCCAGGCGATCACGAAAGCGGGTGAGGCTGGAGGCATCGGGAGGTGACTCATCTATAGCGAGGCCGATAAACCACTTTAAAACCAGGTTGAAGTTAACCTCTTCCTCTATACGTCGATCCGACACATCGTAGAGATAGGGAGTTGCGAAATTCCGATAAATATCGGAGCCAAAGCTGGTGGTGAGCATGCTCACCACCTTCACCCCAAGCTTCCAGATAGCCGGCATGCCGGCGATAGCTTTGGAGTTTCGCAACCGCCTATAGAGAAACTGAAGGAAGATGATCTTGAACATCATCTCTGGACCATAGGCAGGTCTGCCGAAATCCGGGGTATATGCATCCGGCAAAGCTCATTGACGAAGGAGAAGTCGGCCACTTTATTCATGAGCTTGAGGAAGTGATCCTTTGGGATTACTCGATCGTAGATATGGTTACCGTAGAAGGAAAGTTGGCTTGATTTTGTCCTCAGCATTAGATATATTGAGTGAATGATAACTTACAATAAGGACTAGCTCAAGGGCAAATCCTTGACTTTTTCAGCATTCTCAAAAAACTCTATCTGGTAAACTATTCGCTCTCCGTGTAAAAGTATTCCAGCATCTCCATGACTTCGTCCTTGTCATACTCATGAATGGGAACGAAGTTGCCGTTGGTTATCTTGCCCATAGTGATAGGCTGTATCATCTGATGATTAACTCCATACCACTCGTAGCCGCCGAATTCACAAGTCCCGAATACGGGGCTTTCGTAAACCATACCCTCCAGGGCACTTTTAACTTCTGATGCTTCAAGGGAGTCGGCCTCTTCAATCCCCTGCACGAGTAAGCCAAGAGCGTCAAGAAATACCACTCCCGCTTCAGAATACTCACCTTCACCCCATCTTTCGATGTAATCCTCTTTCTGCTCAAGCAATCGAGGACTAAGAGTCTCGTAGGGTAGTCCGACACAGGTAAAACCCTCGATGGCGGCAGCACCTGCCACAGAAACCATATACAAAAGTTGCATCTGGTGTGAGACGTGGAAGTCGCCCGTATAGCCGACTTCCGAAAGCTGCTTGACTAGATACGCGGCACTAACGTAATCCAATCCGGTGAGGTCGATTATATCTGGATCTGCTGCCAAGACTGGAGCAAATAGGGAATAGAATTCTCTCGTGCCATAGGAGATGTACACCTCTTCGACAACGTTGATGCCGAACTCTTCACAAGCCCTCTTCGTCAAAGAGACGCCGAGATATCCTTGCTCATCGTCTACAGTCATTATCGCTACAGTTTTCACGTCCGGGTAATTCTCCGCAATGAACTTCCAGCTCGGATAGATATACTCCGAGATCATAGCGTATGCTCTGAACCCGAACGGGTAATCGGTACCCAGGCTCCAAGCAACGACTGTCCAGTGAAGGTGTATCACCTTGTTGTCATTGAGTAGTGATGCCACAGACTTATATACTGGTGCGCTCATGGGGCCAAGAATGAATTTGACCTTGTCCTGTGATATAAGCTTCTCAGCCGCGGTAACCCCAACGGGGGGACTGCCCTGGGTATCTGCTGGGACAAGCTCTATCTGATACTGTTTACCGCCAACGGTAACACCTCCCGCATTATTGATCCGCTCCGCTTCCAGGACAGCATGTCTATAGGCTAGTAACCCATGGGATGCCGCGGGTCCTGTCAATGGAGCCATTACACCGACTTTGAGAACCCCTGGTTCCTGCGCGCAGGAACCAGAAGCAAGAGCTAACGCTAAAAACACAAAACATACTGCTACGGATAGTGACTTCATTTCCACACTCCTTCCAAATGATCATTACAGCCAAATACCCTGCCTATCTCCCGCAGGCTCATCCCCTCTTTCTGTCGGTTCCGGAAGTGGTATGCCTTCTCCTTCGGCGTGTAATCCTTGCGCTCGACATTCAGCCTCCAAACCAGTCGCATGGCCTTTTGGTCTTCCATGTTCTCCTCCTTTGTGGAACTCTCCTGACATATAAAAGGGGGAGCTGTCACCTTGGTGGTCGCTCCCCCGATATTCTCCGGTGCCCGCCGGGGATGAGACCGGCGAGGGTCGGCGAGGCCAACACCGAACTAAAACCCTTTGGGGATTGCTCCCCTCGAGTGTTCAGCCTGTTTTGGGGATGAAAAATCTCATCCATTTTGGCCTCGCCTTCACACTATAGTGGCACTCGGATCTGGCAGAGTCGAGACCCTCTATATATATCACTTATATCACCCCTTTTCGGGTTTGTCAAGACCCCTCGGGTGGGAAGTGCAAAGTTTATGTCACGCCATAATGGTGTCAAAATTTCTCCTTCTCGCGACCCACTGCCTTGCCTCATTTTTTTACATCACACCAGCCTCGCACGCATATCACATAAATTGGAGAAACCCTCCGTTAACAAGTTAATGAGTCGAAATCGAGCTTTCAATCCTCTATAGATATAAAATGCAGACTCACTGACTTCTGATTAAGGTGTTACAGCGCCGAATCCCCGAGGTCTTGACAAGCGGCGAAGGGTTGAGTATCATTTAGGTAGATACACCCGTGTGACAAACAATATCGAGACTATCAAACATTACCTCAGAAATTGTCCCTGTGATTCACTAAATACAGCAACTGCCTTCTAAGCAGTGGGCCGTGGGTTCGAATCCCACCAGGGACGCCACTCCCTAGCTTAACACTTTGCTTAACTCTTGGCACTAAAATATCCTTTCATCGCTTTTGGGCTTTGCGTAGCTGAGGCTTCATAGCTGGATTTTCGCATTCCTTCGCCAATCCCCGGCACTACATGGCATAATAGCCCAAAGTCCACTGTGCCAGGCTTATCCAAGCGCATTTAGAGAGGAATAAAGTGTATTATTTTGCCTATGCCTCTAATCTAAATCGTAGGCAGATGTCAGAACGCTGCCCTGATAGCAAGCCAACGTTCATAGCTACCCTGCCCAATCATAAGCTTATATTTGCTGGATGGATAAGGAAGTGGCATGGTGGAACTGCTAGTATCAAACCAACTAAAGGGGAGAAGGTTATTGGTGCTGTCTACGAAGTTTCAGAGCGCTGTTTGGCAAAATTGGACATGCATGAAGGGTCAAAATATAGACGGAAACCTGTAATCGTATTTACAGAGTTTGGTGAACCTATGGAAGCCATAACCTATATCATGCGGGAACAATCAGAGGAAACACAACCTTCAGAGGAATACTTAGCGGTTATTAAGCGGGGTTACAAAGATTGGGGGATAGTATAGCCAGGCGGATTATAGGAGCTACCAGAGAATGGGTAGCTCCTATCTTATAGCTCATGCCAAAGCCCCCAAGCGCTACCCGCCAGCTTTTATTAAGAGGCTGTTTAATGTAGGGTCTAGATCAGCTTGACAAACAGCACAGAGTTACTGTATACTACTCGTACGAAAAACTCCAGTGCGAGTCTATTACAACCACATATTCTTATAAACTGTTCCGTTAATAGAGGCACCTCTCTTTTCGGGTAAAGAGTTCATCCCGTAAAAATTTCCAGAGGCATTTGCTGGCATTGGTGCAGCGGAAATGGTCTGAGAGATAAACCCAGTGAGCGGATTTGGAGATGCTTTCTAGTGTGTTTGCAACCAATGGCCATCCTGAAAACAGTGTTTCTGTCTTTTCGCTCTGTTCCTGCTGAAGGGCAGACCTGAGTAACAGAAATGGGTGCAAACAAGCAGGGGAAAGGCGCCTTTACTGCCGTTGCAATATTGCATATGCTGAGAAGTGACCTGCGGTCTCTGAGAAATAGCTAGGAAGTTTCACATGAAACGACATAAACGGCTGAGTGGACGGCTAATCGCTAGAAGTTTGACCTTTGCGGTGCTGGCTGCGGTAGTCTTTTTGGGATTAGGAACCAATCTGAGTTTAGCTGATGGTAATGGCGTAGCCGAATGGAATAGGACTTTTGGTGGGGGAAACTATGATCGTGGCTATTCTGTGCAGCATACATCTGATGGTGGCCACATTATAGTAGGAGAGATAAATTCCTACGGGGCTGGCAATCATGATTTTTGGCTGATAAAGACGGATGGTGAGGGGAATAAACTGTGGGATGAGACTTTTGGCGGTTCAAGTTATGACGGGGGCCAGTCAGTCCA
>JABUBL010000318.1_pt1 | contig 13687 bp, 10 predicted proteins | sample 7240371 | NCBI WGS metagenome assembly JABUBL01 (sample SAMN07256343, study PRJNA390944) | subsurface metagenome | isolation source: Methane hydrate marine sediment | place: Pacific Ocean: Eastern North Pacific, ODP site 1244 | collected 2002
ACGAGTGGAATTATTGCAGGGATCAGCGAAGCCTCCATTTAATCTCGCCGCGGTATTGGACTGAATAACCTGTCTCAATTCTACACATTTGTGCGTATATTCCTATGGTAGCCTTCCCACGAAGACTCCAGAGTTAATTGATAGACTACGACGCCACTGAGGCACTGGTCATCGTCCTGCCCGATTAATCAAGCTTCGCATCTGTGATCATCTCGACTTCATGACGAGTGCCTAAGGCCACTCTTTGCCTTTCTACCAGTAGAGGTGATAATAGGGGAATGACAAACTTTTTACAATACTTTGACATTTCCATGACAACTCGATAGATCGGATTCCATACACTTACCATAGTTCATAAATGCAAACGAGAGATTATCAGGCATGATAAGGCAATCACAGCGATGTAGACGTTATAAGGCTATGTGAGTAGGAGATCTGGCCCTATATACTCTAAAGGGAGGGGAGATAAAAATGAAGAAGACCGCCCTGATTACATATGCTGCATTACTTTGCTCATTCGCTATGAGTTCGCCGATAAGTGCAGGGATATTGCCCCCCGACATCGCCGTCTCTCCTGATTCTCTGAGTGACACACTGCTCACAGGGGCATCATCCGTGCAGTATCTCACTATTGAGAATACTGGGCTCAGCGACCTGGTATGGGAGATAAACCTGGGAAAACTAGGTCTTGAGACGATGACCTTCACCAAAGAGGACACGGCTGACTGGACCCTGCCCGAGAACCAGGATCGCATCACGGACAATGTGTGGATCACCAGGGCTGACAGGGAGGGTATCTTTAATGCTGCCACAGAGACTTCATACAGCTGGGATTCGCCCCATGACACGGAATGGGCTTATGGTTTGACGGAAGAACTTGCACCGGAGGATTACCGAGTATGGCGGGATGCTGTAGGTGGCCATCCGCCGGGCATGGTGGGCCAACCGATATCCCTGCACCTGATCACCGACGATATCTATTTCGATGTCATGTTCCACAGCTGGACCTGCTGCGGCCAGGGCGGCGGCTTTTCATATACGAGGTCGTATGTGCGACCCGTCTGGCTGAGCGTATCCCAGGATTCGGGAGTAGTGGTGGCGGGAGCCAGTCAGCAGGTCGCGGTAACTTTCGACGCCACCGGACTGGATGCCGGCGGTCACGATGCCGTCATCGTTCTGAATAGTAACGATCCTGATGAGGGCGTTATAAGCATTCCGGTACACCTGGATGTCACTAGTGCTTCGGATATCTATACCGCCATCGACTCCCTCGACTTCGGTCAGGTCTTCGTGAACTACGCCGATTCCCTGGAGTTGGTAGTCGAAAACAAGGGTACCCAGGACCTGCTGATCACCAGCGTCGTGGTAGAACCGGCTGAATACACAATCTCACCCACATTTGCCGGCATAGATCCGGATGGATCCGAAACGTTCCTGGTCATATTTGCTCCTGTCGCGGTGAGCGACTACCCCGGGACTCTCACCTTCACTACTACAGACCCGGATGAGGGGACCTACGTTATTACCTTGCTGGGCGAGGGTGTTGAACCACCGATTGTAGGTGTTTCCCCCGACTCCCTTACCGCCGACCTGTTCACCAATGATACTGTGCAACAGGTTCTGACGATCAACAATACCGGGGCTAGTGACCTGATTTATGAGATATGGGCCGTAGCCACCAGCCCCGGCGAACCGGAAGCCCAATCATCTGTTCATGAAAGAACAACCTCCACAGTTACGGCTAGTGGAACAACCAGTAGATCTATCAAGGACCTGCTGGGAGACTTGCTGCCGAAATCCCAGCTGCAGGAAGTGAAAGATAGCCCTGTGAGGATAGTGGCGGCCACCTCCCAGACCATCGCCGGCAATCCGGTCTGGCGCTTGCTCTATACCGATCCGGACGAACCGTCGTTTGAACCGGATGTTGAGAATGTTTATGGTGCCCCTACTCTGGAAGAGGTCTTGTTTAAAGTGAATACATACGAACCTTTGTCTGGTGAGGATTATTATTCACTGATCATCATCATTGACGCCGACCAGGATAACTCGACAGGATTAGACATAGATGATTTGATAGGGTATGGGTGGCAGCTGGGCGCTGATTACTTGATCATCTTCTTGGCAGGACCAGGTGAATCTTATGGCGAACTCTTACGTTTTGTTTCAACGCCTTCCGGTTGGGTTTTTGAAGAGCTGGACAGTCTAACGACAATGGTGGTGGATCTGGAGGCCAATGAGATCATCCTGGGCGTGAATGCCCAGCACCTGGAGGACTACTCAGCCATCAATTTTGGCATTGAGGCCTATTTAGGTGTTATAGACTTGGTCCCTGACCAGGGAGCCGGCCATATCGCCTTCCCATTGTCTCCACCGTGGCTCCGACTCAGTGCGGCTGGGGGGGTGATTCCGGCAGGTGGCTATGAAGATGTTACAGTGACCTTCGATGCCACCGCACTCTTCGGCGGGGATTACCTGGCCGATATCCTTGTCGTCAGTAATGATCCAGTTACACCGGAACTGCCCGTTCCCACCAGATTAGGTGTCACCGGTATACCCATCTATGCAGGGCCGGATACGGTTGATTTCGGGATCTCATATATCGGTTACGTGGACAGCACCTACCTGAAAATCGATAATACCGGTACGGACGTGCTTGAGATCACCAGCATTGTGTCGGGTGATCCACAGCTCACGCTTACCCCGGCAACATTGTCCATACCGCCGGTATCCAGCGATACACTGGTCATGTACCTGTTGACCGATACCGGCGGTGAGTTTGCCACTACTGTTTCGTTTTCCACGAACGATGATAATTCACCGGAAGTAACCCTGCCCATGGTATCATCAGTCATCGTTGCGCCTGATATTTCAGTAACGCCGATGGAGCTGTCCTTTTCAGATACCGTAGATGAGGTGCTTTCCGACACGATTAGTATTTCTAACGGCGGTGGCAGTGATCTGGCATGGGAGATTCAGCTGGAAGGTATCGGGTTGGGTACTGTCACCTTTACCAAGAAAGACTATGCTGATTGGACCCTGCCCGAGAACCAGGATCGCATCACGGACAATGTATGGATCACGCGAGCAAACACACAGGGCATCTTTAACGCTGCCACGGAGATCTATTACAACTGGAATTCGCCCGATGATACCGAGTGGGCCTATGGCCTTACTGCCTGAATCTTGAACCTTGGGATTACCAGGTATGGCGGGATGCTGTTGATGGCTACCCACCGGGCATGGTGGGGCAACCGATATCCTTGCACCTGATTTCTGATGATATCTACTTCGATCTTCTATTTCATAGCTGGACCAGTATGGGTAATGGAGGTGGGTTCTCTTATACGAGAACTGATGCAGATCCCAGGTGGTTAGATGTGTCCCAAGAGTCGGGGATTGTTTCCGTTGGTTCAACAGTTAATATCGTTGTAGTGGCAGATCTTTCAGCTCTGGAAGTGGGAGAATATCTAGCGCAAATAGTTATCTCCAGCAATGACCCCGATGAACCGGACTTAGCTGTCCCAGTCAACGGCACTGTGACCACCGGACCTATCCCGTTGACTAGTGCTGAGCATGACAATAACAACATAGTCTTCACTGTCTTTGACAATGGTGTATTGGGAGCCAGCCACCGCCAGGAGGGATCCGGCTTCCAATTTTACGGGCAGAACGGTCTTTGTGAGGGGGATCTTGTAATCGCCACTGTGGATAGTCAAATCGTTGGAGGATTATACCGGCGTGATTTTTATCCAATGAGTACGGTGGAGCCGTTCGAGTGCAGCTTAGCGGGCTTCGATCAGGCTTTTGTTACTATCTACAATGATTGTATCGCCCCTCACCCCTTGGGAATCACCGTAGTTCAAAGGTCCCATTCCAAGTCTACCAGCCCTGATGATGACTATGTGATCATGGATTACCTGATAATCAATGGCGGGACTGAGAATATAACCGATGCCCATATCGGACTGGCGCTGGACTGGGACGTTGGGCAGCCCTCAGACAACCTGGGTGGCTATGATGCTGGGCTTAGGCTAAGCTATATCTATGAAGAAGGTGGTTTTTTCAATTCTAATTACTATGGATGTGCCGCACTCACCGCTGAGGTGTCCGGGCACACAGTATCTTTATCTGGTATGCGGGATAACTCGGAATACTATGAAGGGATGACCAACTTTGCAGATATCCCGGATACTACGCAGGATTGCAAGTCCATGCTTACCGTTGGACCTTACGACATTCCGGTAGGTGACAGTATCCGCGTCGCCTTTGCCATCTTGGGTGGCGTGGATCTAGACGATTTGGCTTACAACGCCATGGCGGCTCATAATGCGTGGGCCACGGTTTCGGTTGAGGATCATCGTCCGAGTCTTCCCTCGCAGTTCGCTCTCCATCAGAATTATCCTAACCCCTTCAACCCTACCTCCACAATCCAGTACGATCTGCCTTTCGCCTCGGATGTGATCCTTTGTATCTACGACATCTTGGGGCGGGAAGTAGATCGTTTAGAAGATGGGTATAGAGAACCTGGTTACCATCGCGTACGCTGGAATGGGAAAGACGGGTCTGGAAGAGACCTGCCCTCCGGTATCTACATTGCCCGGTTGATAACGCCGGAGTATACCAAGTCCATCAAGATGGTGCTATTAAAGTAAGCGTAAGAGTAGTCCCGCAGGATGCGGGGGTGCTGCTGAAGTGAGCTGGTGATTGGTGACTGGTGAGAAAGATTCTCACCGCGGAGTACGCAGAGATCGCGGAGAAATGAAATATCTTATAAGCCTCTGCGTTCTCTGCGGCCCTTCCCTTCGACAAGCTCAGGGTAAACTTGACTCAGGGCAAGCCTCGGCGGTGAACCTCTTCCGACTGCCAACTGCCACTTTCCCTAGTCCCCCAGCCCCTAGCCTCAAGCCTCTAGTCTCTAGCCTCTCCTTGGCGTTCTTGGCTTATTGGCCGCTACAGCTTCCCCGCCACCGCCTCGGTAACCTCCAGGCTGGTGTTGGTGCCGCCCAGGTCGTAGGTACGAACCTTTCCATCGGCGATGACCTCCGCCACGGCGCTTTCCAGCCGGGCGGCCATCCCGGACTCGCCCAGCCAGTCCAGCATCATCCTGGTGGACAGCAGCATGGCCGTGGGATTGACCTTGTACTGCCCGGCGTACTTGGGGGCGCTGCCGTGGGTAGGCTCGAAGAGGGCGTATTTGTCGCCCATATTGGCCGAACAGGCGAACCCCAGACCTCCCACCAGCTGGGCCGCCAGGTCGGACAGGATGTCGCCGAACATGTTCTCCGCCACCAGCACCTCGTAGTCCTGGGGATTCTTCACCAGCCACATGCACTGGGCGTCGATGTTGGTCTCCCACAGCTCGATGCCGGGGTATTTTGCGGCCACCTCCCGGGCAGTGCGGATCATCAGGCCTCCCGTCTCACGCAGGACGTTGGGCTTGTCCACCACCGTCACCGACTTGCGGCCGAATTTCCTGGCATACTCGAAGGCCCGGGTAACAATGTTCTCGCACCCCTGGCGGGTCATGATGCGGGTGGAGAGGGCGATGTTCTCCAGGCCGAACTTCCCGAACCTGGCCATCTTGGGGTGGTTGGCATCCAGGGCGTCGAAAACCGCCTGCGGCAGGGGATGGAACTCCACCCCGCCGTACATCCCCTCGGTGTTCTCCCGGAAGATAACGATGTCGATGTCGTCGCGGTAGTTCAGGGGATTGCCGGGGTAGGCTTTGCAGGGGCGCAGGTTGGTGTGCAGGTTGAACTCCTGGCGCAGGCGCACTATGGGGGAAAAGTAGACGAAGCCTTTGTCTTTCAGCGACGGGTCCAGCTCGCGGGCGGCTTCCTCCTTGGGCTTGGAAGTGATGGCCCCGAAGAGGGCGCAGTCGGTCTGCTGCATCAGCTCGATGGTACGCTCGGGCAGGGCGTCTCCCTCGGACATCCAGAACTCCCAGCCAATGTCGCCGGGATAGTATTCGGCGTCCAGGGCCAGCCGGTCCAGCACCAGCAGGGCACAGTGCATGACGTCGTTGCCTACACCGTCACCGGGCAGCCAGGCGATACGATATTTAGCCATGTACGAGTTCTCCTTTGTTGAGCGTTCCGTCTACATCCGCCTGTCGGCGATCTACGCCGGACAAGTCAGTGGTCAGCCCTGTGACCCCACTGACAGATGGGCCATGAGGCGCAAAGATATGAGGCAGCCAAATTTATGCAACCGGGTCGGGAATGTGAAGGACAAGGGAGCTGTAGCCCAATTCCCATTGAGGGCGCGAAGGGGCTGTCGGTTACCTGATAGCAGTTCCCGGAAGGTGGCCGCACTAGCTCCATGAAAAAATCTTGCCATCCCCTTTGCCATAATAGCTATATTCCTTCCGTACCTTGAGTCCACGCACAGGTTTCTGTAACCGGTCAACGTCATTGGAGGAGTCGATGCGAAACGTTTGTTTGCTCGCCGCGGTAGTAATTCTGGTTAGCTGCGGCGCCCATTTGGAGAGTCACGAGATTGTGCCGGTGGAGGAGCCGGTGACCGAGAGCAGCCTGGAGATCATCTCCATCGAAACCGGGGAGCGGAGGGTGGTTTACCGGGCGAAGGACCACTTTGAGGCCCCCAACTGGTCGCGGGACGGCAAGTACCTCCTCTTCAACAGCCACGGCTGAGGCTCTATACGGTACCCGTAACGGGTGGTCAGCCGCGGCTGCTGGACACGGGCTTTGCCATCAAGTGCAACAATGATCATGGGATATCCCCCGACGGCAACTGGCTGGCCATCAGCGATAACTCCCGGGGTGAGGGGTCCCGGATCTACATTCTTCCCATCACCGGCGGCGAGCCGCGCCTGGTGACTGACAAGGCACCCTCCTACTGGCACGGTTGGTCACCTGACGGGAAGACCCTGGTCTATCCCGCCCGACGCAACGACGAGTTCGATATCTATACCATTCCGGTTGAAGGCGGGGAGGAAACACGGCTCACAGACGCCCCGGGACTTGACGACGGTTCCGACTATACCCCCGACGGCGAGTACATCTATTTCAATTCGGTGCGCACCGGCGTCATGAAGATCTGGCGCATGCGGGCCGACGGCTCTAACCAGGAGCAAATGACCTTCAACGAGGAGTACGCCGACTGGTTTCCCCATCCCTCGCCCGACGGCAAGTGGGTGGTGTTTCTCTCCTACGATAAAAGCGTGGAGGGGCATCCACCTGACAAGGATGTGGTGCTGCGCATTATGCCCCTCTCGGGCGGGGAGCCAAGGGTCCTGGCAGAGCTCTTCGGCGGCCAGGGGACCATAAACGTACCCTCCTGGGCTCCCGACAGCAGGCACTTCGCCTTCGTCAGCTATCGCCTGGTAAAGCCTTGAGGGAAGGTGTCGCTCATCAAATTGGAAAAGGAGCTAAGCATGAAACGAAGCGAGTTTATCAAAGCCGGCACGGCGGCGGGGCTGGGCATGACCTTTTTTGCGCCCAATCTGGTGTTCGGCCGGGATGACCGGAAAGTCAGACTGGGTTTTATCGGTGTAGGAGGCCGGGGGACCAGTCACCTGCGGCGGGTCCTGAAGCGGGACGACGTGGTGGTTACCAACATCTGCGACATCGATAAGGCGGCCCTCAAGAACGCCCGGGACCTGGTGGTTGAGGCCGGTGGCAAAAAGCCCCGGGGCTTCTCCCGCGACGAAGTGCATTACAAGGATATGGTGCAGCGGGACGACATGGACGGGATTATCATCTCAACTCCGTGGAAGTGGCACGTGCCGATGGCCGTGGATACCATGAAGGCTGGCAAGTACGCCGGGCTGGAGGTGCCCGCCGCCGTTACCCTGGACGAGTGCTGGCAGCTGGTGCGGACCTACGAGGCCACCGGCGTGCCCTGCATGATCCTGGAGAACGTCTGCTATCGCCGGGACGTCATGGCCGCGCTGAACATGGTCCGGCAGGGGCTCTTTGGCGAACTTATCCATGCCCACTGCGGCTACCAGCACGACCTGCGCGGGATAAAGTTCAATCCCGGCGCTGAATTCGGCCCCGACGCCAAGGGGGAAGCCGTGTGGCGTACCCGGCATTCCATCGAACGAAATGGCGAAATCTATCCCACTCACGGCGTGGGTCCGGTAGCCACCATGATGGAAATCAACCGGGGCAACCGATTCGTACACCTGACCTCCACGGCGACCAAATCGCGGGGGCTGCATAACTACATCGTGGAAAAAGGGGGCGCGGACCATCCCAACGCCGGGATCAAGTTTGCCTTGGGGGACATTGTCACCACGGTCATCAAGACGGCCAGGGAGGAAACGATTGTGGTCAGCCATGACACCAACCTGCCGCGGCCCTATTCCCTCATGTTCCGCGTCCAGGGCACCCGCGGCCTCTGGCTGAAAGACAACGACTCCATCTACATCGAAGGCCGCAGCCCCGAAGAGCACGAATGGGAGCCCTTCGCGCCCTACCAGGAGGAGTTTGATCATCCGCTGTGGAAGAGGTATGGCGAGCAGGCGGAGGGTGCCGGCCACGGCGGCATGGACTTCTTCGTCACCCACGCCTTTATCGAGTCGGTGAAACGGAAGGTCTCGCCGCCCCTGGATGTCTACGACGCCGCGGCCTGGAGTGCCATCACCCCCCTGTCAGAGCAGTCCATCGCCCAGGGGAGCGCTCCCATGCAGTTCCCCGACTTCACCCAGGGTAAATGGCAGACCGGCAAGCCGATTTTTGCCCTTGGCGATGAATTTTAGGGCAGGGTACGTTCAGCGTTCAGCAATCAGCCGAAGGCCTCGTCGTACTGAGCTTGTCGAAGTATGGCGAGGCCACAAGTCTCTTTGCCGCGATATGTAATCACGATATGGAATTTTTGACAGCCGGGGTGAAGATGCATATGTGAAGCTACCTTTCGAGAGCTGCGCTAAGTTGACATTATCAGGGAATTAAATAGCTTGCCAAGCCCCTCTCTTATGTAATATATTAACAATGCAACAATGTTACATATTTCAAGGAGAAATCATGCCGACAATCAGGATTGGTGACGAGGTGTGGGAAGAATTAAAGCAGCGCGCGATTCCCTTAGAAGATACACCGAACGATGTCATTCGACGAGCGCTGGGATTAGAGAGTGGTAAAGCTGGCCGGAGACAGCGGGCAAGAACCCGCAAGCAAGGTACGGCGCAAAAACGAAAGGGGACTCCCCCGCACGCTTTTCGAGAACCGATTCTTCAAGCACTTTCCGATCTAGGCGGTTCGGCCCAGGAAAAAGACGTACTTGACCGAGTAGAGCAAGCAATGGCTCAGCAACTTGATGATGTTGATAGAGAACTCCTGGCAAGCGGCCGCAGCAAAAAACCCAGGTGGAGAATGTCCGCCCGGGAAGAAAGGCGCATCATGGCCAAGAAAGGACTGGTGAAAAGGGATTGCCCGCGGGGAATCTGGGAGCTGACTGAAGAGGGGCTAGCTGAAGCCAAACGTGTGGGCAAAGAGTCGAAGGAATAACAACAGTAAACCGGGATCAGGCCCCAATCAATCCGCCGCCAGCAGCCCCCGGAAGGTGGCCGCGTTATGGGGCGCGTGGGCGTGGTAGTCGTTGTTGAAGAAGGCGTAGAGGGTGCGGCCTGCTAGATGCGGCTTGACTCGCCCGGCCCAGGCGGCCAGCTCCTCGTTGGGGTAGTCGTACTGGTAGACCAGGTCGGCCGGGCCGTGGAAGCGCAGGTAGAGCAGGTCGGTGGTGGGGATGATCTCCTCCGGCAGGCCCCCCCATGTGCTGACGGCCACGAAGGCGGCCTGGTGCCGGGCCAGGGTCTCGGCCACCTGCTCGTCCCACCAGCTGCCGTGGCGGAACTCCACCGCGTGCCGCACCGAGCCGGGCAGCAGGGCCAGGAAGTCGTCCAGCAGGGGCAGGTCCTGATGCAGGGACGGCGGCAGCTGCCAGAGGATGACTTTCAGGGTGCGCAGCTCCAGGGCCCGGTCCAGGAAAGTCTGCAGCGGCTCGCGGCAGTCCCGCAGCTTCTTCAGGTGGGTGATGAGCCGGGAACCCTTGAGCACCAGGTGGAAGTCCGGCCCCAGCCGCCGGTTCCAGGCGTTGATCATGTTTTGCGTTGGGAGGCGGTAAAAGGTGGCGTTGACTTCCACCGTATCAAACTGCTGGGCGTAAAAGGTAAGCCGGTCAGAACCCTTGACATCTTCAGGATAGAAGCGCCCCTGCCAGTCGTCGTAGACCCAGCCGGAGGTGCCGATGTGGATGGGAAGGTGGGGCATTCAACCTCCAAGTATGGTAACCGTGCGAGACTACCACACGGAAACTTAAGGGACGCAATTGATATTCATCTACCTGATAATCCTCTATTGCAACCCCTGGAAGTATCAAGCACCTTATTTATTGGCTCACACGAATTGTTATCAATTATTTATCCGTATTCCCCGGAAATTCTATTTTCGGGAAAAAATTATAGTCAAGAAAATAGTGATCTATCACTGCATTCGGCCATTTGCTTACTATTATCATCTTTTTCTTCTGCAGCAGCGGGCGAAGGTCTATATTTTTATCGTACGTAGTATAATCCTTATAGCTTTCTTCAAACCGTTCCGGCCAGTCTTTTCCAAGCGGATGATCAGGAAGACGCCGGCCTTTAATCGCAGACTGGTATCTTGTCTGCATGGTTTTAACTTCACGTTTAATCCCCGTAATCGGATAGATAGCTTCCGGTTTAAGTTTTTCCCAACCGACAGGCAGTGACCCATGTTGACCCCACTGTATATTAATTCTTGCCCTGTGGTTGTTAAGATTAGCATCCCTTACGGCTTCTACAGTATTGAGAATTGCTCTGTGAAAATAAGTGTATACTCCGGTTACTTTACCGGTCTTTTGATCAAATTCTATCCAGACGACCTCATGATCGATTGGATCGTTATCCTCAGGGTAGTCAATGTCATCATCCCAGAAAAGATGATATCCAATGACGGTTTTCTCAGGATGGATTACCGCGACCACATCTTCAAGTTTGAAATACTCTTTCTGGTGTACAAAAAGTCTCGGAGCATATTTGATAGCCAAATCTATATCGTTCTGGGATGGCAGCCGTGGAGGATCAAGTCTCAAAGCATTATCATATCTGAGACTGGCCTCTTTCAGCCTCCTCATCATATGATATGAGTAACCAAGGCGATATTCATATTGTGCATTGGTAGGATCCAGAAACAACCCTTCTTTGTAGTTCGCAATAACCTTGTCAAAAACGCCGGGCTTTCTACCTTCCGAATCATATAGCTCCAGATAGACATCCCCGAGAGCGAAGTAGTGCTCTGCCAACTTCCCGGCAAATGTATCATTTACCGCTAAAAACTCCGATTGCTCTGAAATCTGAGCGAAACTTGCGTTTTGAGCAGTAAAAAACAAGACTAAAAAAATAACGAGACCAGTTCTCATTTTTACCTCCCCAATTATTATTACTTAATTTATTCTTCTAAGTATTTTATTCTTCAAGGATTGTACTCTTACGGTTATTGTATGACATGCTGCAATATCTGGTCGTGCTGCGCGAGCAACTCCGGCCCTTTTTTCACCGGGCCTCAGAGTGCGCGAATATCCAGCTATCCATACAAGGGATTTAAAAAGGCCCAGTTTTTCCTGCAGTTGATGGATGACAATGGCTGCACCTGTGTCGAATTGGCTTGACAGCCGGGGATGGGTGAGGCCCGGACAAAAGTTCTATCGATGTGTGAGGTGATTTCTTCGTAGATTTTCCTCCCGAATAGATACCTATGTCTGCCTCTTACGACTACATCATCATCGGCTCCGGGTTCGGCGGGTCGGTCGCGGCTTTGCGGCTGGTGGAGAAGGGCTACCGGGTGGCGGTGATCGAGCAGGGCCGGCGCTACCGTCCCCGGGACTTCCCCCGGACTAACTGGAACCTGCGCAAGTTTCTCTGGATGCCCCGGCTGGGACTGTACGGTATCCAGGCCCTGACGCTGCTCAAGGACGTGTTCATCTTTCACGGTACAGGTGTGGGAGGCGGCAGCCTGGTGTACGCCGGCAACCTGCTGATTCCCCCTGACGAGGTCTTAGGTGACCCGGCCTGGGGCCTCCCCGTAGCCGGGCCGTCCGGCCAGATGGGATGGAAAGAAAAGCTGGCTCCCTACTATAAAATCGCCCAAAAGATGCTGGGCGCAACCAGTCACCAGGTGATTACTCCCGCCGATGAGCTGCTCAGGGAGTGCGCCGCCGATGTGGGGAAGGGAGACACCTTCCACGTCAACGACGTGGGTATCTACTTCGGTGAGGAAGGTGTTACGGTGCCCGATCCGTTCTTTGGCGGTAAAGGTCCCGACCGCACCGGCTGCAACCTCTGCGGCGGCTGCATGGTGGGCTGCCGCCACGGCTCAAAGAACTCCCTGGACCTGAATTATCTCCACCTGGCGGAGCGGCTGGGTGCGGAGATCATCCCGGAGACCAGGGTCTTCGATGTAAAGCCATCATCAGGCGGCGACGGGTATGACGTGATCGCCCGGCGGGTCACCGGGCTGCTGAGTCCTCGCCGGAGCTACCACGCCAAAGGAGTCATCTTCTCGGGTGGCACCCTGGGAACGTTGAAACTGCTCCACCGCTGCAAGGCGCGGGGATCGCTGCCGCGCATCTCCGACCAGCTGGGCAATGTGGTGCGGACCAACAGCGAGGCGTTCGTCGGTATCCAGGCGCGGGGGAAGACCGTGGACTATTCCCAGGGCCTGGCCATCACCTCGGGTGTTTATCCCGACGCCGACACCCACATCGAGACGGTGCACTATGCCAAGGGTCAGAACGTCATGTACCTGCTGGGCACAGTGCTCACCGGAGGCGGCAAGCCCTGGCCGCGGCCCCTGCGGTTTCTGGGCAACGTGCTGCGGCATCCGCTCCAATTCCTCGGTGGGTTCTGGCCCTTCGGTCGGGCGGAGCGCGGCACCATCCTGTTGGTCATGCAGAAGATCAGCAACTGGCTGCGCCTGGAATACAAGCGCCGTTGGTGGCGGCTGGGAGGCCGAAGCATTAACTCCAACTGGCACACCCGCCAGCCCGTGCCCTCTTACATCCCGGTGGCCAACGACTTCGCCCGGCGCATGGCCGCCAAAGTGAAGGGGGGGCGGAGCTACAGCATTCTGCCGGAGGTCGTGTTCGATACCTCCTCCACGGCCCACATCCTGGGTGGCTGCATCATGGCCGAAACGCCGGATAAAGGGGTCACCGACCTGGCCGGCGTGGATGGCTCGATTGTGGCGGCCAACCTGGGCGTCAATCCCAGCCTGACCATCACTGCCCTGGCGGAGTACGTGATGGAGCAGTTGCCGGAGAAGGGGGGGATGTCATGAATCCTTTCGTGGCGAAACATGAATGAAATATTACTGTAGTAGTAGAATAGTAAAATGGTCGAGTACGACGATTTTTTAGAGGATAATTATAATGATCGCCCCCCTGATCCGGCACAGGAAAGAGCTAGGGCAAAGTTGGGACAGTTTTTTGAAGAAAAAAGAGAAAGAGTTTCTTTTACCGACAGGTTGAGGTGCAACATGAAAAAGAATTCTTCCATTGGGTGAGTAACCGTGCGATAAAGGAGCTTATCCAAAAAGGCCAAATTCAAACAGAGACAAGGACTCTAGTAACCGGAGGGGAAATCAAGCTGCTGTGGCATCGAGGCTATAGGTATTACAAGCGTGAAGCTAAACGAGTTGTGAACCTT
>JABUBL010000319.1_pt1 | contig 13685 bp, 12 predicted proteins | sample 7240371 | NCBI WGS metagenome assembly JABUBL01 (sample SAMN07256343, study PRJNA390944) | subsurface metagenome | isolation source: Methane hydrate marine sediment | place: Pacific Ocean: Eastern North Pacific, ODP site 1244 | collected 2002
TAAATATACTAAATTGCTATTTTGAGTCAATCTAAATTAAGTTAACAGTACCCCAGCTTAGTAAGGTTTATAAACACACTTATTAGGTATATTAAAATGCTGTGATTCAAAAGGTGCAGTAAAATGTCTATGGATGCAACTCTAGAAACATTTGACATTTTTGATAAAATTTATGCGTTGTTAGAACAAATGCAAAGTACTGCGAAGGTAGATCTATCTATAGTAGATAAATTTGATGTTTTGATAGGCCAATCCAAAAAATTTGAGCGATTTTGGACTACAAATAAAAGAGCTTCAATTGAGGACGCTTTCATTTTATTCCACGCTTCACGAAACTCGCGTCTTGTTTTAGAAAAAGCCAAAGCTCGCTTCCTCTCAGCAGTTAAAGAACATAGTAATCCAAGTGTTATACATGATTTCGTGCGTGTCATGCCTGCATTGTGCGATTTACATGGCACTTTAACCACTCTACAGAAGAAACCTATCAGTCCTGAGATCCGTTCACTTGTGTCAAAGCGCTTGAGAGTAATGAGGGGCATAGCCATTGACACATCAATGTTACCATCTTATAAAGAGGAAGTAAAAGATCTTAACCTTGAGGAACTAAAAAAACAATTTATTCATTTAGCTGAGACGGTTCGGGGAATCTTTTTTGAAGCTTAAGGTTTTAGTAGATACTTCTATTTTAATTGCAGGTTCAGTATATGTTGCGAGTGTTGAGGATCTTGGCGTGCCGCTCAAACATCGATTTTTTGACCAAACCATGCGCTTGATTGGTTTGTTTGAAAAATACATGGCTAAACGTATCGGAATTGTGACAACTACTGTAGAAGATGAAGCGTACTCCGTACTTGAGAGAGTAGTCAAAGGGGAGCTTGAGCGCAAAATATACAATCGGGCTAAAGTGTTTCGATTGCTTTCGGTTACCGCTAATACATGTGAAAATAGATTAAGGAAAATTTTATCTTTATTATTGCGAGAGCCAATTTCCCCTGTTGGAGCATCAAAAAAATTCATACACGTTACATATATGTGCAATGAGTTAGAGCAACGCGCGCGCGATCTCCCAAAAAAAGCGACCGTGAAGGCCGAATTAGCTCCAAGAGGGCTCAAAGGAATGGCATTTGGGATATATCGAACCCAAGACCAGCTTTTAAACGCACAACTCATGAATATACTTATACGTCCTATAGAGGATTCTGATAAATTAATTTTAGCTCAAGCGGCGTACTTTTTGGATTTATACAAACAAGCAGAAGGGAAGAAGATAAGTTTATTCATAGCTTCAACTGATCATCACTTTTCACCTTTTAGAAGAGGACGTTTAGAGTCAAGACAAGTAACTGATGAAATAGAATCTCGTTTTGGGATAAAGTGCGATTGGCCAGATCAGATTGCTCACATTATAGAAAAACAATAAAGTAAGAATTACAAGATTACTTAAAGAAGTAATAAGACTTTACTTGGATATCAAGAGGTCTTATTCCGAAATTGGTGTAGAGTTGATAAACTCGATTGCACTTTTCAGGGCTTTGTCCAGCTTCTTTTTGAGGGGCAGTTGATTGCCAACTCTTATAATATCGGTTTTCATTAGGAAACCTTTCTCGTGTACGATCCTATCTCTGTATTTTTTCAAGCTGCGGATTTTTCTTAATTTGTTTTGATCTACTAATTTGAGCATTAAACACCAGTTACTGTATGTCCCAAGCCCTCTCCCTTTCAGCCTCAATATCTTCTCCAATTTTTCATCCTTCAAATAGACCTTTATTTTATTGTAGAGGATTTTTTCAACCGTAGTGGAAGCATAAAGTATTGCCGTTGCGTACTCATTCTTTTTTTGCCTTTCCTCTATCTTGTCAACCGGCAAAGTTACCTCCGCTCTGTCCGAGAGAACGATCCTCTCTTCAAGTGTCTTCTTTTTGATCATGTGTTTTTGAATATGGAATGTCCTTTATTTATGCCTATAGCCAAAGCGGGGTGATGCGGTCGGGTCAACCGGCACGATAACCCTCCCCGTCAGCGAGCTCGAGGACGCGCTCCCTCACCTCTCTCGACATGAACCTCTCGTCCTTCGCGTAGCGCGGGTAGATCGGCAGTCGCTCGCGCGGCACAAACCCGGCACCCTCGATCGCGGCCCGAAGCTCAGCGACGCTCGGCCACGGGTTCTCCGGGTTGATGAAATCGGGCGTCACCGAAGAGATGCCCCCCAGGTCGTTCACCCCCGCGAGCAGGAACGGGTTCAAATCCTGCACCAGGTTGGGCGGCACCTGGATGCTCATCTCGGGCATGAGTCCGCGCGCGACGGCGACCGTGTCCAGGAGTTCCGCATCGCTCGGCCTCGGGTGGTCCGCCATCGGTGTGTTGGGTTTTGGCTCGAAGGGCTGGATGATGATCTCCTGGATGTGGCCGTAGCGTTCGTGCAGCTTCCGGATGGCGAGCAGCGAGCGCTTTCGGTCTTTGAGGCTCTCGCCCACGCCGATGAGCAGCCCGGTCGTGAACGGGATTCGGAGTTTGCCCGCGGTTTCGATGACTTTGAGGCGGAGCTTCGGTTCCTTGCCCGGGCTTCTCAGATGCGCGGGAAGCTCGGCAGCGCACTCGAGCATCAGCCCCATGCTGGCGTTGTAGAGCCTCAGACGGCGTAGTTCCCGCTCCGTGAGCAGGCCGGCGTTGGTGTGTGGAAGCAAGCCGAGCTCCAGAATGCGCTTGCAGAGGTCCACGAGGTAGTCGACGGTGCTCTCGTAGCCGAATTCCTCGAGCTTTTTTCTGGCCTCGATGTGGACTTCGGGTTGTTCGCCAAGCGTGAGCAGGGCCTCCGAGCAGCTTTCGGCTTTCGCCCGCTCGGCAAGCTCAAAAACTTCATCAGGCGACATGAACCAAGCGCCGTCGCCGGGGTCACGCCTGAACCCGCAATAGTCGCAGCGGTTTCGGCACATGTTCGTGACCGGAAGGAAAACGTTTCGGGAGTAACTGATTTCCTGTCCAAACCGGGGGCTGGAGCTCAAACGAATACCATCATAAAGATGTGCTGCACTATAAATTTGTTTGATTCACGTGACGACTTGGGCCATCATCCCGGTCAAGCGCCTGAGCGAAGCGAAGTCGAGCCTGAGCTCAGCGTTTACTCCAGAGCAACGGCAGCGGCTCGTGCTTTCCATGCTCGAGGACGTGCTCAACGCCGTCCACCAAGCGCCCTCCATCTTTAGCGCTATCGTCGTTTCGCCTGACGAGAAGGTGCTGAGTTTTGCCAGCCTTCACGGCGCCGAGGGTGTCATTGAGCCGGGCTCGGGGCTGAACGAAGCTTTGAAGATTGCGGTTCGCCATTCTATTTCCAAGGGCGTGGACTCGGTGCTGATTTTGCCCGCCGACCTGCCGCTCCTGAAAAGCGCCGATGTTGAAAATCTCATCGCGATGGCATCTGCGCCCAAAGATGTCGTGATAGCCCCCTCGAAAGCCAGAGGCACCAACGCCCTCTTTCTACGACCACCCGACCTCATCAACCTCAGGTTCGGCGGGGAGAGTTTTCCTCTGCACTTGAAAGAAGCTTCTCAGGCCGGGGTGAAGCCGCGAATTTATCGCTCGCCAACTACCGCCACGGACATCGACGAAGTAGCCGACCTCCTGAGCATTGAGACTCTGGGGCCCGGCACTCGAACGCACGAATTTTTGCATTCGCTCGAATCAAGATCGTAGCTACTTGTACCAGTCCAAGCTTTCCTCAACGTAGGTAATGAATGAAGATAGAAATTCCTTGGTCTCATCGCTCAAGCTGGTTCTGGCGATCAGCTCCTTTGCTGCCTTGGCGTTTAGCCTGGACTCATCCTTGGCGGCTCCGAGGCCCCCGCTCTTCCTGATTACCTCCCTTGCGGCCTCCAGCTCCTCCCGCGTCAAGCTCTCCCTGCCGAAGATTGCCCTCAGCGCCTCCAGCTCTTTCTCGCCGGCAAGCTTCATCGTCTGCACCACGTGGAGCGGCTTCTTCCCGTGTCTCAGGTCCCCGCCCGGCGGCCTCCCGTACTGCTCCTCGCTCGCGAACGTGTCTATGATGTCGTCCTGGATGTCGAACGCATAGCCAATGTGAGCCGCGGCTTCCTCTAACAGGTGAATGTCCTGCTCGGGGGCACCCCCTAAGATAGCTCCCGTGAGGATCGTGGTCTTGAAGAGTACGGCCGCCCGTCTCGAGGCCATCGTGCGCCACTCCTCGACGTCGGGTGACTTGAATTCGAACAGCAGGTCCAGCACCTGACTCTCGTTTACCCCCCGATAGTCGTTCTCGAAAAGCTGCAGGACCTTCGAGGTTTTTTCATGGGGAAAATTGGCGCCACGGATGGTTTGTAACCCGAGCGCATACATCGCGTTGCCGATGAAGATCGCCGCCCCCTCGCTGAACCTGTCGTCGTAGGCCTTTGAGAATAGCTTGTGAAATGCTATGTCGCCCCTTCGAAGTTCGTCTTGGTCGACCAGGTCATCGTGGATTAAAATCGAGTGCCTGAACAACTCGACTCCGACGCAGATGTCCAAGATTTGGTCGCCCACCTCGCCCGCGTATCCTTTGTAGGTCAGGAGGGTGCTGCAGGAGGCGAGCCTCTTCCCCTTTCGAAGCACGTATTTGGCCACTTCGGAGTAGAGGTCTCCGATAAACGGGTGGTAGGTCCGCTTCTCCTCGACGAGTTTGGCGAAGAACTCATCCAACCTTTTGTCTATGAGTTCACCATATTGATTCAACAATTTTTCCCAAACCATTGGTCACTCACCAGCAATTGGGATTATCTGCAACGGGTTTTAAGTTTTTGAACCTGTAAGTGCAACTTTATTGCGTGAACAAAATTATAATGTCATAGAAAAGTTATATCATATCGGGTTTGGTGGTAAGAACGCTTGTAGTGGAAGTCAAAGATCTGGTGAAGAACTTCGGGCCCATCAAGGCTGTTAACGGTGCGTCCTTCAACGTGAGCGAGGGCGAGATATTTGGGCTGATAGGTCCGAATGCTGCTGGAAAGACGACCATTTTAAGAATAATCTCAACCCTCCTGCGGATAACTTCGGGCTCCGTGAATGTTTTTGGATACGATGTGGCCGAAGAAGCGGACCGGGTCAGGCGGCTGATAAGCTACTTGCCCGAGGACGCCGGGGCATACAAAAACCTCACTGGCCGAGCATATCTTAATTTCATCGCCAGGTTTTTCGGCAGCGGCAGCGAAACAAAAAAAATCGTCGAGCGCGGGTTGGAGATAGCGGACCTCGGGGAAAGAATTGACGACAAGGTGGACACTTACAGCAAGGGCATGATTCGACGCCTTCTGGTGGGAAGGGCATTGATGATCGAGCCAAAGTTGGCAATCTTGGACGAGCCCACTTCTGGACTGGATGTGACAAACGCCCGAGAAATAAGGGAAATAATAAAAAAATTTGCAAAGAGGGGAACCACGGTTCTGCTGTCCTCGCACAACATGCTTGAGGTGGAATTTCTGTGCGAGCGAATAGCCCTGATAAACGAGGGGGAGATAGTTGAGGAAGGAAACGCTCTCGGGCTAAAAAAGAAATATCGGGCGGAAAATCTTGAGGAAGTTTTCACGGAGGTTGTTTCATGAGTGATCTAGGTAACATCATAAAGAAAGAAGTGAGGGAGCTGCTCACGCCCACCACCATAATCCCCGTGATAGCTATGGCGGTGGTTTTCGGTGGGATGGGGCATATGATTGGGGGCATAACTGAGGAGGCTAGGGAAAAACCCATCATGGGAATCATAGACGAGGACAACAGCCTCCTTTCCGAAATAGTTACCGGAGTTCTCAACGAGCAGGCGAAAGTTGTCTACTTCTCCACGGATGGCGCCGATATCTCGGAAGGATTGGAAAATGTGGAGGAGGAGGGTGGGGCAGCGCTACTGGTGGTACCTCCGGACTTCAGCGAAAGTATTTACGAAAACCATCCGGGGGAGATACGCATCCATTGGATAATGAGGGGGGCGGGGGTGATGGACTCCATACACTCCCAGGCCGTAGATGTGTTGGTTCAAGTTGTAAATCAGGAGATATCCAAGAAGCTGGTCGAAGAGGGAAGCTCAATTGACCCGGAAATAGCCGTAAATCCAATCACGAAAAGTGAGACGACAATTTTCAAGGGGAGGGAGATAGAGGGGTTATCTCCTGGAGCGATAAGCGGGATGTTGTCTTCGCAGTCCGTAGTCCTCCCGATGATAATGATGCTAATTATAATAATAACAGGAAGCACGGTCATCACTTCAATGGGGATGGAGAAGGAAAACAAGACCTTGGAGACCCTGCTCACACTTCCCGTGAAAAGAAATTATATTGTGATCGGCAAAATTGTCGGAAGCGCCATCGTCGGGCTGGTGATGGCTGCCATTTATATGGTCGGGTTTGGGTACTACATGCAGTCCTTCCAATTCGCAGAAATAAACTTGGCGGATTTTGGGCTGGCGCTGGGGCTGCAGGACTACTTTTTGGTTGGGTTGTCCGTGTTCGTGGCTATCCTCGCGGGTTTGTCTCTATGCATGTTTCTTGGAACTTTCGCCAAGGACTTTAAAAGTGCACAAACCCTCATACTCCCGGTAACGCTTCTCACCCTGATCCCCATGTTCATGATCATGTTCAAGGACTTCGACACCCTCCCAGCCGTTTTGAAAATCGCCCTGTTTGCCATACCGTTTTCCCACCCGATGATGGCGATGAGAGCCCTGATGGTTGACGACTACCTGCTGGTGCTGAGCGGCATCGTGTACGTGACGATATTTGCGGCGATTGTCGTGACAGTGGTGGCTTGGATTTTCAGGAGCGATAGGCTGCTGACGGGGAGGATCAAAACGAGGAGGGGCAGGCGTTTAAGGGGACTTCTGGGCAAACTAGGCAGGTAGCTTCATCGGTTTTTCAACATTTTTCCTATTAAATGTCAAATTCAACAGCGCAAACACCATTTTTCTGCTATGTACATTTTTGTACGGTGAAGCTTTAAATAGTGCTCGGGGGATTTATTTACTGTGGTCAAGATGGCCCAAACGAAATTTCTGCTCGATGAGGAGGAGATTCCCAAGGCGTGGTACAACATTCAGGCTGATCTCCCAACGCCTCTCGACCCAGTGATAAATCCAGCCACGAAGGAGCCAATCAAACCCGAGGACCTAGCCCCGATTTTCCCGATGGAACTGATAAAACAGGAGGCGAGCCAAGAACGGTGGATCCAGATCCCCGAGGAAGTCCGAGATGTCTACCGGCTTTGGAGACCGACGCCACTGTATCGGGCAGTGAGATTAGAAAAGGCCCTGAAAACACCGGCAAAGATCTACTATAAATGGGAAGGCGTGAGCCCTCCTGGCAGTCACAAACCTAACACCGCAGTAGCGCAGGCCTATTACAACATGAAAGAGGGCGTGAAGCGCATAGCCACGGAGACCGGGGCGGGCCAGTGGGGTTCGGCACTAGCTTTTGGTACTGGTCTGTTTGGATTGGATTGCACGATATACATGGTGCGGGTAAGCTATGAGCAAAAGCCCTACCGAAGAATTCTGATGGAGACTTGGGGAGCTGAATGCATCCCAAGTCCGAGCGAGCGAACGAAATTCGGGAAGGAGATGCTGAAAAGAGACCCAAATTGTTCCGGCAGCTTGGGGATCGCGATCTCCGAGGCAATAGAAGACGCTGTAACGCATGAGGGCACAAAATATTCGCTGGGGAGCGTGCTAAATCACGTTTTGCTTCACCAGACCGTCAACGGATTAGAGTGCAAGCAGCAGTTCGAGATGGCTGAGGATTATCCAGATGTCATGTTCGGGTGTGTGGGCGGCGGAAGTAACTTCGCTGGAGCTTGCTTTCCGTTCGTGGGGGATAAATTAACCGGGAAGAAGCCAGACTTACGGGTGGTGTCGTGTGAGCCGAAAGCATGTCCGACCTTGACGAGAGCCCCCTATGCGTACGATCATGGAGACACAGCCAAGATGACGCCCCTCCTGAAAATGTATACGCTGGGGCACGACTTCATTCCTCCACCCATTCACGCTGGTGGGCTCCGTTACCACGGCGATGCCCCGCTTTTGTGCAAGTTAACGAAGGAGAAGGTCATGGAAGCGGTTGCGTATCATCAGAATGAAGTTTTCGAGGCGGCCATGACGTTCGCGCGAACGGAGGGCTTTGTTGTGGCTCCAGAAACTGCACACTGTGTAAAGGCGACAATCGATGAGGCATTGAGGTGCAAGCAAACAGGCGAGGAGAAAACGATCTTTTTCGCGAACAGCGGACATGGGCACTTCGACCTCGCAGCTTACGATGCCTACATCAGGGGCAAGCTTATCGATTACGCGTATCCAGCTGATTTAATCAAGGAGTCACTGAAAAAGTTACCAAAAGTATAGAGAGTGGAACGTAGCATTTGTACTTGCAAACGCAGAAGTGGGAAAAATCCGAGAAATTTTGAGCGAGTTGAGAAAAATTGAGGGCGTTGCTGAGGCGCGCGTGTAATCACATACGAATTTTGAATTTCTAGTGCATTTCTCAATTGATAGTGACACGTCAGTCCGCCCATCATCAGGATCATCGCCGAAGCTCAGACGATGTTATAACATCATCCGTGCCAATTTGATTTTTTAAATAGGGGAGGTATAATCCTTTCTAATGGATTTGCAAAAAATGCGCTAGTAGCCGAACATCTTCTCCGGCTTCGTTAGCTCAGGCGCTTTGGTTGGCGGTAAGACTTTCGCGATGGCTCGGTCGGAATCACCCTGCTCGACCCGCTCCCGCCCCTCACGGATAGCAAACATGCCGGCCTCGGTGCAGATCGCCTTGATGTCTGCGCCGGTCGCCCGCTCGGTCCGTTTCGCAAGTTCCTTTACGCTCACATTTTTTGTGATGTTCATTCCCTTCGTGTGAATTTTGAAAATTGCAACTCGCGCGCGCTCGTTGGGCAGCGGGAAGTAAATGAGTCGATCAAAGCGCCCGGGGCGGAGCAACGCTGGGTCGAGTATGTCCGGACGGTTGGTCGCCGCTAGGAGCTTGACATCTCCTCGGGGGTCGAACCCATCCATCTCTGCCAGCAACTGCATGAGGGTGCGGTGGACCTCGCGATCTCCGCTCGTCGAGGTGTCGAGGCGGCGAGCCGCTATCGCGTCCAGCTCATCGATGAAGACGATTGAGGGCGCCTTCTCTTGGGCAAGCCCAAACATCTCGCGCACCATCCGGGCTCCCTCTCCTATGTATTTCTGCACGAGCTCTGAGCTTATCACGCGGATGAAAGTGGCGCGGGTCTCGTGGGCGACTGCTCGGGCAAGCAGGGTTTTCCCCGTCCCCGGGGTTCCGTAGAGGAGCACTCCCTTGGGCGGATCGATTCCCACCTTCTTGAAGAGTTCCGGTTTAATCATGGGGAGTTCAACACTTTCTCGAATCTCTTGAATTTGATCCTCCAGCCCGCCAACATCGCCATAGCTGACATCGGGCGCTTCCTCGATTTCCATCCCCAGCACGAGCGGGTCCTTCTTCGAGGGTAGCACCTCCATTATGTTGAAGTTACGCTGGTTGAGCGCGACCAGAGCTCCAGGCTTGAGCTGCTCAGGCTTAATGAACTGTGACGCGGTGACGACGAAATGTGGCCCAGCACTACTTCGCACTACTGCGCGCCCGTCTTCAAGTAGGTCGAGCAAAGTTGCGGAAATAAGTGGTGGCGCATGCATGTGATCGAACTCGGCACGGAGGCTTCGCAGCTCACGCTCGATCTTTAGATACTGAACCTCAAACGAGCGTTTTTCTTGCTCCAAATCACGAATTCGATGTTCCAAGCTGTGAATGTATTCCGTGACGTAGGTTTTGTCAAAATTGTTAGCCTTCGGTTCCTTAGGTTTGGCTGCGTTTGACAATTTTATCTCTCCTTGTGGATAACTCTGTTAAAGCGTAGGTTAAAAACTTTCAGTGGAAATGATGGTTCAAACATCAGCAGCTAGTTTTCAGAACTAAATGAAGGTGTTGATTAACAGAGGATTTATCAAACACCCTTACGAATTACGTAGATGCTCAGCACCACTACTACGATCACACATGCTATACTCAGGACGGGCAACAGCGTATCCCAGTCGATGAAAAATCCCGATTCCTCTTCTGGGAGATTGCCGAGGGCTTGGATGACTTCGTTCGCGTTCTCGACGGACTGCTTCGCGTAGAGGATTTTTTGGGTTTCGTCGCTTGCCGTCCGAGCCTGCTCGAGGTTTTGTTGGGCGAGCTGAAGGCTCTGGCTGAGGTCTTCGCTGGGGCTGCTATCCAAAAGCTTCTCGGCGACTCCAATTGCATACTCAGCAGCGTTGATGTACTTTTGTGCAGCGCCGGAGGCTGTGAGTATAAGCGAATTCACAGTTTCTTCGAATTTAGGCGCGGCACCGCGGTAGGCGAATGTCAAATTCGACTCACTCGAATTCAGCCCCCTTATGCTTCGTGTCAGGTGAATCGGGTTCAACTTTGCAAAGTGATCACCGAAAGCTTCGGCCCAAGTAGGGTCGGCTGGTTGCCACCCTTTGTTGGGCAGGTAAAATTCCACCCAAGCGTGTCCTCCGAGGTTATTCTCTGAGTAGCCCCACCCGTACATCGCGCGGGCGGGCAATCCAGCGGCGCGGGCTAGGGCGACGCTCAAGTCTGTGTACTCACTGCAGTCCCCAATGCGGTTCAGATATGCCCAGAGCGCACCGTGCCGGGTCGTCTGGGTTTGGTAGTTGAGTCGATCGACGACGAACTCAACAATTTTTTGTCCGGCAAGATATGCGTTTGTTTCCCCGTCCACCGCTGAAGTCGCCGCTTGCACAATCAACGGGTGATCGGACTCCCACTTATTGTCTGGCTCCAAATACGCGGTAAGCCAGGAGGCCTCCGACAGCGCCCCAACATCGTTCTCACTTATCCGGGGGTCGTAAACGTCGATTTCGTAGATCAGCTCGAGCTGGAGTTCCTTCGTGGCACCTGGCGATATTTCACCAACCTCAAAGACGCCGTGCCAGTTGTTCTCATTGTCGATGTACATTGTCTTCACCTGATAGCTTGACGACGCGAGCGCGGCGAACTGCCAGCTTGCTTCCTCGGTAAAGAGTATCATATCGAGCCGCATGTCGTCGATTTTGTCCGTGCTCTGGTTCGTCAGGCGCTCGGTCAACGTGAGCTTGTAATAGGTCGGTTGCGTGCAAAATTGCACCTCGAGTCCGTCGAAACTTCCTGGGGCGTCGATGCTGGCCTCATATCGAACGGTCGGGGGGTCGCTCTCCAATATTTGGGCATCAGGGTTCGTCAAAAAAAGTTTCGAGCCAGCCAACCCCTGAACTTCTACGATGTGTTTTTGACGGGGGAAATTTCGTGGACCTAGGATGATACCTCCAAATTTACCCTCATAGATAGGGTCCACCCCTGAAACCAGATTGTCGGCGATATAGGAGATGTGATACGTCAGCCTCTTCCTACCGCCGAGCTTGAAACGAATCGTGATCGTGGTTTCTTCAGCGGTGTTTTCCACTTCACTATCTAAACTTTCAGCGTCACTCCAGACGTTGATGTCGTAAATCTCATCGGTTGCAATCTGAAGTTTGATCTCGTAGGTGTAGGTCCGAGTGGAAGAATTGTAAGCAACGTATTTTTCGTGTGCGTTGAGAGTTCTGTCTGCGTTAATAGTGTAGCTCAACTCCACCAACTCATAGTAAGTGCTTGACGGCTGCGCATTCGCCGGAGTTGCTGTGACCGCCAGGATAAGAAGCAAGAGCAGAGGTAGGCATTCTTTCAACTGATTCCCCCTACTTTTTTTGATGTGTATACTATAGTTTAAATGATGCCATATGCGTGTCGTTCTCGTCGAACGCCGCTCGCCCGGCGAAATGTCCAGCTTGGAGGAGCTTGCCGCTTTAGCGCGAACGCTTAACTACGAGGTCGTCGGCGTGCTCGAGCAGGTACGGAAGCCAGACCCCGCTTACCTCATAGGTAAAGGCAAGGTTCAAGAGCTCGCAGGTTTGGTCCGCTCGAGTGGAGCTGACCGCGTCGTCTTTAACAACCAGCTCACCCCCTCGCAGGCCTACAAGCTCTCGCGGGTCGTGGGCGTCGAGGTCATCGATCGCTTCCAGCTCATCCTAGAAATATTCGCGATGCGTGCGGGATCACCCGAGGCGAAGCTTCAGGTTGAGTACGCGAGGCTGAGCTATGAGATGCCGAGAATTCGAGAACAGGTGCGAGCGCGCATGTCAGTCGAACAGCCAGGTTTGATGGGTGGGGGTGAGTACGAGGTGGATGTCCGCTACGATATGATCAAGCGGAAGCTCGTAAACCTGAGACGAAAACTCAAGTCGATCGCCAGCGTGCGGGAGCAGCGACGGAAGCTCAGGCACAGGAGGGGGTTCAAGCTTGTGGCGCTAGCGGGTTATACTAATACTGGCAAGTCAACGCTGCTCAACGCACTCACCGCTGCGAGCGCCGAGGTGGACGACATGCTTTTTACCACCCTAATGCCCCGCACCCGGGCGATGCGCGCGAGCCGAATGATTTTGCTGACTGACACCGTGGGTTTCATCGATGGCCTGCCTCCATGGCTGGTTGAGGCCTTCAAAGCAACGCTTGAGGAGATATACCTCGCCGACCTCGTGGTGCTCGTGCTCGATGTCGCTGAACCCTTGCCCGAGATCCTCCGGAAGTTTCGGGCGTCCCGCGAGGTGCTGGCGGAGTACCCCGTGAGGGTGGTCGCGGCCCTTAACAAGGTCGACCTCATCCCGCGCGAGGAACTCGAACGCAAGCTCAAGACCCTGAGCGACGTAACGATGTTTGCTATCCCCCTCTCGGCGCTCAAACGCACCAACCTGAGCTCACTCATAGAAATAATAAGGACGAACGTTTTCGGGAGTGGGGGGACTGCTTGAAATAGTCGGCAAAACACTGTTCAAAACTCAGGTAAAAATCTCCTGCTTGTGAGAACAATCAAAGTGCTGAAAATTATGGGTTTGATGCTTTTAATGTTGCAGCAGCGCATCAGCATCATTTGGGGTCGCTGTACCAGCCGTTTTCCTCAATAGGCTTTTTGGAAGCTCTGAACTTTGAAAAAAGGCTTTTTATTGGAGAATTTGGAATAATATTAAGTTACAAGGTAAAAAAGTCGAAAAGAGGCGGTAAAAATTCAGTATCATCTTCTCCGTACCTTAAGTACGTTAATTATATTTATAAGTTTTTAGAATAGAGATACAAATCTAGCGGTGTGATAAAATGAGCAAGAAAGTTAGCAAAAATAAGAAAGTGATTAAAAAGAAAGTGGCTAAAAAATGCGTCAAAATAAAAAAGAAATCCAAGCAAAAACTGCTGAATGATGTTGTTTTAAAGGAGATTATCATCCGGATAGCTGGCGAGCGCGGGTATGAGATAGCGAAAGAGCTCATGGGGAACGAAATCGCAGACGAGGAGATAGCAAAGCGGATGGGCATCCGAGTGAACCTCGTACGGAAAGTCCTCTACGAGCTATACGAGAACCGCGTAGTGAGCTACCACAGGGTCCGGGACGAGCACAGCGGGTGGTACGTCTATTACTGGCGGATCGAGCCCGAGCGAGCGCGGGAGTACTTCAAACGCAACAAGCGCTTACTCATACAAAAGCTCGAGGATCGGCTCGATACGGAGCGGAGCACGAGTTTCTTCAATTGCGGGAACGGAGACCTCAAGTTACCCTTTGAACTCGCGGCGGAG
>JABUBL010000320.1_pt1 | contig 13680 bp, 12 predicted proteins | sample 7240371 | NCBI WGS metagenome assembly JABUBL01 (sample SAMN07256343, study PRJNA390944) | subsurface metagenome | isolation source: Methane hydrate marine sediment | place: Pacific Ocean: Eastern North Pacific, ODP site 1244 | collected 2002
TCTTCCACCACAACACCTATGTGGCCAATAGAGGCAGGTAGAGCTACAGCACCAATATCCGATGGCATGTTAATACCTCCTTTATATTTTTACCCCCAGCGAACTAAGGTATAAAACAGCTTTTATTATATCTGCCACAGTTGTCAAGTCAAGGTCAAAAAATAGTTTAAGAGATTTCACTTATATGAATTTACAGCCACCCCCAGTTATGCTATAATCTTCTAACTTTTATAAATCAATTTTTACTATTAAGCAACATAGGAGTTATAATTTGGACAAGGGAAAAAGGATAGACATAATAAATAGATTTGAACTCCATAAAGGAGACACAGGTTCAACCGAGGTTCAGGTGGCGCTGCTCACTGACAGGATAAACCAGTTAACCGGGCACATGGCAGCTAATCGGCATGATTACCATTCACAACGGGGCTTACTTAAGCTGGTCGGACAGAGAAGAAGGCTACTGGCTTACCTAAGTAAACAAGATATAGACCGATATCACAAGCTAATTTCAAAGCTCGGGCTACGCAAGTAAAGCCTTGAAGGGGAAGATTATGGTAAAATCTGAGGTTTTTGAGTGTGAATTTGGGGGTAGAACCCTGGCCATAGAGACCGGGAAACTCGCCGAGCAAGCCGGTGGAGCAGTGACTGTCCGCTATGGAGATACTGTGGTTCTAGTTACCACCTGCATAAGTGACCAACCGCGGGAAGGGATAGATTTTCTGCCACTAACCGTTGACTACGAAGAAAGACTATATGCCGCCGGTAAAATTCCGGGTGGCTTTATCAGAAGGGAAGGGCGTCCCAGTGAAGAGGCAACCCTAGCCTGCCGACTTACCGACCGACCACTACGTCCGCTGCTGCCTAAGAGATGGCGTAATGACATTCAGCTCATAGTCACCGTCCTTTCCGCTGACCAGGAAAATGACCCTGACATCCTGGCAGTTATTGGCAGCTCTGCTGTTCTATCAATATCAGAAGTGCCATTTGATGGTCCAGTGAGTGCTGTCCATATCGGCTATATTAATGACGAGCTTATATTAAATCCAACCTTAGCCCAGCTTGAAGATAGCCTGCTTGACCTGGTTGTGGCTAGTACCAAAGAAGCGGTAGTAATGATAGAGGCAGGAGCCCGAGAGGTTTCAGAAGATATTGTTACTCAGGCAATTAGACTTGGTCATGAGGCAAACCAAGATATTATCAAGCTTCAAGAGCAGCTTCGGCAGACTTGCGGTAAACCTAAGGTAGAAGCCCCTATTACTGAGATTAACCCCGAGGTAGTTTCAGCCACTTCGTCAATTATTAACGGAAGGCTTGCCCGGGCTCTAAGTCAATCGGAAAAATTACAACGAGAACAGGCACTTAGTAATCTAAAGAAGGAACTTGTGGAGCGCCTAGGAGAATCATTCCCTGAAGAAGATATACTTTCCGCCTTTGAGGCAAAGGTTAGGGCTGAAATAAGAACTAACATCCTTGACAAAGCCCAGCGTTTCAGTGGTCGTAGTTTAACCGAGGTCCGCCCCATAAGCTGCGAATTAGGACTTCTGCCTCGCACCCACGGGTCAGCCCTATTTACCAGAGGTCAAACTCAAGTACTGACAATTGCTACTTTAGGTTCTACAAGGAAAGAGCAGCGACTTGACGGCTTAGGTATAGAGGAAACTAAACGGTTCATCCATCACTATAATTTCCCCCCCTTCTCCAGCGGTGAAGTAAAACGTATTGGTTCACCTGGCCGGCGTGAAATTGGACATGGTGCTCTGGCTGAACGAGCCCTTATACCAGTGCTACCTAAAGATGAGGATTTTCCTTATACCATTCGCTTGGTCTCGGAGGTTTTGAGCTCTAGTGGAAGCACATCTATGGCCAGTGTCTGTGCCTCAAGCCTATCCCTAATGGATGCCGGAATACCGATAAAGAGAGCAGTAGCTGGACTAGCTATGGGCCTAGTCACTGGTGAGAAGGGTAACCATGTTATTTTAACTGATATTGAGGGCATAGAGGATGCTTATGGTGATATGGATTTCAAGATAGCTGGCACCACCGAAGGTATCACTGCCCTCCAGCTAGATATTAAGCTCAAGGGCATAGAATTAGAAATTCTAGAAAAAGCACTAAACCAAGCCCGAGAAGCCCGCCTATTTATCCTGGGTGTGATGCGGCAAACCATCGCTACCAGCCGACCTGAACTCAGCCCCTATGCCCCCCGAGTGTATAAGATAATGGTTGACCCTGATAAAATTCGTAATATAATCGGCACCGGAGGTAAAACAATCAGGGCAATCACTGATGAAACTAAAGCAACTATTGATATTGACAATGATGGTACCGTGCTCATCGGTTCACCTGATGAGAAAGCAGCCCATAGAGCTATCGAAATCATTGAAAGTCTAACTAAGGATGTAGAAGTTGGCGGTATCTATACCGGAAAAGTAACGCGCCTACTGAACTTCGGGGCTATGGTTGAAATTCTTCCCGGTAAGGAAGGCTTGGTTCACATTAGTGAACTGGCTGAGTATCGGGTATCCAAGGTCGAGGATATAGTTAAAGTAGGCGATGAGATTACGGTTAAAGTAATTGGTATCGACGAACTGGGTAGGATAAACCTGTCACGACGGGCAGTGCTTGAAAAGCTTTCTCAGATGCCCAGGGCTAGGGTAAAAGATACGCTGGCTACCAACCACCCATCTAAAAAACGGCGTGAGGTTCACTATAACCGAGGTAGAAGCTTCCCCAAGCATCCTTCTGGTAAAAGGGATTAGGTATGAAGCCAATCAAGGTAGTAGTAAACGGTGCATTAGGTAGAATGGGGCGAGAGGTGATTAATACCCTCTGCCATGAGCCCGAAATGCAGGTAGTAGGCGCTGTAGAACTACAGGTTACTGAGGACTACCTACCTCTACCTGATAGCTCCAGTGTAGTGCCCTTTTCTTCTAACTTGGACTATATTCTCACCAGTTGCCAGCCTGATGTGCTAGTAGACTTCACTACTGCTCAAGCTACCATGCCGGCAGTGCGCATAGCCACTAAACAGGGGGTCAACTTAGTAATAGGAACCACCGGGTTAACCGCCTATGAACTTACTGAGATTGAAAGATTATCAATAGCTTGCCGGGTAGGGGCAGTGGTAGCTCCCAACTTTGCTCTGGGAGCAGTGGTAATGATGCACCTAGCCAAGGTAGCTGCCAAGTACTTTGACTATGCCGAAATTATAGAACTGCACCACAGCCGGAAAGCTGACTCACCTTCAGGAACCGCCTTATCTACAGCCAAAGCAATGGCAAAAGCCAAAGGTAAACCGTTCTACCTCCCAGAACAAAGGAAGCCCTCAAATAGCCGAGGAGAGCAGGTTGAAGGTGTTGCCATTCATAGTGTGCGTTTACCCGGGCTTATGGCACACCAGGAGATAATCCTAGGCGGACCAGGGCAAACACTAAGCATACGCCATGATACCATTAATCGAGAATGTTATATGCCAGGTGTTATGCTGGCTATTAAGAAAGTAGTTAAACATAAAGGGCTAATCTACGGTCTAGATAAGCTACTCGGTCTATAGGAGAGGGTAATGAAGAGGTATAACGTAGCCATTGTTGGTGCCACTGGGCTCGTAGGACAGGAGTTCATTAAGGTGCTAGAGCAACGTAACTTCCCTATGACCTCAATTCAGCTTCTAGCCTCAGAGCGTTCAATAGGCAAGAGATTGTTTGTCGCCCACCAAGAGATTGAAGTCAAAGAGACTGTTTCCGAGTCCTTCAAAGGAATAGATATTGCTTTATTCTCAGCTGGCACCGAGATTAGTCGCTACTTCTCACCTATAGCCGCTCAATCAGGAGCTGTAGTTATCGATAATAGCTCAGCTTTTAGAATGACGGATACAGTCCCCTTGGTAGTGCCTGAGGTCAATCCCGAAGACATTAAGCGGCATAGGGGAATTATAGCTAACCCTAATTGCTCCACTATTCAACTGGTGGTAGCCCTATACCCACTACATAAGGTTAATCCCATTAAGCGAATTATCACCGCTACCTATCAAGCAGTGTCAGGCACCGGTTCTGCAGCAGTAGATGAACTAACAGCCCAGGCTAAGCAAGTTCTGGACGGACAGACTACTATTCCCCATGTTTACCCTCACCAAATAGCCTTTAATGTGTTACCAGAGATAGACGTTTTTCTGGACAACGGCTATACTAAAGAAGAGTGGAAGCTGGTGGAAGAAACAAGGAAAATAATGCATGCTGATGAGATAGCTATTTCAACAACTTGTGTGCGAGTTCCGGTATTTACCGGCCATAGTATGGCGGTCAATATAGAATTCTCCCAGCCTATGTCTCCTGAGGAGGCGCGGCGTATTCTTGCCCAAGCTCCAGGGGTTAAGGTAATAGATGACCCTGTTATCAGTCTTTATCCTCAGCCGTGGTCAGCAACTGGTACTGATGAGGTTTTCGTCGGGCGTATTCGTCGAGACGAGTCTCACCCTAACGGTTTAGTTATGTGGATTGTTGCCGACAATCTGCGTAAGGGAGCTGCTCTAAATGCCGTCCAGATTGCTGAAGAGATGATTAAAAGAGAATGGATATACTCATCCAAGGCTAAGAAATGAAAAAACTAGGTCGGTTGTTGACAGCAATGGTAACCCCCTTTAATGAAGAAGGGGGGGTTGATTATGAGCAGGCCAAGAGGCTAGCTTCAGCCCTGCTTAACTCGGGAAGCGATGGGATATTAGTGGTGGGAACAACCGGGGAATCGCCCACCCTTCTCCGAGAGGAAGAGCTACGCCTCTTCAGTGAGGTGAAATCAGCCATAGGCGAACGAGGGACAGTAATAGCTGGCACTGGTAGCAATAGCACAGCTGAAGCCTTGAAGACGACCAAAGAAGCCGAGCGAATCGGGGTTGATGCTTGCCTATTAGTAGTCCCTTACTATAATAAACCTACCCAAGAAGGCTTATATCAACACTTCAAGGCTATTGCTGAGAGCACCAGTCTACCCTGTATTCTGTATAATGTGCCGTCACGCACCGTGGTTAACCTATCCGCCGACACAACAATCAAACTAAGCCACATTGATAATATTATCGGAATAAAGGAAGCCAGTGGTAATCTAGGTCAAATTTCCAAGATTATTAGTAATACGAGGGAAGATTTCATAGTCTGGAGTGGCAATGATAGTGATACCCTGCTCATATTAACCCTAGGTGGCTATGGGGTGGTTAGTGTTGCCTCACACTTGGTTGGTAACCAAATCAAGGAAATGATTGATAACTTTATTAACGGTAAAACAGATAAGGCAGCCAAGATACATCGTCATCTTCTGCCCCTAGTTAATGCTTTGTTTATTGTCTCTAACCCTATTCCGGTAAAATATGCCCTCAATTATATTGGCTTCAATGTAGGCAAGCCACGCCTGCCCCTTACCGAGCCTGATGAAAAATCAGCCGCCACTATTAGGGACACTCTGAAGAACTACCACATTGACCTACCGGTATAAGAGCCAAGCCCCCTTCAAGCCCCTTAATATACAGAGATTCTTTATTAACCTCACCCCCTTTAGATATTTATTAACCCACCCCCTTTATCCCCCTCCCTTATGAAGGGAGGGGGAATTGGTTATATAAGGGAGGCTTCGCCTCCCTTTGACTCTCCATAATAGGGGTATATATTCCTATCATAGGGGGAAGAAATTTTAGAGAGGGGCTCCGCCCCTCTCTTACCTACATTCCCCCTTCCCTTATTAAGGGAAGGGGGTCAGGGGGATAGGTTTTTATACATGCGTGCTACAGAATAGGCGTTTTGTGGATGGTTTGCCCTCGCTCCGCGCCTACAGAGATGATATTGACCGGGCAGGAAATAAGCCCTTCCAGCCTAGCTACATATTGTTGAGCTTCAACAGGCAGCTCACCGTATTGCCGAATATGGCTAATGGAAGTTTGCCACCCGGGTAGTTCCTCATAGACAGGTTGACACCGTTCTAAAATAGCTACATTGCCCGGGAAATAATCAATGGTCTTTCCATCCAGTTTATAGCCGACACATATCTTCAGGCGGGGAAGGGTATCAAGAACGTCAAGGCGGGTAATCGCCGCCCCGGTAAAGCCATTAATTCGGGTGCTAAAGCGAGCGGCAACAGCATCAAACCAGCCACAACGGCGGGGTCGGCCAGTAGTAGTGCCATACTCATGAGCCAGCTCCCGAATCAAGTCACCAGTTTCGTCCTTCAGTTCAGTAGGCATGGGGCCACTACCAACCCTGGTGCAGTAAGCCTTAAACACACCTAGAATACGACTAATCCCGGTAGGACCTAAACCGGCGCCTAAACAGCCTCCCCCTGCCAGCGGTGATGATGAGGTGGTATAAGGATAAGTGCCAAAATCAGGGTCAAGTAAGGTCCCCTGGGCTCCCTCTAATATAACCAGCTCATTCTTATCCAGCGCTTCCTCCAGCATTATTGTTGTCTCCCGAATATAAGGAGCCAGGCGCTCCCCATACTGGCAATACTGACTATATATCTCGTCCAATGACAGCGGGCTAACCCCATAAATTTTGGTCAAAATAACGTTCTTGTAGTCAAGTATAAAACGAAGCCGCTCCAGCAAAGCCTCTTTATCCAAAAGGTCGCCGACTCTAATGCCTAACCTAGCTGTTTTATCAGCAAAGGCGGGGCCTACACCTTTACGTGTTGTACCTAGTGCCTTTCCGCCCCGCAATTCCTCCTCCAAACCATCAAGGAGGATATGATAGGGCATAATCAAGTTAGCCCGGTCACTAATAAACAACCTACTAGTATCTATACCCCGCTGGTTAAGCTGGGCCATCTCATCAATTAGTACCTTGGGATTAATCACCACACCATTACCAATAATGCAAACCACCTGGGGATAAAAAATACCAGAAGGGATAAGGTGCAGCCTAAACTCACCATAGGGGTTAACTACAGTATGCCCGGCATTATCACCACCAGAAAAACGCACCACCACCCTGGCTTTTTCAGCAAGGAGGTCAACCACCTTGCCCTTTCCCTCATCCCCCCACTGAGCTCCAATAATAGCAATAACCGGCATTATTTCCTCCTAGAGGTTGATAAATAATCTCCCAAAGCTACTTAGTTTTTGTTTGCTGCCGCACATAAATTAACCTTTGCCCGGCGGTGACAAAGCTGAATACTGCTATAACAGCTAAAGCAATAATTAGGGCATAATTAACAAATTGGCTTAGCAAAAGACCTACCGCCAGCACAATCACCCTCTCGGCTCGAGTAAACAATCCCACCTGACACTCCAGACCCATTGCCTCCGCCCTAGCCCTGATATAACTCACTAGCGGCGAACCGATTAAAGCCAGACAAACAAGTAGTATCCCAACAGTGGACTGGTCGCTAAAGAATAGGTAGAAGACTAAAATACCCAATAGTGGCACTGCATCAGATATGCGGTCAAGCACAGAATCAAGGACAGCACCAAAACGGGTAACCTGGTTAGTGCGGCGAGCCAGAGCTCCATCCAGCATATCAAAAAAGCCAGCAACAAGAACCACAAAACCAGCAATGAAAAGGTGTCCTGTAGCAATAAGTGCTGTCGCGCCAAGAGTTATTGAAAAGCCTAACCAAGTTAAAGTAGTGGGGGTGATACGTGTCCTCGCCAGAAGCTGCACCACTGGCTCGGTTAGGTAATAGGCAGATTTACGAACTTGGGTCAGTTTCGCCATAAAATCTTGCTTTTCTGAAAAACACTCTACCCAGCATTTCCCTGAGCTCTCGTTTTAACGAAAACGTTTCTCTCTGGGACTCACCGAGCACTGTAACATAATAATTTAATACCCTTTGGGCAATGTATTTCCAGTCATACTCGCTTGCTTTAAGCCTTCCCCTGGCTCCCATCTGCTGCCGAAGTGATTCATCACTCATAAGAGATATTAGAGCTTGGGCTAACCTATCCTCATCTTTGGGTGGCACTAATAGACCCTCAACGCCATCAGTTAGTAGGCTGGCATAACCCTCTATATTTGAGGCAACGACAGGCTTTCCCACTGCCATAGCCTCAAGCAAAATGATGCCAAAGCTTTCCCAACCAGTGGCTGGCGCACAACAAATATCAGCTGTCTTATAATATCTGGGTAATTCCTCGTAGGATGTAAAGCCAACAAAAACAACATCCTTTAAACCGCTTTGCTTAACCTGCTTCTCATACTTATGGCGCAGTCTAGTGCCAGGGCCCACTATAATAAGCCGCGAGTTAGAAATTTCCCGTTTAATCCGTTGGTAAGCTTTAAGTAGATAGTCCAAGCCTTTTCGTTTCTCAAGACGACCAACAAACAGAATATTCAGTTTTCCGTCACAGAATTCTTCAATTGGCGATACATCAGGAGAAAAATGCCCTGTATCCACACCATTAGGGATAATTTCATAGTTACCAGGGAAATGTTTGTTAACAAACTCCATAGCTGGCTTAGACACTGCAATTCTGCCGTCAAGCTTACTAACCCATCTTTTCAAAAGTAAGGGGTTTAATGGCTTACTAAGACTATATCCACGGCTGTCAAAGGCGTGAAAGGTGCCTATATTCACAGTATGTGAAAGACGGAGCACAGTGGTACATAACGTTGGCACTAAAGGTTCATGAAGGTGGATAATATCAAATTTCTCCTCCTTAAGCACATCCTTTATGTTCGGTCTCAACCTAGGTGATATAGTAACGCGAGCAATAGAACCACTGCTAGGAATAGGTCGCGGTTTACCGATGGGTATAAACTTATCGCCAAAGGTGGTAACAGCTTTAGAAGCCGGGGCAATGACCTTCACATCGTGACCCATCTGGGTAAGATGATGCTCCAGAGAAGAAATATGATTGGCTACACCACCGGGGTAGGCAAAATCATAAGGAGAGACTAATGCTATCTTCATTTATAATTTGCCTAAATTTATAATTTCCTAACCTCTCACCAATTTGCGCAGGAGCTATCATTCAGAAGGACGGGGTTTCTCTCCAGCTTCCTGGGCTTCCTGGGCGCCAACGATGAACTCTTCCACCATTCGGCGGGCTTCGTCATCGGTATATTGAACGGGTGGTGATTTCATAAAGTAGGCAGAGGGAGCTATCAGTGCCCCCTTCAATCCACGGTCTAAGGCAAGTTTACAGCACCTTATAGCATCAATAACCACCCCGGCTGAGTTCGGACTATCCCACACTTCAAGTTTTAGCTCTAGGTTTAGCGGAACATCACCGAAGGTTCGCCCTTCCATCCTAATATGGCAAAATTTACGGTCCTTGAGCCAAGGGACATAATCACTGGGGCCGACATGAATATCATCAGGGTCAAGCTTATAATCTAATTGAGAGGTGACCGAGGTAGTCTTAGATATTTTCTTAGACTCAAGGCGCTCGCGCTCTAACATGTTTAAGAAGTCGGTGTTACCACCAAAGTTCAATTGATAGGTTCGCTCCAGCTTAACTCCACGGTCTCTAAACAGCCTAGTAAGCACACGATGAACAATGGTAGCCCCAACCTGAGATTTTATATCATCACCAATAACTGGAAGCCCCTTTTCCTCAAAGCGCTTCTGCCAATACTTCTCTCGAGCGATAAAAACTGGGATACAGTTGATAAAGCTGCAACCAGCCGCCAGCACCTGCTCAATGTACCATTTAGTTGCTTCCTCACTGCCCACCGGCAAGTAATTAAGCACCACATTAGTTTGGGTTTCCTTAAGGATTTTAACAATATCAACTGTTGAGCCGGGTGCCTTTTCTATCTTTTGAGATAGATACTTACCTAAACCATCATGGGTCATACCCCGCTGAATCTTAACCCCAGTAGACGGCACCTCAGTAAATTTAAAGGTATTATTAGGTGGAGTAAAAATTGCCTCAGCTAAGTCCTTTCCAACCTTGTTCTTATCAATATCAAAAGCAGCTACAAAATTGATATCGCTTATATGGTAACCACCTAGGTTAACATGCATGAGCCCGGGTACGAATGCAGTCTCTTTCGCCTTCTTATAGTAGTAAACACCCTGAATCAGGGACGAGGCACAGTTACCCACCCCTATTATAGCCACATTTATATTAGCCAAAGTTCAGCTTCGCTCCTTTCTAACCATAGAAAGTTACCACAAAGGACAATACCACAAATTAAATTGCTACACCAACTTGATAAAAAGTGAAAAGGTGTACTTCAGTTAATAATTATCACGCCTTACCCTGTCCAATATACCTACAGGCTTATTATAAAAAATACAAGTAAATATCCTGCCTTAGTACAGGTATATTAAAGTATTTTAACCCTCTCCACCCCACCTCATGCCTTGGCACCGAGAAATCAGCTACGATTAACCTTGACCAATTCTAAATACTTTAGTCCCACATACAGGGCAGACTCCCCGGGTAGCTGGCCTCCCATTCTTCAAGGTAACACGCTGCGGGTTTCTTATCTCTCTCTTCGTTCTACACTTAAAACAATACGCTTGCATTTCTTATTACCTCCTTTTTCAACGCTGGTTGAACTATATTTCTATTATACGCAAGCTGTCAAGGCTTTTTAAAAAAAATTTTAACTAATTATTTACCAAAACCAGACTCAGCTATAGACCAGCTACAAAAAGACCTTTTCAGGTTGCCACCGCCCTCTTTCAGGATTGAAGCGTAGCACGCCTAAGAAGCAACCGTCAAGGGTATAAACCCGGCAATGGCTTTCAAAAGAAGACCGAGCTATAGGGTATTGTTTGAGGTAATCAGTTTCCTCACCACCGGCATCGTTGCCTAAAACCAAGGGGCGCCCATTCCTTATAAGCCGTCCGGTATCATGGCTAACAACGATAGCTGCCCAATGTAAAAGCACAATATCAATGGGATAAACAAAGCGCTGCCAGTAGCCATAACGAAAGGCAGGCTCAAGTTGGGGTAGTGAAACCGCATCCTTTATATCGAAAAGACCATACCTCAAACGGATTAGGCTCTTTAAATTAGCGCCACAATCCAGGGCTTGCCCCAAATCATGAGCTAGGGAACGGATATAGGTACCCTTACCACATACCACTTCTATAGTGACTACCGGCGGTTGCCAGTCTATAAGCTCTAAATGATAGATTCTAGTCAGCCTACTTTTCCTCTCGACCTTGATACCAGCTCGTGCCAATTCATAAAGTCGCTTACCGTGATACTTCACGGCACTATACATCGGAGGCGTCTGCTGTATTAAACCGCAAAAAGAGGCAAGTGCCGACTTCAATTGTTCCTGGCTAATACCAGAGGCGTCCCCCTTCTGAGTAATCTTGCCACTGGCATCATAGGTATCTGTAGCCACACCCAATTCAATCTGAGCCCGATAAGCCTTAGTAGCCTCTAGCAGGAACTCGATAACCCGTGTCCCCTCACCGAGACAAACAGGTAAAACACCGGTAGCCTGTGGGTCAAGGGTACCAGCGTGCCCAACGCGTCGCTCCCCACTCAACCGCTTCACCATAGCCACAACGCTAAAAGAGGTCTCACCCCGAGGCTTATTAATATTCAGTATGCCATCCACAATCAACCTTTATCCTGGTCAGAAGTGCTAGGTGTAATAACCTGGTCGATTAGCTGCAAGAGGTGGTCTCCCTGCCTAATAGAATCATCCCACTCAAAGCTTAGCTTGGGAATACGCCGTAACTTCAGACGCCTAGCTAGCTCATTACGGAAGAAACCAGCGGCGGCAGCTAATGCGCTTAATGTGTCTTGCTTTTCTTCCTCATTAGCTATGCAACTGACGAATATCTTAGCATATTTCAGGTCGGGGGAGGTGGAAACTTCAGTCACAGCAACAAAACTACCAAGTCGTGGGTCTTTGACCTGGCGCTGAAGTAATTCACTAATTTCCCGGCGAATAAGTTTATTCACCTGCTCAATACGATGTGTCATAATTATTTCCTCAATTAGGGACTACCTATTTACTTAACTTCCTTCCTGAAGAACTCTAATATATCACCAACTTGAAACTCACTAAAATCTGTAATGCCTACCCCACACTCATAGCCAGCAGCCACCTCCTTAACATCATCCTTAAAGCGCCGGAGACTGCTAACCGTAGATTCACACTCCACCTGCTCCTGACGCCACAGCCTAGCCGAGGCACCCCGACTCACTTTACCCTCAATAACATAGACACCAGCTACCTTTCCCTTCTTACCGATAGAGAAGCTAGCTCGTACCTCAGCACGCCCCTCAACAACCTCAACATAGGAAGGTTCTAACATACCCTTGAGTGCTTTACCCACATCATCTACCAAGTTGTAAATTACATCGTAGGAACGGATGCTTACGCCTTCTACATCAGCCAATCGTCGTGCTCCTGGCTCACAGCCGACGCCAAAACCAATAATGATTCCCTTAGAAGCGATAGCTAACATAACGTCACTCTCAGTAATATTGCCAGTGCCACTATGGATAACTCCAACCCGGACTTCCTCCGTTCCCAACTGTTCTAAAGAACCTCTTATCGGCTCAATACTACCTTGAACATCAGCCCTGAGAATAATATTAAGCTCTTTTACCTGGCCGGCACTTATTTGGTCATAGAGGTTGCTAAGGCTCACCGATTTGGATTCTTGCTGCATTTCCTCTAGACGCTTTTGGATTAAAGCCTGAGCCTGGCGCTCGCCAGCCACAACCCTCAGCCCACCTCCCGCTTGGGGCACACTAGTTAAGCCCAGGATTTCAACAGGGGTAGCTGGCTCAGCCTTCCTCACCCGCTTACCCATATCATCAAACATAGCCTTTACCCTACCCCAGGTGGTGGCAACTACGATGGTATCGCCAAGCCTTAAGGTTCCTGTTTGAACTAACACCGTAGCTAATGGTCCCTTAGTCCTGTCCAGCTTAGCTTCAATAACTACCCCAACCGCCGGCTGAAGAGGGTTTGCCCCAAGGTCCTCCATCTCGGCCACAACCAAAAGGTTTTCCAGCAGCTCAGTGATGCCTATCTTCTCTTTAGCTGAAACTGAAACAGAGACTATATCGCCTCCCCACTCTTCAATAAGCAAACCGGCATCAGCCAGCTGCTGCTTAACAAGCTCAAGGTTAATATTGGGCTTATCAATTTTATTAATAGCCACCACTATAGGCACCTCGGCTGCCCGGGCATGGTCTATAGCTTCCAAAGTCTGCGGCATTACTCCATCATCAGCGGCCACTACCAGAATAACGATGTCAGTTACTTGAGCCCCACGAGCTCGCATAGCAGTAAAGGCTTCATGACCCGGGGTATCTACAAAGGTAATCTTTCGCCCATCGACCTCTACTTGATAGGCACCAATATGCTGAGTAATACCCCCAGCCTCAGTAGCCATTACATTGGTTTGCCGAATAGCATCCAAAAGTCTAGTCTTACCGTGATTAACATGCCCCATAATAGTAACTACAGGCGGTCGTGGCCGCAAACCACCAAGTTCCTCACCCTGGAGATATTGACGCCTCTTGGTCTCACTAATAGCACTGGTTGACCTTCGGCTTGCTCGAGGCTTCAAGCGTGCTTGGTAACCAAAGTCTGCGGCTACAGCAGTTGCCGCCTCATAATTAATGACCTGATTAATATTAGCCATAATGCCATTTCTCATCAGTTGTTTAATAACCTCTATGGCACTAACCTGCAAAAGGTCAGCTAGTTGCCTCACACTTAAGGCAGGGGGAATCTCAATCAAATTTGCCTTTAGTGATGA
>JABUBL010000322.1_pt1 | contig 13661 bp, 10 predicted proteins | sample 7240371 | NCBI WGS metagenome assembly JABUBL01 (sample SAMN07256343, study PRJNA390944) | subsurface metagenome | isolation source: Methane hydrate marine sediment | place: Pacific Ocean: Eastern North Pacific, ODP site 1244 | collected 2002
TTGAGATTGAAAACCCTTTTACCATGATTAATGGAACTTTAATAACCATACAATAATTTTGGTAAAAATCTTCATTCTTGAAACAGTATTGCATTTCTGCTTGACATTATGAGGATAAGCATTTATAATGCTTAAAAACAGTCTTAACTTTCTATGGGAAGAATACAATAGGTAAAGATGTATAAAATAGTAAAATTCCTGCCATATTTTCTTCTTATTATTCTAAGCCTCACTTTCATTGTCATTGCTACCAAGATAAATAATTCATTGAATAAAGCGATTTTTATCAATCTTGCTTCTAGTTCAATATTTCTTATCATTGCTTACTTCGCATATGAGAGAATTAAATCATTTATTGATAAACACGAAGCGGAATACATTGAATTGTACATAAAGCGACAAATTGCCAATGATATTTTTGCTGTACTATACCTATTGAAGAAGTATATTAGTGGGTATGGTCTTGAAACCAATACAATTGAAAACATTTTTTCGATTAATGAATATTCCAAAAAAAGAATTTACGGTCTAATTCTAAAACAGCAATATCTTGGATTTCAGATATTCAGAGAAATGGTAGAGATTAAGGATTTATTCAGAGATGCTATAGGCGATAATCTTATTATCAAATATAGTCCAAGAGAATACATTATAAGCATTTTAAGGATTATTAGGTATATAGAGGAAATAGAGTGCATTTTTAGAGATGAGCGAAATTTTACTAGACACAAAGAAGAAGATGAAGATTTCATATTCGTAGATGGTAAAGAATTAAATCCAAAAAATGAGGAGTCAAGGTTTATTTTGCTAAAGAAAACAAAAATAGAAAACAGATTTGTGGTTTACGATAGCGGAAAATTTGAACAATCAAACGAAAGCAAACTTCTATGTAAATACAATATGAAGAAGGAAGCGGCTGGCTTGGTAGCGAGTAAAATTTGTAACCTAAATCAAATTATGAAAAAGTGAGGGCAGGATAAATCCTATATATCCCAATACGCTAGTTCGTATAGAATAATCAAGGGCTTTTTTAGCCAATTTACAAAGGCATTGACTAAAACAACGAGAATTTACGTTGGAGATATTGTAGATTCAGAAAAGAGTAGACCCAATAAGACTTAACGCAGATAATGAATTATCATGAAGATAGTAGTTCGCATAAATAATTGGCTATAGAATTTGCCTCTTTAGACAAGAAGAAAGTTCGAATGTCATCCAATCGCTCACCCTTTCCTTTTTAATTGAGAATTGTGAATTAGGAATCGGGAATTTAAACTGTTCCCTCTTTTTGGACGCAAATTTAGCATTACACCAGCATCAACATATTTGTGTTAGGGTTCATCTGCGATCGATGAAATATACACATCGGACGATATTAGGAATAAACATAGGCTGAAGCTTATGACTACCTAATAATCCAAGAGCTCATTATGGTTCGACTCAAAAATACGAGTGTTCTTGAATAGATAGGGGATGTAGGTTGATATATTGAAGTAAAATGCTGGTTTTGCTTCATCTTTTGTTACTGCAATTCCTGCTGTAAGATTGCAAGGAACCTGGGAATAGATCAGGTTAAGAGACAGGGTTGTTTCAAATCCAAAGGAGATCAGAAGAGGTTTCAAATTCTCTGGTGGGAATTCCCGTGAAGCACTGCCAAAATCAGAGAAAAGCTTTGCATGAAAATTGTTAAAATAGATAGGGTAAGTGCGTATTCCTCTTTCGATCCGAAACAGTGAAAATGAATACTCGCAAGAACCGGTGAAAACAGTTTGACCAATATATACACTTGATTCATAGCCACGTAGTGAAAACGTTCCCGAGTTTCCTCCAATAGATATTGCGATATTTGGTGTATCTTGAAGTATAAAACCGAAAGATGATTTTATTGAAATAACATTATGTGAGAAAGGTCCTCTAATATAGTAACCTATCTTTGTTTTTAAATAATGAAATGAATCATCGCCACGAAGCCTTGTGGAATAGAGTCTGTATGTTGATGTTAAATATCCCCCTCGTTCGTATTCAATTGAACGTGGAAATTTCAATCTGTTGCTGAAAGAATATCCCAGCATTATATCTGAATATCTATAACTTGAGTTTGCTGTCGAATGCACATCCCTTTCATAACCTGCAGTTATGGTATGGTGTGATGTTGTGTAAATTTTTGATAGAGAGAGATAAATATTCTTCTCTTTCTCCTTCACCCATCTGTTTCCGCTAAACTTGAAATCCTGTTTAATTTCAAGAGAAATTTGTGGTCGGAAGCAATTGTTGGTGTAAGTGAAATCGTACAGAAGGTCTTTTTCGGGTATAAAGTATGCTCCATATAGGAAAAATATGTGTTGATAGAGGACATCCTGACCAAGTGTTACAAAGCCAGGAGATATACTTTTCTCCTTTATTACTGGGATGGGAAGCCAGCATCGTGGAAGGAGGTAGGGGAGGGGATTGTATGGATGAATTTTGTATTCAAATTTTCTCTCGTCGAATGTTAGTTTCCCAATTTCTAATTTCGTAATTTCCAATTCTTCAAATTGGCTTTCATCTATTGGCATTGTATGGATATTATATCCATTCGGAGTATAGAGGGAGAATACCATCTCATTTTCATCAAATGATAAATCAGGGCAAAATATACCTGATTCAACATTAGTAATAGTGTATGTTTTTCTATCATCAAACGAATAAAAGAAGGGTTCATATAAATCCCGCCTATCAGAGATGAAAAAGAGACCGTTGAGTTTGTCAGCCCATAAAGGTTTTGTATTGTTCCTATATGTGGTAATTTTCTCGCAAGAATTATCTTGAAGATTGAAGATATAAATCTGTTCCCCCTCATTCTTCATCCAGATGGATAAGAGAATCCTTTTCCCATGAGTAGAAAACTGAGGATAGTGATACTGGGTATGGTCATTATTATGAAGGAGGATAACAAGGCTATCTTTCTCGGGATAAACAATGCATAGGTCGTTACTGCCGCAGTGCTCCTTCACAAAAAGGATTCCTTTACCATCAGGCGTATATTCAGGATATTTTCCCCTCTCTGTTCTTTTTATTTTTGTTGCCTTATTATTTAGGATATTGTACTCAAAGATATGTGAGAAGAGATAGTAATTCCTGTGAATATCCACCTTTGAAAAAAGTATTGTACTTCCATCCTTTGACCAGGAGATGTTAGGGTTTATATAGCCTTCTATGACCTTTTTCCTTTCACCTGTTTCAAGATTCATTGTTTCTATTCCTGGATATGCATCAAGAGACCTGCGAATAAAGGCAACTGATTTATCATCTGGAGAGAAAGAAGGGGAGAGGTTCCATTCCCCGTCAACTGTTAAAGGTGTTGTTTCTATGTCAATTGTTTTATAATTATTATTCTGTAGTTCTTCTTGCCACTCTTGCCACAGCGTTGCAAAATCCTTACCAAACACCCTTTTTGCAGCGCTGTTCACTGCAAATGGGATTCCACGTGAGGTATGATTATTATATTCTACAATGCTTTTTTCGCTATAGTTTTCTGCTAACCAGTCAATAAACGAAGAGCCGTATAGATACGGTGTAATGCTTCCAGGCCAGATGAGCGGAAAATTGCTTGCTCTGTCAATGGACTTAAAATTTTCACTTTTTAGATCTTCACGGAGCATCATAGCAAAACGGGGTGAATTCAACCTGCCTCCATTTGTAAACTTTGATTCTGCATAGACTGCAATTCCTTCAATGAACCAGATAGGCTGTGCTGCATTATTAATGATAACCCTTCCAAAAAGCCTTCTCAAGAATGCAGGAAAGCCTTCTGTCCTATCAAGTTGAACAATATGTGTTAATTCATGGGTTACTAATTCCCGTATCCAGTCCTCATAATGTTCACCTTCAGGAGACGGTTGAGCAGGATAGATCACAATAGTGTTTATTGGGAACGGGTTTGCGTAACCGTTTGCAAGGTCCTGGTTATCCACGATGACTATCTGGGTTTTCCCTTGCGGTTTCCACTCCAGAAACTCCGTTATCCTCTTATAAACATCCTCAGATATTTCTGCTGTCTCAAGTGCAACATCCTCCTCACCCTGGTGAAAATGAATGGAGAAATGTTCGCTCTCTATAGTTCTCCAGGTTAATGATGGATCAAAAGGCTGGGAAAACAGATAAGTAAGAAGTAAAAAGTAAACCCCGTTAGAGATAGGAAACGCTCTATTAAAGCGTTTCCGTAAATAACACATATCTCTAACGGGGTAAAAAGTAAAAAGTATCAGGAATTGTGGTACTCTACTTCGTTTCAAACGTTTCAATTGTTTAGAGCGTTTTGATTGTTTAATTTCGCAGTCTGAAGCCTGCGACTTTCCCGAAATACTAAGATAATGTAAGGCTGAAAGCCTCACCTAATCTATTGTGAAAACGAGATTGCTTCGGCAGGAATTATGGATGATTACCTGCAATGATAAAGTTTTTCACAATAACAGGTGAGCCCTTTCTCCTACTCACCTTCGCGCTCTCTTTCACTGAAACCGGAAATGGTTATAGCCTATGGGGATTAGTGGTTCTGTTGTTCCATCAGGGAAGACAATCATGTTTTTTTGACTCTTTTCAAAAACCTTTCCAATTACAGTTATAGGAATTTCTATTTTAACGTTCTTTAACCGTTTGAAATCTGTTTCAGAAATAGTGAAGAGGAGCTCGTATTCCTCTCCGCTTTTCAATGATGCTTCAATCGGGTCTAATTTGAGAAGTGCTGCTGCTCTTTTTGTTTCCTCGTTAACGGGTATTTTGCTTGCTTCGATATGAACGCTAACCCTGCTCTCTTCTGCTATGTGAAGCAAATCAGTAGATAGACCATCAGATATGTCAATCATTGAATGGACAGTAACAGTCTCTAAAATCTTCCTTGACTCTTCTATCCTTGCCTCTGGTCTCAGGTGTTTTTCTATGATATTCTGAAAACCGTAAGCATTTATGTCTATTTCTTTTTCCAATAACAGGTGTCCTGTATAGGAACTACCAAGATTACCGGTAACACATATAATATCACCAGGTTTCGCACCTGACCGTAAAGTAATATTTGACTTGTCTATTTCTCCAACAATTGTAAAAACAATTGCTATTTCGTTTGCCTTTACTATATCACCACCAACTATATTTACCCAGTATTTCCTGGCTGCTGCCCTAATACCATTGTATAGTTTGTCTATGCTCTTCGCAGTAATCCATTCACGTAAAAAGAGAGAAAGCACAGCAACAGAGGGTGTTCCCCCAACAGCTGCAATATCGCTTATCGCGGATGTCAGTGATTTAACACCGATATCATAAAAAGAGAAATGTTTTAGAGAAAAATGGATGTTTTCTACGAATGCATCTGTAGTAATGCAGGAATATTTTCCAGAAGGTATTTTATAAATGGCTGCATCGTCACCAAAACCAACAAGGACTCTTGCATCAGGACTTGGTAGTTTTTTCTTTATATAATTCAGAATGGATTCTTCTGTAAATTCTTTCATTTTAATCACTACGGATTGGAAACGAGCACTTCGTGCTGGAAGAAAGTGCTACGTGCTGGAATTAAATGCTTGGCATTGGAGTTAAGTCTACTAGTGGAGAATAAATTAGATACTTTACGAGAACATTTCATTGTAAGGAAATACTTCGTTGAAATAAACACTTCGCAAAATGGGAAATTAATTCACATTTGAATTTGTAAAATTACTTGTAACGACAGTTCTATCTACATAATTTACGTGTAATGAACTGCTAAAACGAATCTTTATGTTTTTTCAGGGTTATCTTCAGTTTTTCCAGTTCTTTTTTGTCCATGTGATACATTTGTTTATCATCCGGGAAGTTTCCATTTTTTACATCATTGATATATCTACTGAAGACATCTTCAAGTGTTTTACTAAGGTCTGTATATTTTTTTACAAACCTTGGGATAAAATCCTCGAAGAGTCCAAGGATGTCATGAACAACAAGTATTTGACCATCCGCATAAGCTCCTGCACCTATTCCATAGACAGGAATGCTTACCGCATCTTTAATGAATGGTGTTAATTCACGGGGGATGGATTCAGCAATTATTGAAAATACTCCTGCATCCTCTAATTTTTTTGCATCATCAATTAATTTTAGTGCGCTTTCTTTTTTTGTTCCCTGAACCTTGTATCCACCAAGAATTCCAATTGATTGTGGTGTAAGTCCAATGTGCCCCATGACAGGAATTCCTGAATCTACAATAGCTTCAACCTTTGGAACTGCAATTCCTGCGCCTTCAAGTTTAACTGCATCTGCATTTCCTTCCTGGATGAACCTTCCGGCGTTTCTGATTGCAGTGTTTACATCAGTTTTATATGTAAGAAAAGGCATATCTGCAACTACAAATGCTCTCTGGACAGCCCTTGTAACTGCTTTTGTAAAAATGAGCATCTCCTCGAGGGTCACTGAAAGTGTGCTTTTATATCCGAGAACAGTCATTGCAACTGAATCGCCAACAAGTATTATATCAATTCCTGTTTTATCCTCAATCAACGCTGTTGGATAATCGTATGCAGTCAGTAAAGCAATCTTTTCACCTTTGCGAGTCATCTCATGAAGCTCAGGAATTGTAAGTTTTTCTTTCATAGGAAAATGAAATTGAGTATTAGTAACCCACCTAAAATACTTTATTTTCTAATTGCATAGGGAAATATGCATTAAACAGGAGTTAGCAGAAATAGATACGGATAGTAACACAGACATTTTCGAGTCCGGGGTTTTTTCCTTGATACATGTTAGAAACTTTTTGCAATGGCAAGGATATTTTTTAATTTATTATCTGTTTCGCGCAGCCTTTTCGAGAAAGTTTTAACGAGCCCCCAGAGAAGTTTATATGCAAGTTTGCGGTCTTTCACCAACAGATTCCTGAAATTTGCATCGGTTATCTTAAGAAGAACTGTATCTTCATTTGCAACAGCAGAAGCGGAGCGAGGAGCGTTATCAATAAGTGCCATTTCTCCAAAATAGTTTCCCTTCTTTAACACAGCAAGTGCCTCCTCTCCGACACCAGGAACGACAGTACTTATTCTAACAGAGCCTTTCAGTACAACATAGAATGCATCGCCCTTTTCACCCTCATTAAAAATAACCGCCTCTTCCTTATAAATCTTTGCACTTGCTATATTAAGGATATGTTCTAATTCGTTATCATCCAGATATTGAAAAAGATAAATTTTCTTCAGAATAGATGTTTTTGTTTCCAATAATTAAAACTCCGATTCAATTATTCCTTCCTCTTCTTCCTCAATTTCTTCAAACTCCTCTTCTATTTCAAACTCTGTTACCTTGCCCGTTTCAACCCCTTTCCCTTTTAACCTAAGTAGCTCTCCCGGTTTAATATCCATATTTCCGTTTATCTCTGTAATATAACAGGTAGAAGTTTCACTGGAAGTTCTAAGGATCTGTAATCCTCCTGCAATTATTTCTGGTAGTTTAACCTTTTTCTTTGGACCCGGGTCAGATACAACCTTTCCCTTCCTCACTATCTCAAAATAATCACCCACTGAAACACCATCACGTTCACCAAGGTTTATGTAAACAATATCAAATGGTATTATTGTTGTTCCTTCTATTTTTGCTGCAGCAAGACGACCTTCAATAGGACTTTCTGGTATTGTTAATTCGGTTCGCAAAGGAATATCTATAGGAACAAATGGCATTATCATATCATATTTTTTAATGATATCAAAAGATTGGATAATTTCAGCGGATGAAGAATTTTCTACAACCTTATTAACAACCAATTTTCCAAGAATGTTTACAATCTTTCCGAGGTATTTCCCTGTTTCCGGATCCTTAATTTTCCTCCCCCATCTGAATATAGTAAATATATCACCGTCTTGTACTCCATCATTTTCTCCTAAATCAATGTAAACTGTGTTGTTAGCAATAAGATTTTCTTTGTTTTTAGGTTCTGATTCAACAATATATCCCTCCTCTATCTTTTCCTTGGTTATATATCCACCTTTATAAGAAAGCTGAGCAGCAACAATTGGTACCGCTATGACAACAGCTTCTACTTTTTTCACCTTTTTCAATTCCTCTTTCTCTTCAGGAATTCGCGTTATATAAACCTTTTCCTTCTTTGTAACATATGGTGGAATTAGAAACCTTTGACCCGGATAGATCCAGTGAGGATCACTTATCTTTACTGTATTTGCCTGCCAGATAAAGGGCCAGAGGAAGGGATTATGTAAGTAGAATGCCGAGAGGTCCCATAATGTATCTCCCCTTCTTACTGTGTGTAATCTACCTTGTTCCTGTGAAAAGATTGAGACTGTGGTAAGTAGAATAATAATAATGGCTACAGAAAAAGCTATAGTTCTCATTTTACCTCCTTTTTTTTAATTTCAACATATTTCATTTTCAGGTCACTTAAAATATTCAACAAAAATCCTTCTTCTTCTTTTTCTAAATTTCCCGTTGTTTTCTTTTTCAATATATCGAGAAGGTCGATTGTATTTTTTGCAATAGCAAGGTCTTTCTTCGTTTTTTTTGTTAGAGGGTCTGGAACTAGCCCTAAATTGGTGTAGGTACCTGTTGCCAACATCAATACGAGATTTGAAAAAGAGACCTCAGGTACTTGTTGATGTTCAGTGCTCTGTTTTTCAGTATTTTTTTTCTCAAACATAGTAATCCAATTATAATCAATCCAGTAGAAGTCATGAATTTAATAATCCAGGAGCTGATTCATGTTCAGTACTGGATTTAATTTATTATAAAGGGAAGTTTTGTTCTTGTCAAGAAAAAAAATAATCGCAGATTCACACTGTTAGACAATTTCTTATCTAATGGGGAAAAACAGAGAACTCTGAGTTCGTTGAAAAAAATAAAAACTCAGGTTCAGAAACCTCTGAGTTCTCATTCTGCCAAGCGTATCTTTTTTAAAATACAAAAAAGTTGTTAGAAGGATGGATATAGTGTAGGGGAAAAACATGAACCTTGTGGGTAATATTTTTATAATATCAAAAGGAATTTTGGAGATTTCTTAAAAAGTAAGAAATTTGTGTAATCATTTTTAATAATCTGTTTAATCAGATTTTTTTAGATTTGACCAAAGGCATTGGCGGTGAGCCAACCTGTTTTTCCATCTTTTAGTTTTATCTTAACCCACTCTTTTGTCGATTCGAGGATAAATAATTCCGTACCCTCGTGAATAATAAATTCAAGCGTTGCATCGTCTGAAGGTGCACTTTTCACATCAACTACATCTACAAGGACAATTCCCATCTTTGGATCCACAGTCCTCAATTTTGAGAATAATAGAAAACCAGAGAAAAGAAGTATAACAACCAAAGAGATAGTCAGGTTTTTTATGAGTACAAAACTTTTCTTTAAGATAAAAAACATTGAGCAGATTATGGTTATTGAAAAGATTATTGATACAAAAACAGCTAACTCTTTAAGAGAAATATACTTAAGTAAAACATAGAGAATGAAAATGAGGAAAGGTGGTTTTTCCTCTTCTATTCTGTCTTGTGTATATGATCTTACAAACCGAAGGTTTTCATTGAGTTCCCTGTCTCTTGGAAGAAATTTAAGAGCCTTTTCGTAATATAAAATAGCATATCCAATCTTCCCTTTTCTGAAATAAGCATTACCAAGATTGTAGAATAGATTACCATTTAATATACCACCATCGATAATTTTTCTGTACTGTTCAATAGCATCTTCATACTTCCCCTCTTTATAGAGCGCATTGCCTTTCCTGAAGAGTTCATCGTTTGAGAACTCCTGATTTAAAGGTGTATTTTGATTTAATAGAAGAAGCAGAAAGAATAAGTATATTCTCATAACATTTTGTATAACTTAAAATATTCTATAATTGTTCCACGATTTTTAATTGGAAAGAGAGTTAAGAAATGTGTTTATGGATAGACACTATCAAGCAATCTTGGAAAAGCTATACTCTCTCTTATATGATGGATACCACATATCCAGGTAGTTACTCTTTCTATCCCTAATCCAAATCCTGCATGGGGAACAGAGCCATATCTACGGAGGTCGAGATACCATTCAAAAGCTTTTCTTGGAAGGTTATCTTCCTTTAATCTCTTTTCAAGGATTTCTAAGTTCTCTTCCCTCTGACCGCCGCCAACAATCTCTCCGTAACCCTCAGGTGCAAGCACATCGACACCAAGAGCAAGTTTTTCGTCCTCGGGTGCCCTTTTCATATAGAAAGGCTTAACTTTGGTAGGAAAATGAGAAATATGAATAGGTTTATCAAAGGAGTCACTGATTAGTGTTTCCTGTGGTGCACCAAAGTCGTCGCCCCACTCAAAGTAACTTCCTTTTTCATTAATTAACTTAACTGCTTCTGAATAAGTGATTTTTGGAAACGGGGACTTAATATTTTCCAGTGGTTTTATATTACGCTCAATCGTAGTTAAATCGTCCTTCCTTTTTTCTAGCACCCTTTCGACAATATAGACAATAACTTTTTCTGCATAGTCCATTATATCTTTAAGTTCTGCATAAGCAATTTCAGGTTCTACCTGCCAGAATTCTGTTATATGCCTTCTTGTTTTTGACTTTTCTGCCCTGAAGGTTGGCCCGAAGCAGTATACCTTCCCAAATGCCATACAGGTAGCTTCGTTATATAACTGGCCAGTTTGTGTGAGATATGCTTTTTCCCCAAAATATTCTGTTTCAAAAAGCGTTGTGGTTCCTTCACAGGCACACGGTGTCAATATGGGTGTATCGACGAGGATGAAACCTTCATTATTAAAAAAATCTCGTACTGCATTTATTACCTCTGCTCTTATTTTCAGGATTGCATGCTGTTTCTTTGACCTTAGCCAGAGATGTCTTTTGTTCATCAAAAAACTAACCCCATGTTCCTTTGGACTAATTGGATATGGTTCAGAAATCTGAACAATCTCGATGTGTTTCAAGGATAATTCATAACCCCCAGGTGCACGACTATCCTCTCCGATAACTCCACTGACAATGATGGATGATTCCTGTGTTATTTTATCGAAGAGTTTAAATTCTTCATCAGGGATTTCACTCCTTACTGCGACGGATTGTATTATACCTGTTCCATCACGGATAAGAAGAAAATTTATCTTTCCGCTTGAGCGTTTGTTATATAACCATCCTTTTACTGTAACCTCTTTCCCTACATATTTTGAAGCATCTTTTATATAGAAAGAATCCACAGATATACCTCCTTTTTTTTCATAATGAATAACATATTTTTATAAAAAACTCAAGCAATATTTTAATAACTGAATCAATAACCTCGATTACATCGATTTGCTCGTTTGCAGCATTTAAATTGTAGAAAAAATTCTATTGACAATGAGGATTTATTTTGTTATTATTTTTTTGATGCGGGCGTAGCTCAGTTGGTAGAGCACGAGCTTCCCAAGCTCGGGGTCGCGGGTCCGACTCCCGTCGCCCGCTCATTTTTTTATCAACAGGGATTGTATGAGATTTCTTGAATTTCTCTTTCCACTTGACACAGTCACCATTTAATAGTAATATACTAAAAATTTTTAAGGAGGTGTTATGTTAAAGAGTTATATTGTTCTTTTCTTTATATTACTTACAATCTCACTTTTTGCTCAAACACAGGAGGATATTGAATATGCTCTTAACGAGATTGCAAAACCGCTCGGTGGTGTTGTTAACGATGCTGTTCTTCAAGACGCAAATACCCTTGGCGGTTTACCACATTTTCAAATCACTGGCGGCATTAACCTGAGAACCGTAACATTTAGAGACCCTAATAATCCAGAAAACAATGAAGAATGGACAGCGGGTGCAATCAGTTTTGAAGGCAGAGTTGGTCTATTTAAGGGGAAATCCATTGCACCGACTATAGGAGGATTTGGTTCTGCAGATCTCCTCTTGAGATTAGCGTTTTATCCAATGGGGGAGGAAAATGATAAGTATTTTGTTCCACTCTTTGGTCTCGGTTTGAAACTCGGGATATTAAGAGAATCTCTTATTACACCTGCAATTTCTATAACAGGACAGTATACAGGTTCTTCAAAGTTTGAACTCATTGATGAGGAGAGTGAAACATATGCTGAATTTACAATGAAGGTTTTTAGCCTTCGGGCTGATGTAAGTAAGAATTTGTTTATTGTCACTCCATATGTAGGATTTGGATTTAATATAAACTCCCTGGAAGCTGATATATGGTATTATGACCAGTTCTATTCTCCGGTTTACGATACTTATGAAGTTAGCCCATCAGCTGCAAGGTTTTACGCAGGTCTCCATAAACAATTATTTTTTATAGGTATCAATTTAGAAGGTGGTTTATCAGGTGATACATTCTATTGGGCTCTCGGGCTTTCAGCAGGAATATAATAGCATTTTAATTGTTAAAAAAGGAGCAAAAGTGCATAGAATATCTTTTATTTTTATACTGTTTATTTGCAGCTTTTCGCAAACATTTGGACATCCAAGTCATATCCCAGTTACGAGACTAATTTCACCTGACAATTCAATACCATTGAGTTACAAAGAATGGAAGGAATTAACCTCAAATTCATTATCCGTCAGTATTGGTAATGTGGGTGTAACGGGAGGGGATGGGGGAAAGGTTAATGTCATTGTTAATTCTTCACTATATCCCAAGCTTACTTATTTTCTTGATCCGTCGACAGGGCAGTTTATTACTGATTTAACAAACGATGGATGGACAGTATCGGTTGATACAATGACGGCGAGTTCTGATCCTTTTGCACCAGAGACGTTGAGAAATTTTCTTATCAGCGAATATAACACAGGAAGTGTAGGGGCTATACTTGTAGGAGACCTTCCTATCGCCTGGTATCAAATGATGAATACTTTCTGGGGTTCACCACCCTCCTATACAGATTTTCCCATTGACCTTTTCTATATGGACCTCGACGGAATATGGCTCGACCAGTATAAAGAATCAGGTGGAAATCTTATTTCCGGCTCAGATTCTATCTATGATACCCATTTAGGAAATATGGAAGCAGATATATTTATAGGGAGACTCACTACCTCTACAGTTGGTGATGATAGTACATTGTTGTATGAGTATTTTCAAAGAAATCACAGTTACAGGGTAAATAATTTCGGACTTTCAAGAGAAGCTCTTTTCTATATCGATGATGACTGGGAATATTGGACCAGCGAATGGGCGGGACAACTTGGTATGGTTTACGATTCTATACTTGTTGTAAATGATCCAGAGACAACGATTGCAGATGATTACAGAACGAGGATAACAATTTCACATGAATGGATCTCGGTCTTTGCCCACTCCTGGCCTCAGGGTCACTGTTTTAAATACAATGGTGGTAACTTATGGAGCTGGTTCTATTCTTACGAGATACCTGGAATAAACCCTATTGCAAATTTTTACAATCTTTTTGCCTGTTCAAATGCTCGATATACAGAATCTGATAATTGTGGGGGAATGTATACATTCCGAACTTCCTATGGACTTGGTGCACTTGGTTCTGCTAAAACAGGTAGTATGCTTGAATTTCAATACTTTTATAGTCCGCTATCGCAAGGTAAATGTCTGGGGGATGCTTTCAAAGAGTGGTTTGCTATAATGGCTGAGGCATGGGGAGATACATCAAGGTCATGGTTTTATGGTATGACACTCATAAGTGATCCTACACTAACTGTTATAGATTCCTTAACCGCTATAG
>JABUBL010000323.1_pt1 | contig 13657 bp, 10 predicted proteins | sample 7240371 | NCBI WGS metagenome assembly JABUBL01 (sample SAMN07256343, study PRJNA390944) | subsurface metagenome | isolation source: Methane hydrate marine sediment | place: Pacific Ocean: Eastern North Pacific, ODP site 1244 | collected 2002
GGACTAAGCCGTTTGATAAGCCGTTTTGACATGCATGAAGACGGTGTGGATTATGCCGATCTGGTAGGTTCGTGGCTCGATCCCGATTTATTGGGACTATGACTGCAGCCGTGATTAGTGTGACACGCTAGGCTAGCCAGTCTATGATTTTGCACAAGTTCGGGGCTTATACTGATTGACTCGGTATCCTCGGCTTCGGCAGTGGGTAATGCGCTCGGTATCGACGAAAGCCCTCCCAATTGAACGATTTGCGTTGGCTGCGCTGATTAAGCCATTTGAGGGTCATACGCTCAGTCAGGTTGTAGAGCGGTGAGGAAGATCTCTTCTATTAGTCACCGAGCTTTCCGCCGCAAAAGATTGTTTTTTCACATCCAGGTTGGACTTTGGCTTGAGAAGTGAGGAGGATATGAAACAGCAGCGGAACGGAACACATCAGTTCGTATGCTTCACAGGCGCACTTGCTTTTGTTCCCTATCGGTATGGCCTCGCTTAATGAATTACATGACAGGACAGATGTATGTATGGCACATTCGAGGGAGGAGGGCCACATCCTTTACCTTCAGCAATGTACTCAGTCAAATTCAAGACGCTTCTTTGATAGTTTTGGTTACGCAATCTATCATGTAATCAATTTGCTCCTCAGTGAGGGCCGGCGTCATCGGCAGGCAGGTCGAATGATCATAGATTCTTTCCGCTACAGGAGCGATTCCTTCCTTATAGCCCATCTCTTTGTAAATACTGAAGCGATATACAGGTGGATACAATGGAGCCGTTCTTATGCTGTACTTACCATGAAGAATTTCGATGAATCTATCAATGTCACCCTCAATTACTGTCTGATATAGATGATAAACGTGTTTGTATCCTTCAGGCTCGTATGGCAGCTGCAATCCTTCGACATCCTTCAATCCTTGTGTTAATCTTTTTGCGATGCTTCGTCTCTTCTCATTGAGTTGATTGACTCTCTTCAACTGTACCCTTCCAACCGCCGCCTGAATTTCGGTCATACAGAAATTATAAGGTATGCCGCCCCTGACATTCGTAATGTCGTAAAAATAGGGGAGCCAGTATTTCTCCTGATCTTTGTATCCTCTCATTCCTACATGACGCAGTGGCGGGATATCCGCAGCGGCCTGGTCGTCATTTGTAGTGATCATTCCTCCCTCACCGAGGGTCGTCATATTCTTGGCGGTATGAAAGCTAAAGCATCCGAAATGACCTATGCTTCCGGCTTTTCTACCCTTATATTCAGCACCAGGTGTGTGCGCGCAGTCTTCGACCACCTTGAGATTATGATTTTTGGCAAGTTCCATGATCGGATCCATATCAACCGGTAAACCATAAAGATGAACCACATAGATAGCCTTGGTTTTCAGTGTGATTTTTTCCGCGATTGTTTCTGCGGTGATGTTATACGTTACAGGATTGATATCGGCGAATACCACTTTACCACCAAGCCTTAATATACCGAGAGTGGTTGAGAAAAATGTTATGGCCGGAACGATAACCTCATCACCTGGCTTGATTCCGATTAGAAAAGCCGCCATTTCCAATGCACTTGCGGCGTTGGTTACAGCGAAGGCATACTTTGTCCCAACGAACTCAGCGAATTCCTGCTGGAATTTTTTTGTATACGAACTAAGCGTATAAATCGGTCCCTGCATCGCCTCTGCTACGGCTTCTATTTCTTCGAGGCCGTACATAGCACATATTTCGGGATAGTCAACCTTCAAACCTGTTTCCGGCACACCTGTTCCACTCCAGTCACTTGATATTTTTGCCATTTTTTTTCCTTGTCATTCGGGTTGTTGTAATAACATTTTCTCTACAAATTCGAGATAAGTATCACTCGGTGGCGGGCAACCGGGACAATATGGAATTTTTCCATCGTACTTCTTCAGGCAATTGCCAATAGCAATTTCATTGCCTGTATATTCTGCTTCGGCCCCCGCGCCAACGAGTATTTTTATTTCATTAAACGCCTTCTCCACAATGTCTTTATTTATATATCCATGAAGATAGGAAGCCAGGCCGGCTATACAATTCGAACAAGGTCTTCCGGGCACTATCTTTATCTTCTCATAGGGGGAAATACCTTCGATTGTCGCAGGCGGTTTTTCAAATTTATCCGGTGTTACATCTTCTAAGGATTCTCCTGCTATTTCAATCTGCTCGGGTTTAATCCGGCCCAATCCATTTTCCGCCGCAATCTTAATATGCCTGATTTGTTCAGGCTCAAGACCCATGATCCGGCAGCAGGTACTATCGACGGCTACGGGATCTTCACCGGCTATCAATATACCTAAATCGATGGGTTTGCCCGGGTCCAGAGGTCCGATTCCCTGCAGGCCGATAAGGCCTTCTACAATAGACAGTTGTGGCTTATAAACCTTGTTCTGGTCGACGATACACTTGTTTACATCAAGCAGATGAAAGGCCAGTCTTTGCTTGTCTCTTGTGATAAGACCCTTCATATTCTTAAGTGAGAGGCTGGCTATAGTTTCGCAATGAGTTTTGAGTTTCGCCAGGCTGATTCTGAAATCGCATTCGGCTGCGACTTTATCAATCGTGACAGACTTGATGGCCAATGGATTAGGAACATCCAGTGTCACCTCTTTGGTGCTGTCAAGTTGACCCCTTTTAAAATCGTAAAGCGGCAGATTAAGACTTTCAAGTAGCGCTTTCGCCCCGCATTGTTCGAGTGCTTGGCTTCCGGTGACTCCCCAGCCGGCACCTTCCCCTACCACAACTTCAAAACCTAATTGCTGAACTTTTATAATTAAACTTCCCAGCAGATCCAGATTGACTGTTACGCCCGTTTCCCATGTTCGGCCGTTCATAAGATTAGGTTTTATCAGGACTTTTTGCGTGTTAGGAGGGATGATTCTCCCCAGTCCTCCATGATACTCAAGAAGCCTGTCCAGTGCCTTTGCGATCTCCTGTTTTGTATATTCCTTCGCTTTAACTATAGACACTATTGACTTTCCCATCAGCGCTTCCCTGTATTATATTTTCACAACTTCTATTTTCAATAATTCGCAAAGGTCTTCAATACCGGCAGTTATATCGCCGTATATCAATGAGAAGTGGTGCTCGAAGCCCTGGTAAATAACGGTATTCATCAGATTTGTCACGTCAGGAAATTTCACTCTTACCGATGTCCCTGAGAGAACATCCTGGTCCGGCACAGCCTGCCCGAAAACAAGCAACATCTTGTAATCGGCGTCCTGGCTCAGGCGGGCGACGGTGATCGGCCCGCTTTTACATTCGAAGGAGCATGCCAATCCGAAAACACATGGCACATTTGTGATGGCGGCTTTTGAAGGGTTCGCAGCCAGTGACGCCGGGGCGTTGCCACAGTGCCAGAAGAGGCCTGTATTGTCCTGTCTGTCAACAGAAATCATATCTGCAAGGAAAGGTTGCTGTTCTGTAAGAAAGTGCTGAATAAGCATCGTAACGGTTCCATAAATATCCCCTTCGCAGCCCATTATTATCTCGTCATCGGCGAGGCGTGACATGACCGGACAAATATTCATACCAAGCAAGTTCAATGCCTCCGGCCAGCACTTAACCGCAAAACTGCCGCAACCATACCGCTTGGCAAGGAATTTGAACGCATTGAACATTTTTCCATAAATTTGAAAATCCTCATCCTTCATCTGATTGAGCGAAACCTGCCTCTTTAGTTTATCGATTGCCGCAGTGACTTTCTCTTGTGGGATTTCCGCCATTGCTGCTTTTAATTCTGATAGATCGATGTGATGAACCGATACTCCTGTTTTCTTACTCAGCTTTAACTCATCGAAAGCGATATTATTAAATCCCGGTGTGTGATACCCGACAAGCCCTATCGTTGAATTTCTGAGTTTTTTAGCCGCACTCACCGATCTGATGAAATTTTCCAATTTCTTCAAGACCTGATCATCATCAAAGCTACCATAGACGAATTTGTAAAACTTATCCAGCTTATACAGCGTGGAAGTGACCATATTTGCGCCACAGAAGGAATTCAGCTTCAGATCTTTTTGTCCCTTTGGCTCAGGTACAGCCCATACAACCATCGGAACATCGAAGTTCTGAATGAACTTCATAACCAACTGACCATTGGGAAAGTTTCCAATCTGCAGGACTATACAATCGAGCTGTTGTTGTTGGAATTTTTTGATTGTGGCCTGCAGGTCTTCACTTTTTAACACAACTACCTGATGGCTTATTATTTCGGCCAGAGAGGTCAGTTTTTCTTTACTTGAGGCAAAGATCTTACCCGCTGCCTTATAATCAAAATCTTCCCCTGCGAAGCATAAAAATCCTAATTTAATGTTCTCATTCATGATATCCGGCATTCCACATTTAATACTCACAGAAACAGTTTTTTCGCTTTGGGTCAATAATAATAGCACGTTCTTGATTTTTCGCAAGTCTTTTGAAGTGAGAGTATATGAAAACCCTATTCTGTCATTAACAATGAAAAAGTTTCCGCCTGCTTGAATTCTGTTTGGTACGTATTTGCCGATGTACCCGGCCTGTGACTTTGACCGATGCGCTCCCTCAAGGACAATGAACAAAGCAACCGTTTGGTCCGTGTTTTTTTTAGCGCGGGCCATACGTCGTGCCGGACTTGTCGGGTTGAGCGCAGTACCGGAATACGAGGGTTTGGCCGCCTTCGAACCGTTCATCCAATCTTGCCGTGATTAGGGAATCTCGCATTATTACTCTGTGTTCCATAATTCAGCAAATCTCCAGCCCAAACGCATCAGCTACAATCGATGTGGTAGGACTAGACGCCCACTATTGCACCTGCAACAGCGAGCGAGGCCCGTCTGCGTGTCTGTCCCGACCGCAATGTTATCAACATATATTACCCGGTTCGTGCCGTCCCAAGACAATACTCAACCGTCGTTTCAGCCAATACAGATGGACCAAGATACGTGAAAAGCTTGGGTTGGGTGATGTCAAATTTCACGATCTGCGAAAGACCTTCGGTTCTATCCTTGCTCAGAACGGTGTTTCCACTGCTGTCGTACAAAGGTTGCTGGAACATTCGTCTCCAGATCTAACGAACAAGGTGTATACGAATGTTGATCCTGTCTTGCGCCATGCGGCGGATCAGATACCGGCTGGTGACTGGTTGAAGAGATAGTATACATGAACTGAATATGCCGCAAGAGGATATCGCTGGAAACGTCTCGAACTTCACACAAATATGTCGCTTTTCTTGTGTTTCTTGTGACATAAGATGCTGGATCTGCCGGAGGATTGTCGAAATTGAGATGAGATCTTGGTATTATAGGGCTTGAAGTGTACAGGAGTGTTTCTGTGAAGTGTATATGGGAAATCCCAGATTTACGGAGTCAGCTATGAGCATTCGCAATCTACCAATCATCCTCACCGTCGTTGTGTCAGCACTTCTGTTTTTACCGGCTCAAAAGGCTCTTGCCGAAGAAGATATCTACAGCTGGGATTCTGTTATGGCGCAAAAGTGGGAAAAGCCTGCGAAGCTCGATGAGTTTGTTGGCGTGCATCCGCGATATCTTTTGAACGCAAGAAGAATATCCGACCTGAAACAAAAGGTAAATACGACGCACAAACAACTCTGGCAGATGGTAAAGGAGATGGCGGAGTCCTACAAAGGCAAAGTTCCGCCGTCCGATTACAACAAGCAGGGGCCTATGAGAACCGCCGCAAGGGGTATGCCTTGTATGGCCCTTGCATATCTGATTAGCGGTGAAATTGGGCATCTTACAAACGCGAAAAAATGGGTCCTTAGTGTATGCAGCTACCCGACCTGGGACGGCGACGACTCTCTCGGCGCCGGCGAGTGTCTGTTTGCCGTGTCCCTGTGCTACGACTGGCTCTACGACAAATTCACCGAAGAGCAAAGGGCCTGCATCAGGGAAAAATTAACTTACCAGGCAGAGCAGATGAAACGACGACCCCAGCATCACGACCGCTGGCTGGCAAATCACAATCACGTCGAGAACTGCGGCTTGGCCGCAGCCGGCTTTGTCCTTTACGACGAAGAGCCGAAGGCCTACGACTGGCTAAGACAGACCGGACTGGGTTTCAGGCAGACCTTTGAGCTTCTCGGTCCCGACGGAGCCTCCGATGAAGGTCAGCAATACTGGGCATACTCGACTGAGTCGCTGCTCAGCTATGCCGAGGCTGCCAGAGACCTTATGGGCATCGATTATTACAGAGACAGCGATTTTATGAAAAATGCACCCTACTATGTCATCTACAGCAACCTGCCGGATTTGAGAGCAAAAGACTATGCAATGATGTATGGTGATGCCCAGCGAGGATACGCTGCCCGAAATCCGATTTACATTCTTTATCGGCTGGCATCCGAATATAACAACGGCTATGCACAGTGGACGGCCAATGCGATGGTCGAACACGGAATAGGAAGACGCGAATACAGAAACTGGTGCTCTCTAATCTGGTGTGATGATAAGGTAGAGCCGCAGCCGGTCAGGGAACTACCTTTATTCAGGCATTTCGACAACATCGGCTGGATAACCTGCCGCAGCGACTGGGGACCCGATGCGGTTATGGTAGGCTTCAGGTGCGGGCCTTTCCACGGTCACAAGCTGCAGGCCTACTATGACAAGATGACTGACCTGGGCTGGACGTTTCAGAAGCTCGGCGGCGGACACTGCCATCCGGACATCAACAGTTTTCAGATTTACGCTTATGGCAAATGGCTGGCAATCGACCCGGGATATGAAAAACCAAAAAGGACAAGCTCGCACAGCACGATTCTTGTCAACGGCGTCGGTCAGTTAGGTGAAGCTGGTATCACCGGCAGGGACTACGACTGGTTCGACAGAGAGGCCGTCGTCGCCGCAAAGGCAAAAAGCAAAATAATAAAAACCGAAACCAACCCAGATTATGATTATATCATCGGCGATGCTGAAAATATTTATCCTGAATCGTCCAGCCTTGAAAAATTCCTCAGACACCTCGTTTTTATTAAGCCGGATATTATTGTTGTTATCGACGAGCTTGAGGCGGCAAGGCCGGTTCAGTTCGAATGGCGGCTCAAAACGGAGAAAGGTATTAACAAGGCCGCACGGCATTACTATATTGCCCCTAACGACGACGTCGTTCTGGATACGCATATTGTGTATCCAAAAGACGTCGTCGAAACAATCGATGGGAACTTTCTGGTAGTCTGCCCGCAAGAGACAGCAAAAACGATTATAGCAACTGTTTTTAATCCCCGCAGGATGAAAGATATGCCGAGCAAGGCCAAGATAAATTCTGTAAAAGATGGCGAGATTTCTTTAAGTATCAATACAGCGTCGAAAAAACTTAATGTCCGGGTAGATATCGAAAATCAAAAAGTTGAACTTCAATAGTTTTTTTGATACAGCTTTATATGGTACGGAAAAGATGAAAGGTTGTAACTATGAGTAAGAAATTTTTAGAGGTTGTAAGTTCGGGACCCACTATTTTAACCAAAACAAAAGATTTCGGCTTCAAAGGCAAGGTCTTTCCAGACCAGCGCGTCAAATACAAAGACCCCGAGAGCGGCAAAACCGTCTGGAGGATGACCAACACGCCCGGCCGAATAACAAAAGGACAGTACGCCACGCAGAACTTCGCCACTCCCGACGGTGAGTGGCTTGTGTACGGCTCGGACAGGGGAAATATCAAGGGTATGCTCAACCTTTTCAAGATGAATCTGAAGACCGGCGAAAGCGTTCAGCTAACAGAATCTGTCGTTAATTGCAAGCCCAGATGGGCTCATATATCTTACGACGGCAAAAAGGTCTTTTACATTGAAGATACGAATCACTTCAAGGTGGTCGATATGGAAACACTTGAAGAGCGAAGTCTGGGCAGAGTAGAAAATTGTACGCGTCCCCATCAGTTGACCGTTAGTCCGGATGACCGTTTTATTGCCAATGGCCTGTTTCTGGAAAAAAAAGAAGAAGAGGCTTTTCTAACAGAGCCGTTTGGCTTTCTCATAAGAAGTGCCATCGTCGTAATCGACACTAAGACCTCAGAGCAACACAGGCTTCTTGATGGCAACACCCCGCGAACCCACGTGCAGTACTCTCCGACCGATGGGAATCTGCTTTGCTATTGTTACGGCGGACCCTGGTGGTATGTACAGAGACTGTGGCTGATACACGCCGATGGTGCGGGTAACAAGCCCATTTTTTTGCAGACCCATTTCGAGGGCTGCGGACACGAATTCTGGTCGGCAAATGGTAAAAGAGTTTATGTTGTCACAAACGGCGGACGCCAGCCGCAAGGGCTCTGGTCGGTCGATGTACACACAGGCGAAGAAAAATGCGTACTCGCCGGCTCCTGTAACGGCCACGGTACCGCCAATCCGCAGGAGGACAGGTTCGTGATGAATGAGATATACCGTAACTTTGCCCGGGGACTGTGGCTTTCCAAAAAAGGTGACCCGACGTCGCAGTTTCTCTGCAAGGCCGGCAAAGGCGGTCATAAAATACCGTCCGGCCACGGCGGAAGCTGCCATCCGAGATTTCTGCCCGACGGCAAAAGGGTGGTCTTCAGCAGCGCCCTGACCGGCTCGGGTGAATTGTATATCGTTGAGACATAGTCAATGTTTTTTGAATAGGGGACATAATTGTGAAAAGTAAAATGACGCGTCGAGATTTTCTCAAGAAGACCTCTGCTACAGTTGTTGCCGGAGCTGTTGCGAGTGGACCTTCGATATTTGCCAAAAGCGGTAAATTCGGCCACAAGGGCAAGATTTACCCAGACCAGAGGCGAAAATACCGCGATTCTAAAACGCGTAAAATCGTCTGGCAGATGACCGATACACCTGAAAGGACATCCCACGCCCAGTATTTCACTCAGGCTGGCACAACGCCTGACGGCGAATGGTTATTCTACGGCTCGGACCGTGGATGCGAAAAGGGCCAGCTCAATATATTCAAGATGAATATGAAGAGCGGCCAGAGCATTCAGATTACCGATTCAAATAAGAACGTATTTCCTCGCTGGTCCCATCCTTCGCCGGACGGAAAAGAGATTTACTACATTGAAAACTACAATCACTTCAAGGTAGTCAATACCGAAACTTACGAAGAGCGAAGTCTCTGTGTTATCGAAAATTGCACCCGGCCCCATCAGCTCGGTGTCAGTCCCGACAATAAATACATTATCGATGGTGTCCTTCTCGAAAAAAGAAAGGAAAAGGATTTTCTGACACCGCCCGGTCATTTGATTAGAAGTGCATTGGTTGTTATCGATACAAAAACAGGAAAGCAACACAGACTTCTTGACGGCAACACACCGCGAACGCACGTCCAGCACTGCCCAGCCGATGCTAACCTGATTTGCTACTGCTCCGGTGGTTCCTGGTGGCATGTACAGCGAATGTGGCTCATAAACGCCGACGGCAGCAATAATCGGCCAATCTTTCTTCAGACACATTTCGAAGGTGCCGGGCACGAATTCTGGAGCGAGGATGGAAAGACCATCTACGTTACCTGCAACGGCGGACGCCAGCCCCAGGGACTATGGGCCCTCGATGCCGACGGCAGCAACGAGAGATGTATTATGGCAGGGCCCTGTGTCGGTCACGGAACCGCAAACCCGCAGGAGGACAGGTTCGTTATCGATGATATGTATTTTGATTGCAAGACGGGATTGTGGATGTCGAAGAAAGGCTCAACACAGCCGGAACTTCTCTGTCAGACCGGTGTCAAATGGCACGGCAAAAGACAGGAATACCATCCGCACCCGAGATTTCTGCCCGACGGCAAACGAGTGGCATACAGCAGTGCAATGAGCGGTTCCGGTGAGGTATATATCGTTGAAGTATAACCGTTTAGTTGTTGTAAGGATAAAATAATGAATAGTAACAAGATGTCACGAAGAGAATTTCTCCAGCAGTCTTCGAAATACGTTGCAGCCGGAGCTGCACTTGCTTCGGCACCTGATTTGATGGCTGCCCAGAGCAAAAAACAAGAACGGCCCCATTTTCACTCGTCGGCGCCTACAACGGGACTACAACCCGAAAGCCCGTTATCTGCCAATTCGTCAAAAATCTCCGCTTCGTAAGTAACGTATTATCAATAGTTTATAAAAAAGTGAAAATTTGGCGACGGATTCTATGGCCGCTGCCGGTTGGTGAGTGGCTGTGAACCGGCTTGTTACTGGCGTAAACTGACAATGATCAATTTAGTTGGCAAAGTTGCTCAGGGATTGGTTGTGTATGGATTGCGTTTTCTCGCTGAAAAAACTTATTAGATCGTTGTATAAAAAGGCATTGATGTATGCCCTTGTCAGAAGGTTCTTTGTGGCATTCATGCCGCCAAGGTAATACAATTAGTTGCACGAAGCAAGTTTACGTAAGTTCTTTAATAGCAAGGTGGACGAAGTTATTCGGGTGGACACCGGCCCAAACAGACGTTTCACCAATCAGCGGTGGTTGAGGGATTGGAGAAAGGAGACCGAACTATGAAAGAGGTTTACGCCTTGTGCTCGCCGTTGGTTCTGTTGTTCGCAGTCCCCCTAGCCCTGAACGGCGCGGCGAGCAAGCTGCCGTCGCGCCAGAAGGCCTTCCCGACGGCCGAGGGCTACGGCCAGTATGCCAAGGGAGGCCGCGGCGGCAAAGTCATTTTCGTGACCAATTTGAACGACTCGGGTCCGGGCAGTCTGCGCGGAGCGGTCGAGAAGACATCCGGCCCGCGCACCGTCATCTTCAAAGTGGCAGGCGTGATCGACCTGAAGTCGATCCTCAGGATTACGGAGCCTTACATTACCATCGCGGGGCAGACAGCCCCCGGCGACGGCATCTGCCTGAAGGGCCACTGCCTCCATGTGGATGCTCACGACACCATCATCCGTTATCTGCGGGTGCGGCTGGGCGACGAGCAGCGCACTCAGGACGACGCGATTGCCACGTACAAGGGCAGCCACGACACCATTCTCGATCACTGCTCGGCCAGTTGGTCAGTGGACGAGACGCTCTCGGCCACCTACGCCAAGAACGTCACGATTCAGTGGTGCTTCATCACGGAGAGCCTGAACCGGTCGAGCCACACCAAGGGGGCGCACGGCTACGGCTCGCTGATTAACGGCTGGGAGGTCTCCTACCACCACAACCTTTACGCTCACCACACGACCCGCGTGCCCCGTCCGGCCGAGTGCATGCTCGATTTCCGCAATAACGTCCTGTACGACTTCGGCAGGGGCTACAATCACAATGAAAAGACAAAGATGAACTACGTGGGCAACTACATCAAGTTCAGAGGCGCCGTCCGCCCATTCTCCTTCCAGGTGGGCGGCCCGAGCTCGAAGATCTTTTTCGAGAACAACGTGCATTGCCAGAACCCTGAGGCTACGGAGGACAACTCGCTGCTCTTCCGGTTGCAGAAGAATACGACGCTGAAGCAGATCAGGGTCTCCGAGCCGTTTCCCATTGAACCGACGACGACGCACCCGCCCGAGAAGACCTACGAACTGGTCTTGGCCGAGGCGGGCGCCACGCTGCCGAAGCGCGACACGGTGGATGTGCGGATCGTCGAGCAGGTGAAGAACGGAACCGGCAAGATTCTTGACTCCCAGAACGAGGTGGGCGGCTGGCCGGAGTACAAATCGGGGCCGGTACCGGCCGACGGCGACAACGACGGTATGCCCGACGAGTGGGAAGCGAAGAACGGGCTGAATCCCAGGGATGCCGCCGATGGCAACTCAGACGCCGACAGCGACGGCTATACGAACATCGAGGAGTTCCTCAACAGCACGGACCCGAAAGCAAAGGACTGACGGGCGCAGTGATGCGGCCAGCCTGCCCCGATTCGGTAAGGGACTCGATGTCGGCGGCCCGAGCGACACAGACCTCGTTCCTTCTGGAATCGACGCACAAAAGGCACCAATTTGCCTTGAACTACGAGGGAGATTCAGTATAATATAATGAAAGGAATTACTGGCTGGTTTTCACTCGCCCATCGGTGGCTGGTTTTGACGCGCCCATTGACAGAAAAGGAGACACGCAATGAAAGAACATCGAGAAAACACAGAACCAACCGGGCGGTTCCTGAATCGCCGTTCGTTTCTGAAACAGTCCGCTACTGCCATCACCATGGCACCCTTCCTGGCCTGCCGTCCCTGGGCTGCTCCGGTCGGCGCCAACGAAAGAATCCGCATCTGCGTTATGGGTGTTCGCTCACGCGGCCGGAAACAAGTTGAATGCTTCTTGAAAATCCCGAAGGTCGAGATCACCTATGTCTGCGATGTGGACGAAGGCATCGGCCGCAAGCAGGTAGACCGGATCCGCCAAGTCACCGGCAAGGCCCCCCGGTTGGAAAAGGACATCCGCAAAGTCCTGGAGGACAAGACCGTCGATGCCGTCTCCATCGCGACCCCCAACCACTGGCACACTTTGGCCGCCTACTGGTCCGTCCAGGCCGGCAAGGATGTGCTCGTCGAGAAGCCGCTGTCCCACAACCTGGCCGAGGGCCGTCGCCTGGTGAACGCAGCGAGGTATTACAGGCGCATTGTCCAGCACACGACCCAGTACCGCTCGGCCCCGGGCATCCGCGCCGGCATCGATTTCATCAAGCAAGGCAAGCTCGGGGCGGTCACTCTGGCCCGTGCCCTGATCTACAAGCCGCGTGGAGGCATCGGCAAGGTCAACGGCGAGCAGCCGATCCCGCCTGGCGTTGATTACGACCTCTGGCTTGGTCCCGCGCCCCAAAAGCCGCTCTTGCGTAAGAAGCTCCACTACGATTGGCACTGGGTCTGGGACTACGGCAACGGCGAGATCGGCAACCAGGCCGTCCACATGATCGACATCTGCCGCTGGGGTCTGGGCCAGACCTTGCCCAAGACCGCGATCTCCTGCGGCGGCCGATTTGGCCCCCTCGACGACGGCGAGGTCCCTGAGACACAAATCGCCCTGTTCGACTACGGGGATTCGTGCAAAACACTCGTCGAAATCCGCGCCCTCAAATCGCCTCGCTACAACGGCGTGGACATCGGCGAAATCTTCTACGGCTCGGAGGGCCACTTGATCATCGGGCACTACGGCGACGCCACAGCCTACTTGGGCAAGGACAAGAAGCCGCTGGTCGTCGGGGAGCCACTGACCAAACCGCCGGCCCGGCCCAGCGCCACCGACTACGACGATGGCCACTTCCGCAACTTCCTTTCCGTGATGCGCAGCCGCAAGGTCGAGGACCTGTACGCCGACGTGGAGCAAGGCCATCTGACTTGCTGCCACACCCACCTAGGCAACATTTCCTACCGGGTTGGCCGGGAGACTCCTTTCGACCCCAAGAAGGCGTCGTTCGCCGACGACCGGGAAGCGAGCGAGGCTTTCCAGCGCTTGCAGGACCACTTGCGCGATCACAATCTCCTCATGCGCGACACGACCTACCGCCTCGGCCGAATGCTGCGGGTGGACGCCGCGACCGAGACGCTCGACGGCGACCCGCAAGCCAACGCGCTCTTGACGCGCCAGTACCGCGAGCCGTTCGCGGTGCCGGAGAAGGTCGGGTCGTTTTCTTCTCGATGAGGGAAAAGAGGTGTTTGTCCATTCCACACTACACCCGGCAAGGAAAGAGACAGGAGGTTGAGTATGAAACCAACTGTACTTGTCAAGGGCCGATAGTACCACGTGACATTTAGTCTAACCTTTTACAAAACAGATATTTCTGTCATG
>JABUBL010000324.1_pt1 | contig 13652 bp, 19 predicted proteins | sample 7240371 | NCBI WGS metagenome assembly JABUBL01 (sample SAMN07256343, study PRJNA390944) | subsurface metagenome | isolation source: Methane hydrate marine sediment | place: Pacific Ocean: Eastern North Pacific, ODP site 1244 | collected 2002
GGCCATGAGCTGAGCGAGGTTAGCGTAGATTCCAGCCATTTCGGCCTCCTGTGTGTTATTACGCTTCCCCGCTTCGTGCCTTAGTATAAAGGCTTCAGCCGACTTTAGGCGGTCGGCTGCTTTTAGAGTAGCAGGGGGGGAACTCTTTGTCAAGAGGGCTTGGGCTGGGGGGGTTGCGGTGGTATAACACAAACTCCGCACTTCAGGCAGCAGCCATGCTGGTCAAGGGGTCTACCGCAGTGAGGGCAGTTGCCCATCTCGGGCCTCGTTTCTTGTTGGCTTAACGGCATGCTCGCTTTCCTCTCGCATAGCGCATCCGACAACTGGCCCAAGAACGGATCCCTCCAGGAAGGCCATCCGGAGCCTAGCCTCTCGCCAATCCCCCTTCGTGATAGCAGACTCAACCTCTTTCAAGATTTCTTTAGACTTTGGGAGATCAACACCGCATGTGCCTTCAATTTCTTTAAGGCGAGAATCTATGAGTTTTGGTATTGGGCCAAGCCACTCCTCCCTTTCCTGTTCTATGACCGCACCGAGGCTATTGATATTGGTGCGAAGCGCCCACATTTCTACACCACAGCGACACGCTTTAGCCCTGTCCAGCACTGTTTCAGCTACAGCCTTAGCTATCTCTTCTATTTCTTCTCTTGAGATTTCCATTGCTTCTCCACCCTTTCTGCGGCGATCCGTGCCGCCGAGGCTTTGGCCTCCTCAAGGGATATTACTTGGGGAGCTGTAATCATGGCGCTGAGGGCCTCGGTGCCCAGGAGGTCCTTGCGAAACGCCCTCATGTTTGCTGCCATGTGGGGATATTCCAGGTCGTACTTGCCCGAGGCGGATGCCTCGATAGTGAGCTTGTGGGCGTTAGCCTTTATCCATTGACCTAGCGCGGAATAAGTCGGGTTCTCGGGATCCATGGGGACCAGCTCCTCCACCATCGACTCAATGGCGAAGAGGGGGTGCTTCTCGCAGCAGTCACATGGCTTGCCCGCTATTTTGCACCCGGCGGCGAGGTCCAGCTGAAAACGATAAACCTCCTTTGCCAGGCGTTTGTTGAGGTCTGCTATCGTCTCCTCGGTGGTTGCCAGCGACAGCTCAGAAGCCTCTGAGACCCCCTGAGAGCCGATTTCGGTCGGGTTTGGGGTAGGGGCTGAGGCTTTGGTCGCGGTGGGGGTACTGGTCAGCGGGCCGCTCGCAGTGGCAGCCGGCAGAGTGGCCGCAAACTGCTCCAGCGCCCTCGACTCATCCCGGGGACGGAACACAAACCTTTCCCAGGGCACCTTCATAGCTATATTGGAGACGACATCTGACCAGCCCATGGCACCTACCCAACAAAAAGCGGGGGTTTGCTTCCCCGCTTTCTTATTCAAGGGTACCGCAGCAACGCTCTGTTGTCAAGAAACGACCTGCCCAGATGGCTGGCTGGCGCCTAGGGCTATTGGGGTGAGCGGGTTTTTCGTAGCAATGCGTCGCTACCGGAGCAGACAGGACAAACGAAGCTATATCAGCTTGTCTGGCCTGGTCTGTCTGGCCTGTCCCAGATACGGGAGCAAGCAACAGGGCCAGATGGCTGTTTGGTTTTGTCGGGGCCTACGTTCAAAAATGCCCAGACATCAAGACAGACCAGGGCGAAATGAAGGGGAACAGACCCAGACCTTTGTCTGGACAAGTGCCTCGCTGGTGGTATAATGGATGGTGGAAGCGGGGAAGCGCTGCCCAATTGGGTAGCTTCCCCGCTATTATTTTGGGGTGCCAGACAGCCGTCTGGTTTTGCCCGGCAAGGAGGGAGGAGATGCCATCACCGCAGCAGGAAAAATTACTGGAGCTTCTAGCAGGCGAGACTGGTGCCGTAAGTGCAGCGGAGTTGGCCAAAAAGGCCGGAATCCCGAACATTGAAGCTGTCCGCACACAGCTGGGGAGGCTGGCTAAGGAAGCCCTGGTGAGCAAAGATGCGCAGGGGGAGTGGACCCTGGCTGACGAGGGGAGGGAATATCTAAACCAGCTCACCCAGGAGACCGCTGGTACCAGCGAATATGAGATCTTCAAGTCCCTCGGTCGCAGAATAGGGGTGGTGGGCGAGCTTATCGGGGTTGTCGCGGAGCATGTATGGAGTGGTGGCGATTATGAGGACGTGAACTGGGTATGGAAAGCCCTGGGTGAGATGGACATAAGGGCTGACCAGCGCAAGAGATGGTGGAATGCCTGGCGCAGCCACCTGGGGAAGGCGATTCCCCCTGATCTCAGGGAGGAGGTGGTAGGCAAAGATGGGGAAGAGCCAGGTCAGGCCGGCGCCCCCAAAAAGTCACCAAACGACTACATGATTGTTGAGGACGAGCCCGTGAGGGTTGGTGAAGGGCTTGGTGACTATAGCCTGCAGGACGCAAAGGATATCCTGGCTGTGAGGGCGATAAAGAGTAGATTTGACAGGTTCAATCGACCGGGAACTGATGGATCAGGCACAGGAGGCACGGGGGAAAAAATATCAGACATCATTACAGCCCTTGCCCCCTACCTCAACAAGGACACCGACCCCGAGACGGTAAAGGAGATGCTGGGTGACAAGCTGGCGCTACTGAAACAGGAGATAATAATGGGGCTGCCGCACCCGTCCCAGCAAAAGTCCATGGTAGACCAACTCTCTGAACTTGGTGCTATTCTAGGAACCTTAAAGGACAGCGGCCCACTATTAAGATCCCTACTTGGCATACCAGAGCCATCTACCTCCTCAAACCCCTCTACGACGTCATCCATGCCGGTGCAGCTCAGCGATAAGGACGGCAATCCTATAGTTATGGACTTTGACTCGCTGCTCAATTGGAAGAAGTTTCAGGGGGAGGAGCAGAGGGCTGATGAGAAGCAGACATTGCTCAGGGGTATGGTTACAGAGTTCCGGCAGCAGCTCCCCGTCGCCATGCAAGCGCTGAAGGCCACCGCCGAGGCTTACAACAGGGCGGCCGTCTCGAGCAAGGCGGAGGGAATTCCCCAAAGCGCGCCCATACAAGTCACCTGCGCCGGCTGCCAGCAGCTCATCACCCTGAGCGAGGTGCCGACAGTGGAATTCGCCTGCCCACACTGCGGTGTTACTTTGGCACCACCTGTGGCATGAGAGAGGACGAGGAAATGGCAAAAGAAAAGGACCCTGAATGGCTGAGGCAGCTAAAGGCGGCAGATAAGGCAGCGCAAATAGTCTTCAACGTCAGGCTTACCGATGTTGGCTCATTTTTGCTGAGTAAAGCCGCTGAAAAATTACCCTTCCTGGTTCCCAGTCCGGCGGAGAAACCGAAGGCTGACCCCAATGACCCCTATAGCGTGCTCGATATCCCTTCAAATTCCCCTGACTGGCTGGTCCCTCTTGCCTACAGGGCCAAGGCATCGAAGATGCATCCTGACCACGGAGGATCAGACGAAGAAATGAAAAAGGTCAACAAGGCCTTCGAGAAGATCAAGGAGGAGAGAGGTATGTCGTAGCCTGGCCTGCTACAATCTGCTCTGCCTCGGAAACGGCGCACAATTTGTCCAGCTCCTCCTCGGTCAGAGGCTGGGTATAGAGGTCCTCCGGAATATACATGACTGGGTGAGGGGAAAGTACCGTGTGCTCAAGCACAAATTCCCAAAAAGAGAGGTGTTTCCTCATTCCGCAGCTCCATACGGGCAGGCCACCCGCCACCAAGCTAAAAGCCAGTATTATACCGAGCTTTTGCATTGATCACTGCCTCCTCTACCGCAATGTGCTTCGCCCTCTCCTTCAAAACAAGCTGGTCCCACAAAAGGCTCCAGCCTGATTGGCTTTGACCTTGGTGGTGCATGTCCTTCCAAACAGGGATAGACATGAACACTGCCAGGGCGCCGAGGCCGAGAAAGATCTTCATGGGCATGCCCATTATAGTGTTTGACCCCGTTGCTGGCAAGGCATATACTGGGCTAGGGGAGGGGCGAAGGTGAAATTTCGGGGCGTGGCCGTGCCATTCACGCTGGCGGTTGCCACCGGTGTGACAACGGCATACTTTACTTCAAAGCTTATAGCTCGCAAGGTCTCCCGGGCGCTAACGGAGCCACCACCGTACAAGGTAAGCGGCCCCCCGGTTTCCGTTGTCATTCCTGCCCTCGAAGAGGAGGATTATCTCCCCGCGCTTCTTACCAGCATCGCCAACCAAACCTATGAGCCTATCGAGGTTCTTGTCGCTGACAGCTCCTCGGACCTGCATCGTGAACAAACAGAGGCTATTTGCTCATCCTTCGGAGCCAAGTACATCAATGTGCCGATATTGAATATTTCCCTGGCGCGGAATGAGGGCGCAAGGCAGGCACTAGGCGACCCTCTGGTTTTCGTGGACAGCGACTGCATACTGGCGCATGATTACATCGAGCAAGTGGTTTACGCTCTGCAGCATGGCTATACCCTGGCTCACGGAGTAGACCCCAATATAGATGGGCTGTTTGGCGCGGCATCCGTGATCGGCGGCGTGTGGTTCAAACCGGTAACGCATACCAGCAGAGGAGTTGCTATCTGGCGGGATGCCTTCTGGGGGATCGGGGGTTATGACGAGGCATGCGACCCTACAGAGGGGGGCCGTGAGGACCTGCGCCTGGGGGCCATGGTGAAGGAAAGATATGGCCTGGGCTCGATGATCCTGCTACCCGGGGCCTGTCTGGTCACCTCCCCACGGAGGGGGCAACGGTTCCCTCTGATTAAGTCGTGGGAGAGGGCAAGGGGGGTTAGGAATGGTCGCGTTATCGAGATCGAGAGGTAAAAATGGTAGACAGTCAATTCCTAACTGAGTTTGCTCGTAATCACCTCCGCTTCAGCGTCCAGCGCGTGATGGTTGATATCCTGGCCACATGCCTGAGTCCATTCACGTCTCAAGGTCTGGAACTCGCCATAAGAGATGGCTGGAGCGCGGTCGACTTCCTCTCAGGTCTGTCCCCCGATGAGATCAAAGAGGTCCTGGGGAGCATCCCCTCGGTGAGGTCCGCCCAGGGCTATTTCACAAATCCCTCGGCGCTGAAGGAGATCTCGCCCCTCATCACTCCCCAGAGCATAATTTCCGAGTTCAGCGAGAGGTTCCCCCAGCAAAGAGAAGCGCTCCAGGCCCACCCCCAATGGCTGACGGGGGAGATCTCCAAGGCGAAGGCCTTGCTTAGCTTGCTCGGTTGACAAAACCCCAGCGATAAACTAAATTTAGTAGAGAAGCGGGGAAGCCAACCCAGGAGAAGGGTTGACGCTCCCCGCTTTGCTTATGGAGGCCGAAATGGCTGTGTGGGTAAAGGTAGCTGAAGGCACAAGTTTTGACGACTTGCACTCATTGGTTGCTGACCGAGAGCTGAGGAAGGGGACAAGGGTCAAATGTGTAATGGAAACTCATCTGCCCGGCGCTGCGGCGGCATTTAATATCGCTCCCAACTGGGGATGGCCCGCACCGGAAGGCATGTCTGTGGTGGATATCTGGGGCGAAGGGGGCATCCTGGGCAGCACCGGGGTGGTTGAGATGGAGGCTGACCCTGCCTGGCTGCTTGCGGTTTTCGCTTTTATAAAAGCCCATTGGGTGGCAATAGCGATCGCTGCGACAGTACTGGGGCTGATCATTACAGGCATCGCAATATGGGTGCTTGGTGCTGAAGTCATTCTGGATATATTCAAGTGGGGTGCAATTTTGGTGGTTGCGGTTTCTGGAGTTTACCTGGTTGGCAGTTTTGTGGGGGGTAAGAGGAGTGGAGGATAACACCCCGGGGAATAAGGGTCTGCAGGCGCTAGCAGTAGTCGGCCTCTTTGGAGGTGGCGGATACCTTCTCTACCGTGTTCTGAGGAAAGAGGAGGAGGAACCACCGCCGCCGCCGCCGCCACCGCCTCCCGTCGCGGATTTAGAGAACGTAATGGCAACATTCTTCTGAGGAGGGAACCATGGAATGCGAGTTCTCCGACCTGAAAATAACGCTGCTGCAGCCAGAAGGCATCAAACCTGGAGGAGAAGGCAACCCATTCCTAAAGACTCCGGGGGATGACTGGGGGGCAAAGATATCCGTTACACACCGAGGAGGAGCGGTAGACATTGACTTCGGTGTCTGTGCCCACCTTGGCGAGACCTATCTCTGGGCTGCAAGTAGTGGAATCAGCATACCAGAGCATGATGTAGCTACGCCGGTGCTCTGGACAGTGTCCAGCATTTGGAGCCATGCCGGGCATCCCGAGGGAAGGCTCATCAGTGCCCAGGTATGCATTACTCCAAACGGGAACTTGGCTCTACTTGTCAGCCCAGATGCTCCAGTAACAACCCCCAAGATGGATAGCCACCTGGCAGATGTTGGCGCCCTGTTGGAAAGAACTTACCCTGATGTCTTCGAGACAGGCTTCACAACGGCAAAATTCTCGGGAATCATTGGAGTATTTAACTAGGCGGAAGCAAAATGGTCTTAGAAAAAGCAGATGGGGCTGCCTGGGGTGCTGCCATTAGTTTCTACCATAAAGGCGGGGCAGTCATAGTCGACGTTGGTATGTGCGCTCACCTTGGTGAGACATACCGGTGGTGTACGATAAAAAACCACCCGATACCCCTGCATGATGTCGCCACTCAGATATCCGTGCCTGTTTCGGGGATCTGGAGTCCTGCTGGAATACCGCCGGGACGAGACATCAGCGCCCAGGTTTGTGTTGCGCCAGCAGGGATATTACCCTCAAACAACGAAGAAACCCCTAAGATGGATAGTCATTTGAATGATGTCAATGCCATCTTGGAAAGAACATACGGATCTGTTTATAGGACAGAAGGACTGGCAGCAAAGGTGACCATCACGGTAACCAACAAAAACGCTCCCCCCAATGCCGCCTACTGGTGCGGGCTCACTGACAGGACGATTCTCTCATCCCCGTTCACACCGATAACCCAGAATTTCGTGTGGACAATTTTCGAGGACGAGCTAACCGTTTTCATGTGCTTCGATGCTGGCTACAGTCTAATCGATACCCCCAACTCAAGTCAGTTTTTAGGATGGGGCCCCTTCATAGATGGAAAGTTCTACACCTGGGACTTCGCTACAGGCCAGCTAGAGGGCCCGTTCGACGAAGAGCCTCCTCCCCCGCCGCCACCACCGGAAGGGCTCCAGCTCGTTGCCGGCTGGAATAACGTGGCTTATACGGGGCCTTCCCAGGCGATCGAGAGCGCGGTGGCCTCCATAATGCCTTATCTCGTTCAGATCTCAGTTTATCGACAGGGCGTATACTACGACTACTACCCTGCCGATCCCGCAGGAAGCACCCTCTCCTATCTCAACAACGGCGAGGCCTGTTGGGTTAAGGTAACCCAGGACTGCTTCTGGAGCTGGTAATAGCCTGCAGGAGGTGCAAGAAGGTAAAATGAGAGGACTGGGCATACCAAGAACGGACGTTGAAAGACTCATGGAGCACCGCGGGATCAGCGCGGGAGAGGCAGAGGAGCTGCTGCGAGTCAATCCTGCGGAAGCGCTCTTGCCCCAGCGGGGCACCGGTTTGCTGCTGGGTACTGCCGCAGAGGTACACTCTCCCTTCCCCACCTCGCTCAGGGTAGAGGGAACAAACCACCACCAGGTCGATGTGGCCCTGGGTGGAATCATAAGGGCCATCAAGTTGTGGAAGAATGTGGGGGCTGACGGCACCCGCGATGTCATGGCTGCCTATGGCACAGGGACCACCTTCGATACCTTCGTCATGGAGTTCGGGGAGGTAGCCATTGACCAGTACTGCGCGGCCGGCGCGGAGGTAACCACCCCTGTTGATCAGCGGGTGCCTGAGGTCGTCTCCCTGGGGCTGAAGAATGCCCTGGTCGGCGTGGGCAAATGGGACCTCGACACCGGCGCAATCACCCTTGACGATTACGACATCACTGTCGACGCCATCAATGTCATTACGCCCCCGACAACCGAGCCCCGCGGCGAACAGGTAACGGTAGCCTTCGCAGCGCTATAACATGTACACCGTCAGAAAACGCTACGGCAACCAGGAGCTTGATGTGAGGGAGTTTGTGCTCCCCGGAGGCACTATGGTAGCCGAAGCCCTGGAGGGGATCTCGGCGGGCGCGGATGGGCAGGAGGGCCTGATCTGGCGCTGCTGGGACTGGGTCTGCCGCGAGATAAAGTACCCGCCTCTGCCCTATCCGGACTACCACAGGGAGGAGGCCTTTCTCAGGGGGAACTCGCTGCCCTGGCTTGGCTTTATGCCGATAAAACGGAGCACGAAGTACGAGTTCTGGCAGTTCCCCTTCGAAACGATAGACCACCGGCTCGGAGACTGCGAGGACACTTCGATCTTGCTTTGCTCCCTTCTGCGAAATCCCCTTTCTGCCGATAAGGTCCACGTAGCGGTGGGGACATACGCCGGCTATGGGCATGGCTGGATCCGCCTGGTGAAAGACGGCGAGAAATACGTTATCGAGACCACTCTGGCCCGGGCGGTCACCGAGGGCACGTACCAGGTGCTGGAGTTGCCCCCCTACCGGCCACTGCTCTACTTCAACGATGAGCAGGCGTTTGAGGTCAATGGGGGGCTGGCGGAGCTGGGGGGAGCGCTGCGAGAGGATGTGGGCAAGCTGCAGCTTATCGCTGAGGCCTACCGCTGGGCGGAATTTCCCGAAACCTGAAGGCTTGACAAGACAAAAACAGAGGCATAATATTGTCGGGTAAGGGTGTAAAGCCCTTATGAAGCGGGGAAGCAACCTCTGTGGAAAAAGCAGCGGAGGCTTCCTCGCTTTACTTTTCCCAGGGGTTGCCGACCCAATAAGAGGAGGAGGAATAGCAGCAGAGTAATCATAGGCACAATATAATTGTCACTGTAAGGGCATAGAGCCCTTGTGAAGCGGGGAAGCAACCTCTGAGGGAAAGATTGGAGGCTTCCCCGCTTCGCTTTTCCCAGGGGTTGCCGACCCAGATAGATGAAGGAGGAGAAAAGTGGCTGAAGCGATTGCACTTCCCGCAGGCGCCACGGAAAAGTTGGTCACCGGAGCCAGTGCCTTCGGCACCGGCATGGGGATGAGCTTTGTCACCAAGACCTGGCCGGCGCTAGGGATCATGGGCAACATCATGATCTGCGGCACCGGGCTCATGGGGGCGCTCTTCACCAAGGGCCTCCTGGCCGACTTCTTTGAAGGGGTCGGTGCAGGCGGCGCCGCCATCCTGGGCAGCACCATCGCCTGGTTGCCCGGAGGGGGCGGAGCCCAGACGGTGACCAAGGAGATCACCAAGGGCGGCCAAAAGATTGAGCTCCAGCTCAAGGGAGGGCCAGCGGCCCGCACCGCGGAGCTGGCAGCCAAGACGGCAATGGCTACCCTGGAGTTTTAACAAAACTGACCACCTCCTGGATGACAGGAAATGACCACACTACGTATGGGAGGTAAGAAATGGAGCATTTCGAATTAAGGTGCCTTTGTGACTATACTGGCGGTGCCCAGGCGGTAAACACCTGGCAAAGACCAACACCCGCAGCGGTATTTGGCGAGCTGCAGGCGGATGAACGCGCCGAGATAGTCTACGCCGAGATATGGTCTCCGGTAACAGTCCCCGGCGTTGAGGAGGAGCTGAGGAAGGTCGTCATCATCGCCGACGGCGAGGAGCTCGGCAGGTATGTCTCGCTCTCGGGCATCCGCGCCACCGTGATGGCGCCGCCCAAGGACCGCATCTGGGCAGGGAGGCTCTACAGCTTCGGGACCCCGATGAGCAACAACCCCCTGCTCAACACCACTATCAAGGTCAAACAGAATGTCACCGTGGCCTGCCTTTGCGGGCCGACTGTGGCCATCACCATGGCCTACAGGGTACGGCTCTGGGGCTACATCTATAAGAATAGCGAGCTCCCCAGGGTGTTCGGCACGATGCAGTTCCCCGCCGCACTCAAGGACAATGCCAGAAACCGGATCCTGACCCTGAGCAAGAGCCCGATCCCGGTCAACAAGGACAGCTGGCTAACTCTCCCCGGCGGCAAGGACCAGAGCATCCCCAAGATCAATCCCTTTGCCCGCTACGCCTACAACCTGCTGGCCACCGACACCAGGGCGGGCGACTACCAGTTCCGCTTCGAGACCGGCGGCGTTGCCGAGACGGACGAGAACATGTTCTGGGAGTTCGATGAGAAGGAGGCCCTGCTCATAGAGGGGCTGGGGGTGAAGGCGGCGGGGACCCTGGCCAGGACCGGCCTCTGGATCGCCGGTGATTACCACCCCAAGGGGCCGACCACGTTGCGGAGCCTGTTCCCCACCACGGTGGGCATCAACGAGCTCAACTTCGGCCACCTGGCGCCGTTCGCACCTGTGGCGCACCCCTACTACGCCGCCATCCCCAAGCTGGCCCGGCCCTACCTCATCTGGAATGAGATCGGGGGCCCGGTGATCAGAGACGACGGGACTGCGGCGGTGGGTGCTAACGCAGTGCTGCTGGCGCTGACGGGGATAAGGCTGGAGATGAGAGCCTAAGGAGGTAAGTAAGCGATGAAAACAGTATGTATAGCTAAAGATGTCGTTGCCGCCCAAACAGTAACCGCCTTCCTCGCCGGGGTGCCTGATCTGGATGAGGATGAGAATTTCATCGCTGGTTTCATCCTCAACGGAATAACAGCCATAGCAACCACTGATCTGATCGTCGACGACTTCACCGATGCCCTGTGGGTGAATCCAGCGGAGCCGGCCATAGCCGCCCATATCCTGATAAACGTGGCCACCAGGGAGTGGAAAGCTGGAACCGCCCTGGCTGCCGGCGACGCCATTATGGCTGTGGTTGCTCCCCGGGGTGAGCGGGTGCTGGTCAGCTAAGGAGGTAAGTAAGCGATGGAGACATTCTTTTTAGCTAAAGATGCCGTTCTTATCAGAACAATAACCGCCTTCCTCGCCGAGGTGCCTGATCTGGATGAGGATGCGAACGTCATTGCGAGTTTCATCCTCTCCGGCATATCAATCACAGGAACCACTGATCTGACCGTCGTCGACTTCACGGATGTGCTGTGGGCGAATGCAGCGGAGCCGGCTGGAGCTGGCGATATCCTGATAAACGTGGCCACCAGGCAGTGGAAGGCTGGAACCGCCCTGGTTGACGGCGACGCCATTTTGGCAGCGGTTCTTCCCCTGGGTGAGCGGGTGCTGGTCAGCTAAGGAGGAATAAATGCTCTGTGAACACCGATGGGAAACTGTCTTAGCTGGGACGGCTGAGAAAATAGTGGAAGCCCCCCTAAAGGTTTGCGCTATCTGCGGCTCTCTGAAGATCGGCGACAGAATAGTCAGTCCTGGCCTTCAGATTGAGGAAATAGCACCCGAGCCTGGGCCTGAGCCTGGACCCGAGCCTGAGTCTGAAGATTAGTTAAGCCCGAGGCTAGTAAATTATCACCGGAGCTTTTGCCGTTGAACAGTGTTATCTCGCCTGTCAGGGGCATTGGCTCCCGATGGGCGATTCTGTTTGTAGGAGGGCGCCATGATTTCAGACGCAACGGTCAAGATGGTAAAATACCCGCCGGAAAGGATCCCCGATAGCTGGTTCGGCGCTGTCCCCGCTGCCGCCGAGGTCACCCCGGCCATCCTCGACCTGAAGAGGTTTCAGCCCTATATCGCTATCCTCACCGACGTCCAGCTCACCGCCAACCCCCTCGTGGAGGCCAGGGGAAGATACGATGACGTCCGCATAGTAGAGAACACCGCTGCGATGCTCAGCGCCCTGATCGGGGCCTGGAGACTCCCGGCCAAGAACTACCTCTCCTACACCCTCTTCGGCAATCCCCCGGGAGTGGACCCCTACACCACGCACTATAGCCTGTGGGCTTTCCCGCCGACCATTGCTCACAAGCTCCTCTACGGCATAACGCTTACCGCTGCGGAAAAGGAGCTTGCTGAAAAGCTCGGTATCTTCAACTCGGTGGAGAAGGGAATCCTCCCTCTACCCATCAGTCAGCAGATCGAACGGGAATACCACGTGATGGGGGAGGAAACTCATGCAAGATCGATCGATATCGCGATAGCTGACACCACCTATACAATAGAGAGCATCTACCCACGGCCAGGCGAGATTGTCGTTCTCACCAGGGTGGCAGCCAACCCGGGCGGAGCCGCGGATATCATCCAGCTAATGGTTTCCCGGGACAACGACGCCAACTATGCCACGTTCCCGACCTATCCCCTGAGCCTGGTTGCCGGCGGCGAGGTACAGTGTTTCATTCCCGCGACAAAGGAGCTAAGGCTAACCACCACCGCTACCGTCGCCCCCGCTGACCACCTGTTCCGCTACACCTACCAGAGGATCAAGTTGACCAATATACTCAGGGTCCGTTTCGGCCTGGTTTCCCCGGACGAAGTCCCTGCAGACCTCTGGCAAAAAGTCCAGGCAGGTGTGCTGTAATGACAGATCTAGAGAGGCTGCTTACCCTGGCCAGGGCGCAATTCTTATCCGACCCCGAGGCAGCTCTGGCGCTCATAAACAGCACCCAGCCAAACCTGGTGCAGGCAGCACCAATGGGCCTTGCGACAGCGCTGGCGCCAGGAGCTACCACTACCGTATCATCCGAAGTCCCGGAAGGCTTTGTCTGTATCATAACAAGGCTGGAGTTTTACACCGATGTTCCCTTCGCGGTCGCAGCTACTCTATACAGGGACGAAAAGCTGTGGTATGTCGACCCCGGGCTTGTGCCCACCACCACTCCCCTCCGTAATTGGGCGGAGGCAGCCTATAGATGGACAGCCACCTATATCAACACGTCAGCGGTCGATGTGAACATCCACTCTACCATCGGCCTCTATCTGGTAGAGACTCAAATGTTCAGGAATATAATGGCTGTCCTGGCGCCCCTGTCCTACTCTATATCGGAGCACGGCACACCAGAGCTAGCGCCAACGCCAGGAGTCGTAGGGTTCGAGTTGAGGTAAAGAGGTATGGAAAAGTACAAATGCCCGGTTTGCCAATACGTCGCTGAGATAGACCAGGCAGCGAAAGAGGTAAGGATACACCTGCCGCCCGCTGCACTGAGTTTTCCCCGACCAGGGCATTCCTGCGAACTGGCCAAGGCAGTTGACCAGATAGACCTCACAAAATTAGAGAAGCTGGAGTAAAGCATGCCTCTGTCAGAGAACCTTCTCGACATAATCAAGCAAAAAATGAGGGACGTCTTCGGCGGCGGCGTCGACATCAGCGCTGCCAACCCGCTCCCGGTTGATATCAGCCCCGGGTTGAAGACAGCCACCGCGGTTCTCGAGCAAGCTGCCATAGCAGCCCTCGCCACCACCGTCTTGGTAGACTGTGACGCCGTTGGCCTGCCCCACGGCCCGACCACCCTTGCCTTGACGGTGAAGGCGCTATATGGCGCTGCCGCTCTAGGTATCAGGATCCACATGCTGACCTCCCCCACCAACGATGCCACCGGGACACATACGGCGGCGCTGCACGCAACCATCCTTACCGACGCCGCTGCCCACTGGGTTGCTGGCCGGCTGGTGGGATTGACGGTATACAACGTCGCCGATGGCAGTGAAGGGGAGATCACCGCGAACACGATAAACACCGTTAGCGTACTAGCCCTGGCGGGAGGGACCCTTGATCAGTGGAGCCTCGGCGACGTGTACTCAATCCCGGGGGCAGACTACGACACGGAGGACTGGGATACCTGGAACCCCGCCTTCGCCGCTAACCTCCCGGTAGTGCAGACGCATGTCTATGAGGTG
>JABUBL010000325.1_pt1 | contig 13640 bp, 9 predicted proteins | sample 7240371 | NCBI WGS metagenome assembly JABUBL01 (sample SAMN07256343, study PRJNA390944) | subsurface metagenome | isolation source: Methane hydrate marine sediment | place: Pacific Ocean: Eastern North Pacific, ODP site 1244 | collected 2002
AGGCTTTGCCGATTTCACCGACTACTTGAAGCGTTCCCTGGATAAGGCCAGTGTCCCGGCTACACTGGGCACCGAGATTACCAAGGAGCAGGTGCTGGCGATGAAGCCCGATGTGGTGGTAGTGGCCACCGGAGCCATGCCCCTAGGACTGGATATACCGGGCGCTACAAGCAAGAACGTGGTGCAGTCAAACGACGTCTTCATGGGTAAGGTGGAGGCGAAGGGAAAGGTAGTGGTTGTCGGTGCACGCTTCAACGCTATAGAAGTGGCCATAATGCTGGCGGAGCAGGGGAAACAGGTGAGTATCGTCAGCCGGGGTAAACTTGGTGGAAAGAAGGGACCGCAGAACACTTTCGTCTTCAAGACATTGGCCAGGCAACTCCTCGAACTGGGCATACCCTTATACCTGAATACCCCGGTGCTGGAGATTACCGAGGGCAGTGTGGCAATCGGCTGGGAGGGGGAAATCCTTTTCCTGCCTGTAGACACCGTGATACTGGCGGTGGGCGCGCAGTCGGAGAATAAGCTGGCGCAAGAGCTTAAAGGCTTGGTGCCGGAGGTATACAAAATAGGCGACTGTGAAAAGCCCCGCGATGCCTCCTCCGCAACCTTTGATGCGGCCAGGGTGGCGGAGAGGATTTAGGCCGATTGGCTATATCGCCAAGGCGGCACAGTACCCGTCCTCAATAGCTCCATGTATCAGGCGCAGCTCGGAGCAGTCGCCGACAAGATGAATCTGGGGGACCTTGCCCTCTATCTGCTGCGAGAGTGCCTGGTTAGGCTCCATGCCCCCGGCCAGAACCACCGTATCCGCGGCGATGGCCTGTTTCTTCCCTTCACCATCAGTGATGTTCACACCGTGGGGAGTTATCTCCTCAAAATCCACATTCTTTAGTATGGCGACCCCAGCCTCACGAAGATGCGACATAAAATTCCACCGCCTCCCTATCGCCATCTCTATAGCCATATCCGTACTACTTTCCAGAATGGTCACCTCCCGACCCCTCTCCACCAAAAACTTCGCCAGCTCACAGGCAACCATGTCACCGCCGATGATGGCGACCCTTTTCCCCAGGGGCATCCAGTATCCTGTCAGCCGCCTCAACGATGGTACGCTCAATAGGCCCGGCATCAGGGCACTAGCCAGAGACAGGGCCCTCTTCTGCCACCATGAGAGCTTTTCAGACGTGCCACTCACCATCTGCCGCAGGTCCTTACCGCTGATGACACTGGGCAGAGCAGCCCCGGGAATCTGAGGGGTTGTGAGGTTTCCTCCCAGGGCCAGGATGACCACATCCGGCTTGATATCCTCGATCAGCGCGGGGGTAACCTCCACCCCAAGCTTGACCGTTATCGGCAGCTTCCCCATCTGGGCTATCAGGTAGTTGAGGAAGTCCTCGTTGTCTGCATTGGCAACAGAGGCAAACACCAGTGAGCCACCCAGCCGTCGCCCCTTATCACAGAGGGTTACATCATGCCCTCGCAAAGCCGCCACCCTGGCAGCCTCCATGCCCCCGGGGCCGCCACCGACCACCAGGACCTTCTTCGGCTGCTTCGCCGGCTCGATCCTGAACTCGGCCTCCTTGCCGGCGGCCGCATTCACCGCGCAGAACACCGGCTCACCCCAAAACGCCTGGGAAACGCAGTGGTAACATAGGATACATGGCCTGATATCTTCCATTTTCCCCGAGGCAACCTTGTGGGGGAATTCGGGGTCGGCCAGGATCGCCCGCGCCATGGCAATGAAGTCCGCCTTGCCCTGGCGCAGCACCTCCTCGCCAAGCTCGGCACTAATCCGGCCCACGGCGATCACCGGGATATTGACCACCTTTTTGATCCCTTTGGCTAAGGACACCAGGTTGCCTGGCGGGTAAACTATCGGTGCGTCATAAAAACCGCCCCTAATGCCCCCGTAACCGCTTACGTTGATGGCATCCACCCCCGCCTCCTCGAACATGCGCGCCAGCTCTGTACCCTCCTCGGTGGTAATGCCGTCCTCGAGTCCGAACTCCCGGCCATCCATCCGGATCCACACCGGATAGTCCGCCCCCACTCTATCCCTGACCGCCTTGACCACCTCCAGCACTATCCTCGCCCTGTTCTTGAGGTCTCCGCCGTATTCATCGGTACGCTTATTGCAGGAACGGGAGAGGAACTCGCTGAGGAGGTATCCATGGGCAGCGTGTATCTCCACTCCATCGATCCCGGCTTCCTTCACACGCCTTGCCGCCTCACCGAATTTTTCTACGATCTGGTGGATCTGCTCCACTGTTAGCTCCACAGACTCCAGCTTAGCGGGCATATTGGCGAAGCGCGCCGCGAGCCGGGGGATCTCCACCGCTCCCATGTCCTGCATCGCATCGCCCATCGGTATCGAACCGGCGGACGAACTCACCGGTTGGCGACCATGGCACATGTCCTCCGTGGCGATCTTGCCGCCGCGCTGCAGCTGGATGGCGAGCTTGGCGCCATGGCGGTGGACGGCTTCAGCCATTTCCTTTAAGCCGGGGATAAACTTTTCCTCGGAGAGGCCCAGCTGGCCGGGGAGAACCTTCCCATCGGGATGATCGATGGCACCAATCCCCATGACGATGAGCCCCACACCACCCTTCGCCCGCTCTTCATAGAAATCCTTTATTCGGTCATCGACAAAGCCATCCTCCCGTTCAAGGCTAGTACCCATTGCGGACTGCACAATCCGGTTCTTGAGCTCCATTTTCCCGATGCGCCCGGGCTCGAGTAACTTCCTAAATCGCGGAGTGACAGCCATCGACAAACCTCCTCTTTGCCTGTTTGCTAAATGACGCGATTGATTCAATGATGGAATCTTTTACCGTTTAGGTGCTGCTACATAGTAAAGCAATTCAGTGCTAATCAGCAACCACAGGCTCAAGGGAACAAGCAGAGTATGATCCCGTTCAGGTGAATAGTTGACAGCCTGCCTATATTAGGAGACGCTCTTTCACTTTTCATAGCGAAGCTCGTCCCGAGCGAAACATTTTCATCGTCATTATGAACGGAGCGAAGCAGTCTTACCGTAGCATGCCTATCCACCCACCATCCCTGAGATTGCTTTAGCACTTCGTGCCTCGTAATGATGGCGATAATAGGGTTAACAGTGATGTATCACCAGCGCACTGAATCAGCATAAATAGGTTGACAATAGCGAGCGCGTGTGATATAAGCTAAACCGATTCATTGCTACGATAAACAAACCAATAGGGTGCTTCCCTGTTTAGTGTCCAACTAGCACGCTAAGGTTGTTTATTGCAGGGTGAAAAAGCAGATAAAACATGCCCGACATAGCGGCTGAAAAGCAACTCAAGGTTCTCTCTCCCGGCAAAATCGGTGGGCTGGAGCTGCGCAACCGAATTATTAGATCTGGCTGTTTCGAGGGGATGTGTCCCGGCGGATTCCCCTCTGATCCATTGCTGGAGCACCACCGGGAGGCCGCAGCCGGTGGCGCTGCTATGACTACCGTGTCCTATTGCTCGGTTTCCTTCGACGGTCGCGGCTTTGACTCAGAGATGTGGATGCGTGAAGAGATCGTGCCAGAGCTACGGAGACTGACGGATGCTGTGCATTTGGAGGGTGCTGCCGCCTCCATACAGCTCGGACATTGCGGTTACTTCTCGAGCAAGTCTGTGATCGGTCGCCGACCACTTGGCGCTTCCCGTAAATTCTGCACCTTCCGCTACGCCTTTGCACAAGAAATGACCGAGGAGGAAATTAGCCGGGTAACGGAAGACTTCGGGAAAGCGGCTACCCTGGCCATCAAGGCCGGGTTCGACGCTGTGGAGATTCACGCTGGGCATGGATACCTTCTCAGTCAGTTTCTCTCTCCGTACACCAATCGGCGACAGGACCGCTATGGGGGGTCCCTGGAGAACCGCATGCGTTTTCCCGCCTCGGTTATAAAACACGTTCGAGAGACCGTTGGGGCCGATTTCCCGATTCTGATAAAGATGAACCTTAGAGATGGTTTCAAGGGTGGCCTAGAACTGGACGAAGCTATCGAGGTAGCCAAGCGATACGAGGCGGAGGGAGCTAGCGCTCTTATCCCAAGCGGCGGATTCACCGCTAAGACGCCATTCTATATGATGCGGGGAAGGATACCGCTCAAGGAGTGGATCCACGGTCCGAAAAGTCTGTTGGAAAAGGTAGGCCTACTACTGTTTGGCAGCATCTTAGTTCAAACTTATCCCTTTGAAGAGCTGTTTTTCATGGAGGATTCCCTAAAAGTGAGAGAGGCGGTGAGTATTCCTCTAGTTCTTATCGGGGGCATCTGCTCCATCGAGAACATGGAGAAGGCTATGCAGGAAGGCTTTGACTTCGTACAGATAGGCCGGGCCCTTATCCGGGATCCTGATCTGGTACGGAGGATGGAGAGGGGTGACTGGCAGGCCTCGCAGTGCGATCATTGTAATAGGTGCGTTGCGGAAATGGAAAATGGCGGGGTGTGGTGTGTGTCTAAGGTAAAAGGTCAGTACAAAGGATAAACGAATAGTGGTAATTCAGAATATTAATGATAATGGATTATCCTAAACAGGGGGTAAGAAAATGGAAGCGGTTGCAAGTGAAAACATAGTAAAGGATTTAGTAGAAATAGTCGGGCAAAAGTATGTGCGAGCAGATGATGTCATTAGATGGACTTACGCAATAGAGGATTTTGCCGGTACCTTCTTTCATCCCTTATCTGATAAATATGGGCCTCCGGATATAGTGGTCAAACCTCACTCCGCCGAGGAAGTCTCCAAAATTCTTAAACTGGCAAACACGCATAAGATTCCGATAATTGCCAGAGGAGGAGGCTCGGATATGACCGGCGCCGCGACCCCTCTTAAGAAGAAGGGCGGCATAATCCTCGATATGACAGATATGAACCGTGTCCTCGATTTTCAAGAAGGATTAAACGCGGTGAGAGTTCAGCCTGGAATAAGGTGGGGGGAACTACACCATGAGCTCGCCAAAAAGGGGGTTACTGCCGGCCTTCAGGGGCCCCACGGTTTCCTTGGAGCTACCCTGGGAGGGGGTATTGGTGGTAACTGCTTCTCGATAAACAGCCCGAAATATGGATGGCTCAATGAGAATATTCTAAACCTGCAGGTAGTTCTACCAAACGGGGATATTATAGAGACCGGCTCTCTGGCCAATACCAAGGTGAAGGATTGGTATTACAGATACTGCAATGGTCCAGACCTGGTAGGCATATTCTTAGGAGCGGCCGGAGCATTCGGGGTAATAACGGAATTCACTCTTAGAACATATCCAATCCCCGAGTACTCCGCTACCCTTGCCTACTCTTTTCCAGATACAGATTCCGAGCTTAAATTCGTATTCAAGCTGGAATGGTACGGTTATGTCACTGATTTATGGGGTATTGCTTTTTTCACCCTTCCTGATTCTCTAAAAAGGATACTTGCACCGCTTGTGGGAGAGAGGGATCTTGCCATTTTTGCAACCGAGGCCTATGACAAAGACATATTTAAAGCACAGAAAAAGGCCATAGACAAAATGGCAAAAGAATTCAATGGTATGGCTATACCAGTAGAAGGCTTGTGTCGCGCTCTGGGCATATCCATAATTAATCAGACAGGGTGGATGGGAGGAGGAACATTTGGGAAAGTCATGGGGCCCAATGGCAGTGACACCTGTTCCATAGCCCCGCTTCTTCAATGGCAGAGAGTGGTGGGGAGCGCATTGGAAATCATGAAAAAGAACGAAGACGCGTTAAGCGGCTCTATACCTTTAATAGGAGCAGAACACTTCTTCCTTTTCGCTCAAATTCTTGGTAGAGGTGGAGTTTCCAATACATTTGCAATGACGCCCGCTGACTTCATGGATCCTGAAAATCTAAAAAAAGCTCAAGACTTATATCAAGAAATAGTGGAGTCCTACATGGACACCGGTGTTGCAGCGCTTTACCGGATTGGAAAAGAGAGTCAATTTCTAACTAAAAGATTTAAGCCAGAATATATTTCGTTCATGAAAGCGATTAAGAAAGCCCTGGATCCGAACAATATAATGAATCCAGGGGTCCATGGGCTTGGCCTAGAGGAAGAAGAATGAGAATTGAAGAATACAAACAAGAAATATGGACATGTAATCATTGCGCTATGTGCACAGGGACTGTAAGTGATGAAGGTGGATTCTATAAAACCTGTCCAACTTATGAACAGCTTAGGTTCGAAGATAGCTCAGCCAGAGGCCACAATATAATGGCTTTTTATCTATTAGAGGGATCGCTGAAATACTCCAAAGAGGTCGCCGATTGTATCTATAATTGCACTACGTGTGCCTCGTGCGAAGAGATATGTAAACCTATGAGCAATATGATAGTTCAAATGGGCGGAAGTGCCCTCAAGACTATGCTGCCTAGAGTACTGAGCCCGCTTGGGGCAGAGCTTGAGGCACTTCAGTCGGTCGCTATTATGGAAGCGATGCGTGCCGATTGCGTTGACCTCGGTCTTCAGCCAGAGCCACTTAAGAAAACGGCTGAAAGCATCGAGAAAAACCACAATCCTTATGGAGAACCACAGGCAAACAGGACGAAATGGGCAGAAGGCCTCGATATACCGGAAACCGCTGACACCGTTCTCTTCGTGGGCTGTAGCACAGCTTACCGGAGACAGGAGATAGCCAAGGCAACTGTAAAAATACTGAAACGCGCCGGTATCAAATTTGCCGTTCTGCCGGACGAATGGTGCTGCGGTTCGATACTGCTCAGGAACGGGAATGTAGACCTGGCAGAAAAGATGATCAAGCATAACATGGAGCTGCTAAAGGAAAAGAAGGTTAAAAGGCTTGTTACCTCGTGTGCTGAAGGCTACATGGGAATAAGTAAGGACTGGCCACGGGTCGCGGGAGAGCTGCCGTTTAAAGTTATGCATATAAGCGAATTACTGGCCGAGCTGATTTCAGGTAGAAAGATCAAGTTCAAGAAGCCGGTTAACTTAAGAGTAACCTATCACGACCCATGCCATCTGGGAAGGGAAATGGATATCTATGATGAGCCGAGAGCAGTTTTAAAAGCGATCCCAGGGCTTGAGCTGGTGGAGATGTACCCCACCAAGCATGCGGCATGGTGCTGCGGTGCCGGTGGGGGGGTAAAAATCTCCAACCCGGATCTGGCATTAGAAATTGGAGCTGCGAAGATTCCATTTATAAAGGAAACCGGTGCAACCGTTCTAGCATCAGCGTGCCCGTTCTGCAAAACACACTTCATCGATGTAATGGAGAGAGCGAAAGAGCCGATCGAGGTCAAGGATATAACTGAACTGGTTGCCGAAGCTATGGGGGTATAAATATGGTAGAGATAACGGAAATCCTGGACGAACTAGAGAAAGTAAAGCTGGCGCCAATTCTAATACCGGTTTTGAAGATGTCAGACCCATTGATGGGCGCTCTACCAAAAGGATCGCTGAAAGATATGATGGCCCGCAAGGGAACACAGGATGATCTGGTTAAAACAGTAGAAGGCCTGGCCCCTCTGTTTCCCGCCTTGATTAGATTTGCCGGACATATGGCTGAATCCAAACTTGCAACCGGTTATTTATCTTTATTGGCAAATATAGCAACACCGATCATGAAGCCACTGAATCCAGTTATGGCAAGGCTGGTGGTACCGTCGGTGGGTCCATCGCTTAAACTGACAAATGCCTTGATCCCCGTATTACCCGCAATGGTAGGGGTCTATGATATCTTCTTGAGACTGGAAGTATCAATCGAAAGGATATTTCGCGGCAGCAAGAGCAAATGAGCCACCCTGCCAGCGCTGCCTCCAATAGAGCTAATTTCCTCTTAATCAAGCATGCTGCTTGCAAAAGGCATCACTGAGGATAAAAATAGGGATGAATCGGCTGAACGAAGATGGGTGTAACCATATGTCATTCTGAGAGAGCAAAGCGACCGAAGAATCTCTCGAATCAGGGATAAGGTTTAGATTCTTCCTCCGATAAATCGGGCTCAGAATGACAAAGAAAGTCGCTTTATTTTCGTGGCCCGACAACTACCCAATCTGCCTCCATACCCGACGGACCACTCTTACTAGTCGATAGTCTGCTGTGAGATCCGCCTCTTGGTGTGAGCACCGGTCGATAACCCATGCTTGAAGAGTCCGGTTCAACGAGGGAACTTGCACAAGATTCCAGGTGCTCAGGACATTTTCCGTAGCGTGTCAAGGAAGGCTCTGAATGCCTCGGGGCCGGAGTAGCGGAACTTGAACCCGGTCGCTTTACGCACCTTCTCCGTGTTGACAACTATGGGGTATTTAAGAATCTCCACACCACCCGGGGACCGCGACTGCAGGTGCAGTTGCCAGGAAAGACGGGTGAGCCGTGACAGCAGGCCTGCCGGTAGCGCAATAGACTGTTTGCCTACGGCCTTGATCATGTCGGTATAGCGCATGCCTCCCTCGCCGGCAACATTGAATATCCCCTTCTGCTTCTGCTTTAGCAGGACTGTGACCACCTCCACCAGGTCGTCCTCGTGGATGAACTGCCACAGCGGGTCGTGTCCGCTAGCTCGAATCATCACCGGGGTAAACAGAACGGTCAGTCCCCCAGCGACAATGTGAGGGCCGGTTACCGTGACGGTGCGCACGATGGTTACACATGTATCCAGGTGGTTTACCATGAAGTCCTGGAACATCAGATCGACCCTGGCCTTGTCGTTGGGGTAGAGGAAATCTGGGGTCGGACGCAGCGGCGCGTCCTCTTTGATCGATTCGGGATTGTCGGCATGTGCCCCATAAGTCGTGTGGCTGCTCATATAGAAGAGGTGACTCACCGAAGCCTGCCGGCAGGCTTCGAGGAAGTTCTGTGAGCCCTCGATATTGATGCTATGGGACCCGGTCTCATCGTGAACCGGCGTAACCTGAAAGGCTAGGTGCAAGGCAGTGTCGATCTGATTATCAGCGAAGATATCGGCGAAGGGCTTTCGTACGTCCTGCTGGTAAAACTTCAGCTTGGGAGAGGCAGCGCTGGGTGCCTTGACATCGATGCCGACAATGCGCTCCACTTCGTCTTCCTGCTCCAGCCTGTAGAGCAACCGACCCCCGAGGTATCCCCCAATGCCGGTGATAGCGACATTTTTCATGCGTTCCCCCTGCTCATCGGTTGGCCGTAGTATGGCCCGCTCAAAGTCCTCTGTCAAGCCCCTCTCAATCAATAGAGTTCCATATATTCATATCACTACTTAAGAAAAAGCTACAGCTTTTAATTGACCACGACAGCCACTTGAAAAGGCTGTTAAGGCCTTAATGAATCCCACAGTAAACGGTTAAGATGATCTCGTTCAGATAGGTAGGAGTCATAAAGAGGAGTCCCCCAGACCCCGAGGCCGCCAGGTCGGCCGACACTTCGGCCTAGATCGGGGGACACTTCGGCCTATACCGTCCGATAAGTCGGACTCTCGCAAAGCGGAGGGGGCAGGGGTCTCTGTTTATGGGTAGGTTGGAGCATCCGCTCCAACAACGCCTAGAGCCGATGCTCTAGGCTACCCAATGTTAAATACATCCTAGGGCGGGTGGGTGGAAAAAACCGGGATTGCTTCGTCACCAGGGCTGCTCGCAATGACGGGGAAAATCAGGCGAACGGTGACGCGTAACTAATGTACGAACGAGTATGCAAGATTGACGATTTCCTACGAAAAATGCTAGAATGTGAAAGAATTAACAAACTTTTACATTAGTCAGATAACCATAGGGGGATAATCGAATTCTGCCCCAAAAAGGTGTTGCTATATCGGCCAAAAGGCCATGAGCAGGTGATCTAGCCGCTGAGTAATAATGATTGAGTGAGGCGCTAATAATCAAATACGAAGTATACCGAACAAGCGTTGCCTGTAGTTTGTCACATTGGCAACAGGGAGCTAGTAGTGGAACCGCCACCTCGCGAGCTATATTCGGGTGTCGGTTTTTTTTGTGATTTTTATAACAAAAAAATTTCCTTCGTCATGCTATTCCTTCATCATGCTATAATAACAAAAGGGGGTAGAAATGGTTAAACCAAAGGTGGCTTTTTATTGGTGTGCTTCATGTGGGGGGTGCGAAGAGGCAGTGATTGACCTCAATGAGGATTTACTCAAGGTGGCGGATGCTGTAGATATTGTTTTATGGCCTGTGGCGCTGGATTTCAAACGGAAGGATGTTGAGGCGTTAAGCGATGGCGAGATAGCGGTGAGCTTTATAAACGGAGCGGTGAGGCTGGAAGAGCAGGAGGAGATGGTAAAGCTGCTGAGGCAAAAATCTGGGCTTGTCGTTGCCTTTGGCGCCTGCGCCCATCTCGGCGGGATCCCGGGGTTGGCCAACTTCTGGGACCGGGAGACGATATTTCAAAGGCAATATATAGAAGTCCCAACCATGGAAAATCCCGATGGCGTCACACCTAAGTTGAAGACCACGGTTGACGGCGTTGAGCTTACCCTGCCTGAGTTTTACGACACGGTGAAGACGCTTGACCAAACTATCCCGGTAGATTATTACCTCCCCGGCTGTCCCCCGCCACCGGATCTGATATTGAACGCAGTAAACGCCATCCTCGAAGGAAAACTCCCCGAGAAGGGGGCAGTGCTTGCACCGAATAAAGCCCTGTGCGATAGCTGTCCGCGGAAGGACTCAAAGCCGGAGAAACTTTCGATCAAGGAGATAAAGCGCCCGTGGCAAATCGTGATCGACCCGGAGAAATGTTTCCTTGACCAGGGATTGATCTGCATGGGGCCGGCCACCCGCTCCGGGTGCGGTGAAACATGCATCACGGCTAACATGCCATGCCGGGGGTGCTTCGGCCCGGTGGATGGCGTTATCGACCAGGGGGCAAAAGGGCTTTCCATGATCGCCTCTATTCTGGGGATTGAGGAGGAGGAAAAGATGACGGAAGAAGATGTCACCAGGTTGATCGAGGGGATTGCCGACCCGGCGGGAACATTCTACAGGTTTAGCCTGCCCGCTTCACTTCTGGGAAGAAAGAGAATGTAAGGCAGAGGATTTGTAAATAGCATGAAAAAGATAACCATAGACCCGATAACCCGGCTTGAGGGCCACGGAAAAATCGAGATATTTCTCGATGGGGATGGCGAGGTGGAAAGGGCATATCTGCAGATCCCGGAACTGCGTGGCTTCGAGAAGTTCTGTGAGGGAAGGCCAGCCGAGGAGGTACCCCGTATAACCACCATGATTTGCGGGGTGTGTCCCACCGCCCACCACATGGCGGGCACCAAATGTCTGGATGACCTCTTCAAAGTGGAGCCAACGTCAGCGGCGAAGAAGATAAGGGAGCTGATGTATAACGCCTTCCAGGCGGAAGACCACATACTGCACTTCTTCTTCCTCGGCGGCCCCGACTTCGTCGTTGGCCCCACCGCGCCTGCGGGGGAAAGGAATATCCTGGGTGTCATCGCCAAGGTTGGGATGGAAGCCGGTGGCAAGGTCATCGAGATGAGAAAGAGGATGCGCAACGTTCTGCGTATAATCGGCGGCAAGCCGGTTCACCCTACCTGCGGCCTGCCCGGTGGCGTATCAAAGGGAATCAATGAGGATGAAAAGAAAACCCTCATTGAAGCCGGGGACTACGGCGTTGAGTTCTGCCAATTCGCACTTAAGCTTTTCGACGATATCGTGCTTGGAAATAAAGAATATGTTGACCTGGTCACCGGGGATGTGTTTAAACACCGAACATATTATATGGGGATGGTGGATGCGAATAACAAGGTGAACTTCTACGATGGCGATATCCGGGTGGTGGACCCCAACGGAAAAGAGTTCGCCAAGTTTAAACCACAGGAATACCTTAATCACATCAGGGAGCATGCCGAGCCCTGGACCTACGTGAGATTCTCCTTCCTCAAGAATGTCGGCTGGAAGGGATTCGTGGATGGGGAGGACAGCGGTGTCTTTCGAGTGGCCCCACTCGCCCGTCTCAATGTCGCCGACGGCATGGCCACGCCGCTGGCTCAGGAAGCCTATGAAAAGCTGTTTTCCACTTTAGGCGGCAAGCCGGTGCATAATACCCTTGCGTTCCACTGGGCCCGGCTTGTGGAGGCGCTCTATGCCGCTGAACGGGTGCAGCAACTGGCAAACGACCCCGAGATAACCTCTCCCGACATCGTAAACCTGCCCACGGAGACCCCCAAAGAGGGAGTGGGTATAGTGGAGGCGCCGCGAGGAACCCTAATCCACCACTATGAAACCGATGACAAGGGGATCATTACCAAATGCAACCTGATCGTAGCCACGCAGAATAACTCGGCGGCGATTAACATGTCGGTGGAGAAAGCAGCAAAATCGCTGATCCACAAGGGCGAGGTGCCCGAGGGGATCCTCAACATGGTCGAGATGGGTTTCCGCGCCTATGACCCCTGTCACGCCTGCGCCACCCATTCACTGCCGGGCAGGATGCCCCTTGAGTTGAACGTATACGACTGCGACAGGAATTTGGTAAGGACATTGCGCCGCGATTAATCCAAATGTTAGTGATCACATGCATCAAGCAGGTACCAGATACCACTCAGGTCAAGACTGACCCGGTTACCGGCACTCTGATTAGAGAGGGTGTGCCATTTATTGTAAATCCATTTGATACCCCAGCACTGGAAGAAAGTCTCAGGCTCAAAGATAAATATGGTTTTCGCGTGGCCGTGATCTCTATGGGGCCTCCCAATACTGAGGTTAGCCTGAAAAAGGCGCTAGCCCTGGGAGCGGACGAGGCGGTACTTCTGAGCGACCGTGCTTTTGGCGGAGCTGATACCCTGGCTACCAGTAAGGTTTTGGCCGAGGCCATAGGGAGGCTTTCCCAAAAAGAAGAAGTGGCGGTAGTGATATGCGGCAGGCAGAGTATCGATGGAGACACGGCTCAGGTGGGACCTGGCATTGCTACCCGTCTGGGATACTCACAGCTGACACTGGTCGACCAAATCCAAAATCTGGATCTTTCGGCTAAAAAGGTGAGGGTCAGACGCAAGCTGGAAGGACGGCACGAGATAGTGGAGGCACCATTGCCCGCCCTGATTACAGTGGTGCGAGAGATTAACCAACCCCGATATCCTACAGTGCCCATGCGGCTGATGTCCGAGGATGCTGAGGTTACTTTGTGGGATAACAAGGCGATGAAACTAGTCAAGGAAAGCATCGGTCTCAAGGGTTCTGCTACCCAGGTGCGCAAGATCTTTTCACCGGAAAGAGCTAAGGGCGAGATATTGGGCGATGGGCTCAATGCGCCCGAGGAGGCAGCCAAGCTATTAATAGACAACCTGGTCGAGAAAGACATCCTTTCCTTGGAACAGACGTGAGGCTAAATATGGAAGAAAGGGAGCAGAAAAAGAAAATAAAGAAGCCTCGAGGTGTAGCCCGGCTCATTCCTGGCAAGTGTATCGCCTGTGGTGCTCGCTGCCAGGAGTCCTGCCCCAAAGATGCGATAGAGATGAATGACCAGGGCGAGCCCATCATCATCGTGGAGAATTGTATCGGCTGCGCCAAGTGCGTCAAGGTCTGCCCTACCGAAGCTCTCGAGATGTATTTGACCCCGGAGGAGCAGCGGCTCCTCGATGAACTGGCAAAACAGGCCGGTGCCAAAGCCGTGGCCGAAGTCGAAGAAGTGGTAGAGGAGGAAGCTAAGGTAGCGGCCAGGCTGAAAGAGTATAAAGGT
>JABUBL010000326.1_pt1 | contig 13622 bp, 20 predicted proteins | sample 7240371 | NCBI WGS metagenome assembly JABUBL01 (sample SAMN07256343, study PRJNA390944) | subsurface metagenome | isolation source: Methane hydrate marine sediment | place: Pacific Ocean: Eastern North Pacific, ODP site 1244 | collected 2002
GGGTGGCCACCCTTACAGGTAACATAAACACCGCTGCTTACTGGGACCAGATATGGGCTAAAGAAGGTCAAGATACCTGGCGAAAGTATCCCCTGACCTTCAGGAAAATTGCTTCCCATATAGACCAGAGCGAAAGTGTCCTCGATGTAGGCTGTGGTGCCGGCGTATTCCTGGACGTAATACGCCCCCACTGTAAGAAGGTCGCTGGCCTGGACATTAGCCCTGTTGCCATTAACCTACTGAAGTCAAAGGGCATCGAGGGCAAGGTTTGCGAGCTACCTGAGATTGGCTACCCCGATAAATCCTTCGATGTGGTCGTGGCGACGGAAATAGTAGAGCACCTGGATGATCCAGCTGGGCTCCTCAGGGAAGCAGTGCGCGTTGCCCGGAAAAAGGTTATCTTTACCGTCCCGGATAATGTTCTGGGTCCAGAAGAACTTGCCGAGCATCGGCAGCTTTTCACCAGGGAGACACTGGAGCAGCTACTCGGGCAATTCTTTGATGACTTTTCAATAGAGAGCTTCGCCGACACTTTCCCCACACCAACGGTCACAATAAGGCTGCCTACACTCTTAGCTATATGCAATGTAAAACCAGAGGAGGTTAAACCATGAGTATTACCGAAGCGACTATCAAGCGTGTCCTGTATTACCCGGAGCAGCTCCCCGACAGCGCAATGCCCGACATTGCTGCCCAGTCCGAGGTGTCGCCTACCCTGCTTGACTTGAGGCAATTCCCACCACTGCTGGTCCGGCTAGCAGAGGTTGCCGTTGACCGGGGGGACGACGATGTTGAGATGCGCTTCAAGGTGGACACGACCACCCTTAGCGTCCTGTCCGGCTCCATGTTTGACTTGCTGGCCAATAACTTCTCTCTCCTGGCCAAGAACAGGATCTACTACAACCTCTTCAACAGCCACGCGGATACCGAAAAGACTGACTTTAAAAGCTTCTTCTCCCTCTGGGTTATCAAGCCCACGGTAGCGCATAAGCTGCGCCTGGGCATCCCTCTCACCCCGGAAGAGCAGAAGCTTAATCGCGAGCTGGGCATCTCCGCCACCGTGGAGAAGGGGCTATTGCCCTTACCCCTAGAGCTGCAAATAGCCAGAGAGTACCAGGTTATCCAGGAAGAGACCCACGGCTTCATTGTCACGGTGCCTGACACGACTGGGGGCGTTGACGTCGAGACACTTCACCCCCTCAATGGCCAGTTCCTGGTCCTCACCAAGCTCTCGGCTGACCAGGGTGTCGCTGGCAATAACATCAGGATAGCCATCGATAGGGACCAGGTAAGTGACTATGTGGAGTTTCCTACCTACGGACTGGGCGGTCTGGACAAGGAGATTAGCTGCTTTATCCCCGCCCTAAGCGAGCTCCGAATCAAATTGAAGGCAACCACCGGCGAAGCAATCAACATCAGGTTCACAGTGCAAAAGGTAGCCATGACCAACATCTTTCGGGCCAGGTGGGGGCTGGCCACCAAGGAAGAGCTACCCGGTGATGTCTACGACAAGGTTGTGGCGGGGGTGCTCTAATGGCTGAAAAAGAAGACCGAGATAGAGCAACAGGATTGGTAGTTGGTGGTATAGGAGGCGCCGCCCTGGCAGCGACTATTGCCATGCTAATCGCAGCGAGGCCGGCAGCGGCAGCTCCCCCCGAGGAAAAACTCGATTACTTGATAGAAGTTCTGACAGCTCTAGTTCCCGTGCTGGCGGAAGTGTCCGAGCGCCAGGCTGCTTTAATTGAGCTGCTTGAGCAACTGCTCACCGTACCTGCCGAGGAAAGAGCTCTCATTACCGTGGCTGCCCCCTATTTGGCTAAGGACCCAGAGCAGATATTCAGCCGAGATATCAGGGCAGCCGGCACCTTTTACTCGGACAAGATGGTCAACTGGACTGGGGGCAAGAGAATCCTCTTTAAGGTGGAATCATCACTAAACCAGGCAGTCAACATTCAGATTATCGGCAATGTTCAGGATTCTAAGGAGCTGGCGACAGACATCAATGGGGTGCTGCCCTGCACCGCTAACGGTAACATCAGCGTGGGCCTGGCCTGGGATGACTGGCACCCTTACGTTGGCGTCAAGATAACAGTAGCCGTGGCACCTACGGCGGGTATTCTCACTATCTCGTCAGTGGTGCAGGAGTAGGTAGGTAACCATGGCGATTGGAGATATTATTCGCGTTATTGCTTTCCTCGATTTCGACGAGTATGGAGGCACTCTCCCTAAAATTATTCATGTCGCAGATGCAATTTACGCTATTGCCTACCAAGGGTATAAGAATGATGGTTATCTAAAGACCATCTCCATAGAGAGTGATGGCACAATCGGCACAGTGATTGAGTCCCTAGAGTTTGACAAGACGCATTGTGCACACCCCTGGATAGTTCACATCGCAGATACAGTTTATGCCGTTGCCTATTGCGGACCTGGCTCGGATGGAACACTTAAGACTTTCAGCATCTCCGCTGATGGCACCTCAATTACTCTCATCAATACCTTTGTTTTTGATATAGATGCTAGCACTGTTGAACCTGTTATTGTTCATATCTCAGGGACTACCTATGCCATATTCTATGGCGGACCTGATAATGATGGTTGGATAAGGACTGTAACTATCCAAGATGACGGTACAATTACAGGAGAAATTGCCTTCCTGGAGTTTGATACATCTCACGGTATGTACTCTGACCCTGTTCACATTTCTGGTGATGTCTGGGCAGTCGCTTACACTGCTGATGGTATAAATGGTGCTGGTAGGATTAAAACTTTTACTATTACTGACGTAGGGGCAATTAGTGCGATTACTTCTTACGATTATGATACTAACCAAACAGGTTCTCCTGATATCTTTCATATCTCTGGCAGTGTATATGGTATTGCCTATGCCAATGGCACTTCTGGTGGTTTATTAAAGACTACCACTATCAATGCTAACGGCACTTTTGGCGGTACTATTCTTAGTTTTCTAAACTTTGACACTTTTGCTGGAGCCACTTGGGTAACATTTATTGCAGATAATGTCTGGTGTCTTGCTTACGAAGGACCAGGTGGTGATGGCTGGCTTAGGACGATTAAGATAGAGAATGACGGAACTATTACTGGTCAAGTGAGCTTTTGTGAATATGACGGCACCGACGGCAAGTATCCAAGTATGGTTCATGTTTCAGGTGATACCTATGCTATAGCCTACCTTGGGCCGGGAATCGACGGTTGGCTTAAGACGGTAGAGATTACTACTCCCGCTCCCAGGTTGGTAATAAATGCGATAAATAAGGCCTACGCATTAGCCAGGGAGGAATTATGACAAGTAAAGGATACGCTCTAGCCAGAGCAGCCTTAGTGCAGACACTGACCGCTTACACTGGCATTACTACCGCTGATGGAGCTTTCGATGGCACCGCCACCCTGGTCGACTCTAATCTTAAAGGCAGAAACGACTTCATCACCGAGAAGACCATCCTCATTATGAGCGGTGACGCCAAAGATGAGGACAAGGGCGCCACAGACTTCGACAACACGGACGGAAAGATCACCCTCCAGGGAACCGGCTTCAGCCACCAGATAAAAGCGGGCACTATCTTCAGGGTACTCAACATCTCCAGCATCGAGATAGACGTTGCCAACCTTCTAGCTGATATCAAAGGCGCTGCCGGTATCTTTCATGAACAGGCGGATGCAGCGGTAAATATCAACGCGGTGAACACCGGGGAGACCGATGTCTTTCACCTGAGTGCGGCCGACACCCGCTACATAGTAAGAATCCTGAGGCTAAAGTGTGCTGACCCTGGAGCTAACACAGTCACCGTCAGGCTTTATGAACTGGTAAACGACGTGCTTACCGAGGTTGATAGCTTTGATATAGATTCTGCCAATTTTACAACATACCACTCACTCATGGATATGTTTGGGTTGCCTCACTTAGCTGGTGATGAGCTCCAGGTTACGGTGAGAGCTTCGGCAGGTGGACCTTACGCTATAACAGGACAATACAGTCATGCCAAAACCAATGTGTGAGGAATAAGATGCCTAATTGGGTAGAGAGAATAGAGACAGCAATGGAGGATTGCCCTTCCGCCGAAGAATTGGAAAAGGAGAAACTGGAAAGTGGCAAACTGGATACAGAGATTTCTAAACGCAATCGCCACCCACAAGGCTGACGCCTCAGCTCACCACACCGACTATAGCAGCCTGGAGTTTATCATCGACGGCGGTGGCAGCGTGATTACCGCCGGGGAGAAGGGACACCAGGAGGTGCCGTTTGCCTGCACTATCAAGCGGGCGAGTATCTTGGCTGACCAGGCTGGGGCTATCAAGGTTGATATCTGGAAGTCTACTTATGCTGCCTTCCCGCCCACTAACGATGGCAGTATCTGCGGCGGCAACGAGCCAGAGATTGCTGCTAGCGGTCAAAAGGACCAGGATGCGGCACTCACCGACTGGACAACGGCACTGGCTGCCGGCAATATACTGGCCTTCAACGTGGACAGCTGCGCCACCATTACCCGGGTGACGCTCAGCCTGGTGGTCCAGAAAGCCTAGCTATTAAGGGGGCGAAATGGCAATAATTATCGGCGCGGCGGCAGTAGACAGGTTGTCGAGCGTGGCCTTCTCAGATGGGAGAGCATACCTGCCGATGCGGCTTGCGAAGGGACTTTTCGGTATGCAGAGGCTAAGAAGTAATGAACAATAATACAGGCTTAGTATTCCTGGCTCTATTTGGTCTTACCGCAGCTGCCGCTGTTGCCGTTGCTGTCGTAGTGGCCAGCCGTGGTATGGGGAATCAGCCTGCCCAGTTCAATCAGCTTGCCCAGCCCAGCGGTCAGCCTGTCTATGGTCAGCCTATCTATGGCGTGGCTCTTGAACCTCAAGCCCCCTTAGCCGCTCCTGTGCTGTACCAAAACGAGGAAAGATGGGAACTTCGGCGCGGCCCTGACAGATTGATTGAGGAAGTAATCATACACAGGACGGTGACTCAAGATGCCGGAAAATGAAATCGTCGTCTATGAGCGTGGTAGAGAGGTAACCAAGGCCCCAAAGAGACTCCCCCCGGAGCTATTGCAAATAATCATGCTCGATGACATTCAGGTTGCCTTAAGCAAATTAAACCAGCACCACAAAAAAAGGGAATTTCAGGGAGGACTCATTGACGAAAGAACCCTTGAAGTTACCGACCGTGTTCAATCGATGACATTTATTGGAGATTGGCCCCGCGCACCATTGATAAATGCCTTCTTCATTAACGATGGCACCAAGAGGGCTTATATAGGCATAAACCATACCGGTGAGTACTTCACGATGGAGCCAGGCGAAACCAAAACAGTTGACCGAGTAGGTGCAGAAGAAAGGATATCTGGAATATTCTACTGGTCTGATAAAGGTGAGGAGACCTCAGTAAGAGTGAACGGAGAGTATTAATATGTCCATCACTGGCACTGTTCCACCTGGTAGTTATGTGACCTACGGACTTCTTGCCGCGGGTCTCGCTGCTAACAGACCTGCCCCTGGTATAGTAGACCGATGGTACTTTTCTACCGACAGTCTTGTAATGGACTATGATACTGGGGTAGCGTGGGTTGAAGCGGTTAGAGGAGAGGCGGCAATAAGGTTAGCTCAGTTGGCCGAGAGGGCACATGGTTCATTAACTGGCATTGGAGCTGCCGACCATCACGCCAGGTATACCAACGCGGAAGCCGATGGCAGGATTGCTCTTCACGCCGCCATAGCCGCAGCTCACCATATTAAGTACCTTGACTCTGAGGCTAAAGCTGCTGCTGTTCAAGCAGGAGCTATCACAGACGGAGTTACCAAAGCTCCAACTCACGATGCAGTCTATCCTGTTGCTTTGCTAGCTGCCGCAGCTCTACCTGCTGTTAATAGATATGATGATGATGAGGCTGTAGCAGCTATGGGAGCTAAGGCTGATGCTAACCCATTACATCATGACAAGGCTGAGGAGTGGGGAGCTACAGAGCATACTGCTATTGGTGATGACGCTCCTCATCACGCTAAATACACCAACGCTGAGGCGGTGTCGGCAGTCGAAGCTGCTGGTTTAGCTCTAGCCTCAGGTAAGAATATAAAACTAATCTCAGCACTCACCGCTAACCAAACTTGGTCTGGTCTTACTGCTATCCTGACCGCTGGCGAGGCTCTGACCATTGGGCAGGCTTGCTACATGAAGAGTGATGGCAAGATGTGGAAATCTTTAGCCACTGGAGTAGCCACAATGCCAGTTGTTGCCCTGGCGACTGGAACTATAGCTGGTGATGCCGCTGGAGAGTTTCTCCTTGTTGGCTTCTTTAGAGAGGATACAGTGTTTGACTTCACCGCAGGGGATATGCTCTATGCCAGTGAGGATACCGCTGGTGCGCTGAAAAATGCATCGCCTACTACTACTGGTGAGCAGGTGCAGGTCTGTGGTAAGTGCTTCCCAGGTCATTCTATTTACTTCAATCCGAGCCTGGAACTGGTGGAGAGACAATAATGCAATATCTCAGAGTTGGTAGCTGTAATCATTGCGGCAAGTGCTGCTTATCAATTAAGCTAGGTGGTTCCATGCTGGAAAATCCCTGCATTGAACTGGGTGAGGACAGGTGCAAGTTCTACAGGGATGAAGTCGGCCCTGAGATGTACGGACATTGCCTGATATTCGGCAGGGGCAGGAAGCCAATAAAAGCCGTCAAGGACAGACACGACAATAAGATAACGCCCGAGCAAATCGTGTGGTTCAACGATAACTGCATAGACTATCCTAGTGCTGAAGACTTACAGGCTAGTCGTTGCCCATCTGAATGTAGCTTCAGCTTTGAGGTGGCGGTAGATGGCTGAGCAGACTTATTACTTCAATGCCTATGTTACGCCTGTCTGGGTTAATCCCAACAACTTAGTTGATGGGAATATCGGAACCTTTGCTGCTTCGGGGGCTAAAAAGTCAACTGTACAGGTATTAACTGGCAATACCTGCCCAGGCGATGATTTAGGCATTATCAGCAAGGTTGAACTCCGAGTCTTTGCCTATGGTGATGGCGATGACCGAATAGATATAACTCCTGTTTTTACTGGTGGCGATGGGGACGTTCACGAAACAGTACCAGTGGTATCACCTGGCGACTGGACTGCTTATGTAGATATTACCAGCGACACTAATCACCCAGATTGGTCAGCTTGGTCGCAAGTTCAAAGCCTTGGCTGCATAATAGACAATGTTGCAGTTGCTAAAGCCAATGTGATGTATGCCTCCAAGGTGGAGGTTAGGGTTACTTATTGGGTTCCTCCGGTATCAGACATTGATGTTGGTGCAGCACCTATAGACCGACCTTCGTGGGTGGCTCAGGGTTATACTCGTATTAACAAGGATAATCCTGCCAATGCCAGTGGCAGGCTTCATAGCATAAAAATCTGGGCATTTCAAACTGATTTAAGGGGTTTAATTGTTGGGACTTTTTACATTACAAACGGCAATACACTCAAATGTCGAGATAGTGCACTCATAGGTGATGTAATTGCTGGCTCCGAGCAAACATTCGCTGGGCTTTCTATTGCGATAGAAGAAGGCGATTATATCGGAGCTTATTGGCCTGGGGGCTCTCTAGAGGCTAGCTATTCAGGATTTGACGGGATTTGGTGGCTCTCTGATAATTATGCTAACCCTGGTGATGAGGCAATTTATGATCTCAATGCTGGTAGGGCAATGAGTCTTTATGGCTATGGGGATATTGAAGAAGTTGTTGTTCCTACTGTTACTACTCAAGCAGTCACCGATATAGGAACTACCACAGCCACAGGAAATGGCAACATCACTGCTACTGGGGGTCAGAACTGCTCCAAGCGGGGAGTTTGCTGGAATACCACTGGCAATCCCACGGTAGCAGATGACAAGTCGGAGGAAACAGATTCATTCGGTACTGGTGCGTTTGAAAGACCTATGACGGGTCTTTCTCCATCCCAGCACTACTATGTCAGGGCTTACGCCTACAATTCAGAAGGTTACGGCTATGGCGACCAGGTTGAGTTTGATACATTAGCCATGACATCTCCCACTACCACTACCCAGGCGGTCACTGCTATTTTAGGCACTACGGCTACAGGAAATGGCAGCATCACTGATACTGGCGGTGAGAACCCTAGCAAGCGTGGTGTGTGCTGGAACACAACAGGCAGTCCAACAGTAGCAGACGATAAGTCTGAAGAGACGGACTCGTTTGGCGTAGGCGCTTTTTCCAGACCAATGACAGGTTTGGTAATAGACACTCATTACTATGTCAGGGCATACGCCTATAACTCACAAGGGTATGGTTATGGTAATGAAGTGGAGTTTGACGCTGCTCCGCCAGGTATTGATATTGGTGCGCCTGCCATAGAGCGGGAATTATATACCACGCCCGATTTTACTCGTATCAGTAAGACTAATCCTGCTAATGCCTCTGGCATGCTCCATACCATAGAGGTATACGCATTTCTTAATATGACTGGCCTGAGAGTTGGGACTTTCTACGCTACGAATGGCAGCACCTTCAAGTGCCGAGATAGTGTTTTAATAGGCGATGTGGAAGCTGGTGCAGTTAGGACATTCACTGGTCTTTCTATTGCGGTAGAAGCGGGAGATTATATTGGATGCTTCTCTCCTAGTGGCGGTATACAGTCTGGTGTTGGCGAAGGTTGGTGGTATGTAACTGGCGAGTTCATAGACCCTGACGATGAGACAGCTTACACCTTCTATGGTGACCGGGCATTAAGTCTTTATGGCTATGGAGATTTGCCCGTAGGCTGGACTGGCAAGATAAGCGGAGTAACCAATCCAGCCAAGATAATGGGGGTAGATGTAGCCAATATAGCAAAGGTAAAAGGAGTGGCATCAGCTTAATAAGCAGGCGCCCAGAGGTAAAATAAAATGCCAGAGCGCATCTTAAAGATAACCTGCGATGAGTGTGGCTATTCAGAGGAAGTGCCAAGCTCAAGGCTGGCATACGAAGAGGGCAAGTGGTGCCCTAAGTGTCGTAAGGGCAAAATGTGGTGGGTGCCACCAGCCGAGGAAGCACGTAGAAGGGAATTCGAAAAGATGATTCATGAAGGAGGAGCCATGGGAGAAAAGCGGATCTCACCAGCTGTAGTGATAGTTGGCGGACTAGGCTTAGGTCTCGCCGCCGCGGTGGGAGTCGCTGCCCTGGCTCGGACTTGGGCAGCACCACCAACCCTTCCAGGGCGAGCTACCTTCTATGGCAGGGTAACTGACGCAGTGACCGGTAGCCCGATATCCGGAGTACTTGTTGTGCTGAATGGCATGCAGGTCTTTACCGACGCTCAGGGCAACTATGCCCTCACCGATTTGGAACCCGGGAGCTACACGATTGCCTTTGGAAAGGAAGGCTATGAGACAGTTGCTAGTGATATCATTCTCGTTGAGGGGGGTAACGAGCTGAATGTCCAGCTAACCCCGGTACCCGAGGAAGGCCCACCGGTAGCGCTGGTCAGGTTTTATATGCCTCCGGAGATGAGAAAAAAGCTCACTGATGGCACCATCCTAGACATGTATTGGAATTGCGAGGTCTGGTGCGATTTTACCAATAACGGGGACGCCCCTGGAACCCACAACGTGCATATATGGGACTCCCTAGGCAATGTTGACTTTACGTTGGAAGTTACTCTACAGCCAGGAGAAACCAAAACTTGGTATCGTGCCCAGTGGATTGACTTTCGGCGGATTAGCCAGTACTCAGTGGAGGCCCAGGGTGACTGGGAAGAGAACAATTACTCCAAGGCGGTATTTCCGTAGGAGAGGAGGTCGAAATGCCAGAAGAAAAACGGATTTCACCAGCTGTAGTGATAGTTGGCGGACTAGGTTTAGGCCTCGCCGCCACGGTGGGCCTCGCCGCCATGGCTATGGCAGTTGCTCCGCCGCCGGTGTGCTTGGAGTTGGACCCGGATCGATTTTACTACTTCATATACACCGGGCCGAGCCAAACGTTTAAGGCTGCCCTGGGGGAATGCTACCCGGTCATTTACACCATTGCTGTCTACGACGTAGAAACCGTTGACTGGATATCGCCCACGGACCCGGTGCACGATATCCTGGAAACAGGCAGCGAGTGCCGGGTGATGGTACAGGAAACCTGTACCCTATGCGGCTTTGAGCTCACGTAACATAGGAGGAAGCAATGAATATTAAAGACAAACGATTTGCGCTATTCCTGGTAATGCTTGCTGTCTTTGTCGCCTGGATAGGGGTAATCTTTGTATGGTTGCTGCCAATAGTTCTTGAAGACCCCGACACCATAGACCCGATGCTGACACTTATTGCCGGCCTGGGTGTAGGTGGCATCAGCCAATTCTTTATCCTGGTGCTCAAGGACGGCTGGCAGTTCTACTTCCGTAAGAAAGCGCAAGGAGAGCAACCAGGTGAATAAGCTACTAATCACGGGCATAGGTTTAATGTCGGCCGGCGTGGTCGGGATACTCTTTGCCATCGTCATGGAGATGCAAACTGGTGAACCTGTTTACTGGCTGGTAATGAAAATAACCGCCGGACTATTCGGCGTTGGGGGCCCCGTTTTTGGCCTGGCTCTAGCGCGGCAGGGACAAGCCATTAGGAGAAAAAAGAAGTCTTAGCCCTTATCACGTTGCACCCCTGCTCTTCATAATTAGCTCGTAGGCTTTATTGAGCCGCTTAAACTTCTCATCTGAGCCGCCCTTATCCGGGTGGTAATACATCGACTTACGCCTGAAAACGTCTTTAATCAAATCTACCGGGTCATCAGGGCTAACGCCCAGGACGTCATAGGCATCCATGAGCGACTCCCGCCTGGCTGCCTCCCCGGTTGTCGTGGCCAGGTCCTTGGTGAAAGTGAGCCCCTGGTACTGGACACCGTGCTGCTCCGCAATCCGCAACCGCTCCAGCAACAGGAAGCACTGCCTCAAATTCTCAGCCCGGTTGGGGAAGCCATAGCAGGCTATCTCCTGCCATTGTCCATTCCTCATATAGCGCACCTTGGCACCTGGTTTTCGGATTATCCTCCCCGAGCTCCTGTCTTCTTCCCAGAGAATCTCAAACTCAGAGGGGTCAATATCCCAGAGCAAAAAGGTATGGCGTATCTCCCTCCTGGTTTGGTCTACAACAACTGTTCTGGCCATCCTTACCCCCTTTCCCTTGGCCGCTGCCAGGGCAAGCCGAGCGCATTGTAAATGGATAACTCTGTATCGCCGGCGATCCTCTCGCCCTTGTTAAACAGCCCCTCACCACTGGCATGCAGGTGGTAGCCCAACTCCTTCGCCCTCGAGCACAGACGGATATTATTTTGAGCGGAACCGGTGCGGATAAGTAAGAGCGTCGCCCACGTATGCTCTGTGGCGAAATAAAGGTCAACTTGGGTGCCATAATAGTTAATTCGCCTTAGCTTAACGGTCGTTACCCGAGATGGTAACGGAACATAGGGGTCCCTGCTATCTATTGCTAGAATTTCGCGCGTTAAATTCCAGAAGTCAGAGCCTATCAAGACAATATCAATGTCTTTAACCCAAGGCTTTCGCCTCCGGATGCTGCCGACAACCTCAATGTAATATCCCCTACTGTCTTCTTTTTTCTTGCAGTATGGCGCCAGGCGTTTTACAACCGCCGCGGCAATCTTCTCAGCTCTCTCCAGGGCTATCTTGCCTCGTTCCATCTCTGCCTCCCTTTCCCTGTTACACTTCGGTTTTCAACCGCTGGAGCAGGTAATCCACATCTTCAGGCTTTAGCTCTGAAGTTAGATTGGTTAAAACTTCGCGAGCCCTCTGCTCCTCACCAGCCAGAAGTAAATCAGCTACCTCTGCCCCAGCGAGAATGCAATTCATAGTCCATTGCTTATCTGGCATTTGTCTCTACCTCCGTACGTTTAACCTCTCTTATACGCTAGCTTACCCAATGACCATAACATCCGCTGTGTACTGGTCGACAACCACAATGGCATCATCTTTCCGCCTGATATAGACCTGACCACAGCAGACATCTTGAGGCTCTTTGAGTTCTTTCCCACATTTACTACAGTACATCTTCCCCCTCCTTGAAAAAGCTATGACGTTTCGCTCCCTCGATACAGGCTGGGCGGTCATTGCAGTATCTAATATTCTGCTCACCGCAGACCTGCCCGTTAATCACCAGCGGCTTGGTTAGCACCGAGATCTTCTCGTCTGGCCTTTCATCACCACATATATGGCACTTCCAGGTATCAAAACCAGTAACCATCAGTTTTCCTCCTCCAGCCTCTTTATCCAGCTCAATAAACTCCAATGTAGTCGCCTTATCCTTCGCCCTGTCGATATCCCACACCACCGGGAGGATTATTCTCAGGTGCTCGGGAGAATCATCACAGACAATACCAGCTAGAACGCAGCCATCCAGAGCCGGCTTGACGCTAGTTATGGCATTATCATCGTCCTTGATGTAGGCCTGAGACGGCACTAGGAAGGTTACCTTAACCACCGCCTTTTCATAATTCGGGAAGACACCGGGGGAAGCCTGTCGAGCGCAATAATAAGCTGCCTCCCGCCAGGTTTTAGTAGCGCTCATTTTAGCCCTCAGCTCACCGTGATAATTTGGCGAGCACTCCCCTGGTGGAAGCATCGGTATATTGACTACCACTCCATCCATCGGCACCTCCCTCTCGATAGTCGAAAGCAGCTCGCTCATATAGTGGATCTGCTCCCGGTCGAAGTCGATTCTGTAGGGCCAGTCACAGAGCCCTTCCTTCGAGAACTCCTGGCAGGGACAAGAATCTTTATTTTCAGGGCATTCTTTCATGACCGCTCCACACTATGTCACGAAATATCTGTGACAATTCCTCAAGGGATTTCTTTCTCACGGCGGTAACTTCTTCCGGTCATTTCGGTGACCTCGCCCCGGGTCATGCCGTAGAGCCTATCCACAGTGTCCTTACCCATCAGCTGCTCCAGGGAGTTATCGCCCTCGAGCGGCAACCTGGAGGTTATGATGACCGGCAGCCCGCTGGTCACCCTCTCGTCGATGATGTACCAGTAGGTTTCTCGGGTAAACTTTGAAGGTGTTTCTTTGCCCACGTCGTCGAGGAGCAGGAGCGGTACGCCAGTAACCTCCCGGTAAATATGCTCTTCTCGCTCATGGGAGTAATCATCCGGGGGCAAGTTGTAAGTGTAACGAATTCTTCTGACCAGCTGGGGTCCTTTGACGAAGATTATAGGACTCCGGGAGCGGCCTGGCGCTCCCTTCCAGTCGGTAAAGAGATGATCGGCAATACTAGCCATGAGGTGCGTCTTTCCCAGACCGGGCTCCGCCGAGTAGAAGATGAGGGAGGGGTAGCCCTTAGGTGACTCCAGACTGAATCCCTTGGCCCAGGCCATCGCGTCATTGAAGGCATCATCCTGACGGGCTTTATCGAAATTCTTGAAGGTCTTTAGGGCTAGGTACTCCGGTATCCCGCAGGTCTTCCTCCAACTCTCTACCGTGAGGCGCCTTTGTTCCTCGAGCTGCTTCTGGCGCTCTTCTGCCGCGGCCTTGTCAATCTTGACTTTGCACTCCGGGCAGTAAGGCGGGCGGAACTCCCGCGGCGGCCGCGGCACCGGCACCATAGGATAATTCTCTCCAGGAATGAGCGTCGTCCCCGGAACATTGT
>JABUBL010000327.1_pt1 | contig 13618 bp, 13 predicted proteins | sample 7240371 | NCBI WGS metagenome assembly JABUBL01 (sample SAMN07256343, study PRJNA390944) | subsurface metagenome | isolation source: Methane hydrate marine sediment | place: Pacific Ocean: Eastern North Pacific, ODP site 1244 | collected 2002
GGTCGAAGTGATAGCGCAGCGGTTTCACAGCCAGCCGTTGGCCCGATACCAGGCAGCCGTTTCAGATATGCCTTGACCCAGGGGTACCGAGGCTTTAAAACCCAGATTTTCGGTGATGAGTTCCGCACTGCAGGTCCAGGCCGGTTGCCGCAGTTCGCGCAGTTTATCAGGCGTCAGCCGGGACGGTGTCAGCCCGATCCGCTGTCCCAGGGCCAGCAAGCCCTCCGCCGCCAGCACCAGTCCACCTGGAATGGGCACCGGGACGACCCACTTATCGACGCTTTCTACCACCAGTGCCATGACTTCCCGCAGTCGGTGTATCGCTTGGCCATCGTTTATGAAATAGGTTGAATGCGATCTGGTCTCACTGGTAAGGGCCAGCCAGATGGCCCGGCAAACGTCTTCAACGTGGATGGTGGAATGTTCCGGGCGGCCCCAGCAGGTAATGGGATGAATATGGCAGGCCGCCAGCTTGAAAAATATCAGCGTAGCCGGATCCCAGGGCCCGTATACCGCCGGAGCACGGATCACTGTCCAGGGGAAAGCGGCTCCCGCCAGTGCCTGTTCCCCCGCCAGCTTGGTCTGACCGTACCATGAGATGGGCGCCTCGGTGGATGCTTCCGTCAGGGGCTGACCGATGCGGGCCGGTCCTACCGCCGCAATAGAGCTCAGGTACAAAAACCGCCGCAGGGGAACATCGGCCTGCGTAATCGCCTCGATTAAGGCCTCCGTCCCCTGGCGGTTAACCCGGTCGAAATCCTCGTAAGTACGGCCCCACAATTGTCCCGCCAGATGGACCACGGTCTCCGCACTGGCCAGGGCCGATACCACGTCCATTCCCAAGTGGGTTAGATCACCAACCACCACGGCTACTCTGGACCGCAGCTCCTCCGGCAGCCGAGCAGGGTCCCGCAACAGGCAGGTCAACCGGCAATCCCGGTCCAGCAGGTAGGGAATCAGATTCTTACCGGCAAAACCCGATGCGCCCGTCAGGAAAATATGCATAGCTGTGAATTCCCAGTACCGGGCGCAACCAAGGGAAGTGAAATCCTCTGGTAACTAATCGTTTTCACTCATTGTGATAGACCGTCCGTAAATGCGATAGGTCTTGGTTTTCCGGGCACCCATTTTCAGCAGAGCGTTGTTCATGGGCGCGTTGTCCTCCAGAATCCAGGATGCCTCGCCCGTCTGGTAACCTTTGGCCACTCCGTTTGTAAAGGTCCGCAGATAAAGCGCCGCGTCAATACCCAGCCGCCGATAGGGTTGCAGGACACCCAGCGCTAAGATCCGTAGCGAGTTGATTTGACGCTTATGCCACAGGAGTTTGAACAACCCCAGGGGGAAGAGGCGTCCGTTGGGGAGATGAGCCAGGGCCTGATTGAAATTGGGCAGGCTGAGGGAGAAGCCCACCACCTGACCGTCAACCTCGGCGGCGTATGATACGTCGGGATCGACCACCAGCTTGAGGTCCTTGGCCAAGTGGGTGTATTCCTCGTCATCCATCCACAAGGCGCCCCAGTTTTCGGCCCAGGCCTGGGTGTAGATCTCCTTCACCAGCTCCACTTCGTCCCAGAAGCGCTTAATGTTCAAGGTGCGAATGGTAAAGCGGCCCCGGGCTTCCATTTTCTTCACCAGGTCAATGAGCCGCTGTGGTGTCCCCTCGGAAGCGTACATCTCATAGGCCCACATGTCCTTGACTTTATTGAAGCCCAGCTGTTCTAGGTGTCCGGCGTAATAGGGATAATTATAGGGCATGAGAATCATGGGGGGAGTTTCATAGGCGTCCATGAGGATGCCTAATGAGATACTGCTATCGGGATTGTACGGCCCCTGGATATAAGTAGCACCAAACTGCTTCAACCAGTCACGAGCGGCATCCATGAGGGCCGCGGTCACCTCCGTGTCGTCGACCATCTCCAGGTAACCGAACATACCGATATTGACGTTGTATACCTGGTTGTGCTTGCGGTTGTGGAAGACGGCCATGCGGCCCAGGTCGCGCCCATTGTCGGTAGCCAGGAAAAAAGCGTGTGAAGCGTGGCGGTAGAAGGGGTGCTTACCGGGTGACAGCTGGGTTTTCATATCCAGTCGCAGGGGCGGCACCCAGTGAGGATGACCCCTATAAAGTCGGTACGGAAAGTCGATAAACCGGCGCAGGTGGGCCGGGGTGGATACTTTCAGAACTTGCACGCTCTCTCCCTTCTAGATAATTATATGCAATTTACACGATAGCAGGCTGGCGGAGAAAGCCTGCATACGCTTGTTCCGTATTCAACCACTTCAGGCAGGCAGGCTACTTCTCCCCTTTAATTCTAATCTTCCGGATTACCTCCCTGGCCGCTTTCCGGTGCCGAAAATGCGGTTCCCGTTCGAGGCTTGCCTCCAGGGCTTTAAGCGTTTTAGGGTCGCCCAGCCGACCCAAGGCGCTGATGACGGCGGTCCTGACCCGGAAATGCGGGTCTTCCAACAGGGCCACCAGCCGCTCACGGATTTCTTTTTTACGCTTGGGGATGTGGCGCCCCAATCCGGCCAGAGCCGAGACAGCTTCGATGCGGACCTGGAAAGGTTGACCATAATCCGCCAACTTCAGAGCATGATCCACGCCGCGGGGATCCTTCAGCACGACCAGGCCTGACAATGCCGCGCAGCGAATGACCTCCTGGTATGAGGCCACCTCCAGCGCCTCCATGCAGATATCATAGGCATTGAGTGCACTCAGCCTGGCAATGCTTTTCACCGCCTCGGCCCGGGCAAAGTAGCTGCTGTCGCTGTGGAACACATTTTCAAGAGCAGCGACCACCTGCGAGTCACCGACATAATTGCCCAGGGCCGTTATAACCGCCCGCCGTACACGGGCGTGTTCGTCGTGCAAACCTGGCAGCAACGCGTCCCGGGCGGCCTTTGTTTTGACCTCGCCCAGGGCCCGGGCAGCCCCGGCCCGGACACCGCGAAAGGGGTCCTGGCGGAGGGCCGTGCCCAGGGCCTCGATTACTTTCCGATCCGCATATACCCTCAGCCACCCAGCCGCCCGCATACGCCCCACGTCACCAGCATTGGCCAGTTGGTTAAGTAGCTCTTTCTTATGCTTGTTAAAAGTGAGCTCTTTCAGGACCTGGTCGTCGGGATCAAATTCCACCCGCAAGGGTTTGGCCTCTACTGGCAGGTAGAAGGTTTCTTCGGCCTTATCAACCTGGATGGCAAAAGTCTCAGTACCAAAATCACCTGTTATGGCAATCTTGATGGGCATCCGGAACAGCGGCGTTACATCGTCCACCCCTTGCACCTGCTTCACCTCCAGCGCCACGGCCTGCCTTCTCCGATACCATTCCCAGGACACCTCGTACTCGGGATGTCCGCCATGGTAGACCCACTGGTCGAAGAACCATTCCAGGGAGCGCCCGGTAGCATCCTCGATGGCCTGCTTGAAGTCGTTGGTTTCTACCGTCTGCCCGGCATGGGTCCTGGCATAGTGCCGGATGGCCTTCCACCACAGCTCATCTCCCAGTAGATTGCGGAGCATATGCAGCACCAGTGATCCCTTTTGGTAGGTGTGACGGTCAAACATCTCTTCGGGGTTTTCATACCGGTTGGTGACGATGGGACGCCGGTACCGGTTGGCATCCTCGGCGAAGTAGGCCCGCCGGTTGTTTTCCAGCTCCAGAATAAATTCTTGCGGTCCCTTGTCATGCTCAACATACAGGGCATCAAAATAGGTGGCAAACGCCTCATTCAGCCAGATATGGTTCCAGTTCTTGGTGGTCAGCAGATCGCCCCACCACTGGTGCGCCAGTTCGTGGGCCACCAACCCGTCGCTGGAAACGTCCAGACTGGCCCGCTCATCGTGGAGAGTCTCCCTTTTAAGGGTGGTGGCGCTGATGTTCTCCATCCCACCCCACATGAAGTCAGTGATGGTGGTCTGGGCATACTTCTCGTAGGGGTACCGAACACCGATCATTTCCGAGTAGAAATCTATCATATCCGGTGTCCTGGCGAAGGAACGCTCCACTTTATTGCTGTCCCGGGGTTCCACGTAGTAAAGAACAGGAACCCCATCCCATTCGTCGCGGACTTCCACGAACCTGCCTACAACCACCGATACGAGATAGGTTACGTGGGGGATATTTTCCCGCCAGTGATAGGTAGCCGTGCCCTCGTTTTCGTTCCGCCTGATTTCCAGCAGCTCACCGTTGGAGATGGCCATCTGGCTATCGGGTACGGTCACTATCAGCTCGGTGGTCAGCTGGTCGTTGGGGGAATCATAGCAGGGGAACCAGTGGCGGTTTTCTTCCATCTCGCCCTGGCTCCAGATCTGCCACGGCTTGTCAGGATAGGCCTCATCAGGTCGGACGAAGTAGAGCCCCAACCGCGGCCGGGCGTGATAGACCACATTCAGGGTGATAGGCTCACCGCTTCGGTAGGGTTTGTCCAGGTCTATTATGAGCTGGCCGTTCTCAACAGCATAGGTCAACGGTCTATTGCCCTCCCTGGAGGCCGCCTCAACCTCCACGTTCACCGCCAGGGACACCGATTCAATGGACAGGTCCACCGCATCTAATACCACCCGCGCAAGGCCGTCATTGATGGACGTGAGAGTAGTAGTGGCGGTGCCCATGACCAACCCCTTTGCATGGTCGAAGGCAATATCAAGCTTCATGTGTTGTACATCGTAGGTGCGATCCCGGGTGCCGTGCAGGATGGAACGCTCATTGCTGAATCCCCGGTCCTGGGCCAGCGCCGGGAGAGTCAGAGTGAGCATTAGGACAAATAGGCGAGGATGCCAGTGCAAACGTCTTCTGTTCCAGTCCATTAACATTCCCTGTCGTGTAAGTTGTTGGGTTATATGAACGTTTCTTTTCGGGAAGGGTAATTACCGCCAGGGGAATTTAGTACCTCGATGGAGAGACGCCAACGGCGGCATTCAGGCATCGCCGATCTGATTACCGCGATGGTCGATGGTTGGCCTTAGACTTCAGACTCACCCGTTGTGGGCGCCAGCTGCTTTACCGCTTCCCGGGCGGCGGCTAGGTAAGCGGGCTGGGGGTTCTGGTCGTATTCGCATAAGCAGGTCGCAGTGAAGATGATGGCGAATTCGTTGCCGGTGGCAATCGCCCGGTCAACCAGCTGAGCCTTGTTCTCACCGGGCCGCTCACAAGTCTCCACGGGGTTGGCCCGGCCGTAGATGGCATACATGGCCCCGGCGAACTGCCAACCGTAGCGCAGCAGTATCGATACACATTCCCACTCAACATACGGTACCATGTGGCGCAAGGCACCGGGAACCACGAGGGCGTGAATGAAGGGTACCACTTTAGCGGGATCACGGCTGTTAGACAGGAACACCCGGGCCATAACCTCGGTGATCTGGGAAATAATCTCCAGCGGTTCATCGGGAATTATCACTAGGTTGATGACTCCGGCGAAGGGAGAGAACCCACTTAAGCCCTCCAAACCGGCGCTGATATTTGTGAACCGGGACGGACGCTTTTTATACTGCCACTTGATGCGCGAGAGGGCCTCGGCGGGCGTGAGGCTTCCGGTGAACTCGCTGCCTATAATCCCCGGCAATTTCAGGAAGCGGGCTGCCCAATAGCCCAGGCCGACAGCCAGTTCGTCCTTAAGCAGATTCGATTCCTCAATTGCTATATTACGAATGGCGTGGGCCGTGCGTAGGAGTCCATGCCCCGCCGCCCCAGCCAGTCCCGGCGCCAGGCGGGGAAGCCAATCCCGCAGCACCACCGGCCAGGAAGCCTGCCGCAGCTCCCACCGGAAAAAGGCCCCCCAGTCGCTGACCCGGGCCATATCCCCCAGCGCCGATTCCCAGTTGTCGCGAGTAATTGGCTGCTCGGGGCCGGGCATTGGTTCCAGGCGGCTCAAGTAGCCTTGTACCCAGATATCTACCGCGTAGGAGCGACCCATTGTAATCAGAGTATCGGCCACTACGGGCCCAGTATTGGCGCTGCCATCTCCGTACTCAGGCCCGCTCCCGGCGAGAACAGCCAGGGCCTCATTATAGGCGCTAGGCGTGCTGGACCTCCCCAGTCCATAGAAGAGATAATCCGCTATCGGCATTGTCATACTGGAAAATCATCTTTACACAACTCAAAATAATAGTGATCCACCCGCTGGCCCTGGATGACCAGGTAATTCCGCTTGAGGCCTACATACCGGAACCCGCACTTCTCCAGCACCCGACGGGAGGCCGGGTTGCTCACAGAACAGTCGGCCTCAATACGCTCGATGGGCGTGTTGGTGAACAGCCGGCGGACGATTGCCTGGACCGCCGCGGTAGCATAACCCTGTCCCCAGTACTCTCGGGCGATGGTGTAGCCGATGCGGGCCAGGCTGTGTTGGCGGGACATGATCTCCAGGGTCATCCAGCCTACCCCTTCATCCCGGTTATCATCCTCGATAATGAAGATATAGTCACGATCAGTCAGGTCGGCCAGCTCTCCGGGATTGCGCGACTCCAGGTACTGATGAAGCCGTTCCCGGCTCAGGGTTGTGATGGGCTGGTGCTGCTGGGCCTCCGGTCGGGATCGCCACTGGATGAGCCGGTCGATCCACTCTTCGGTGAGGGGGGCCAGACGGACGTGCTTGTCGGGCTGGGGGGCCACATCGAACTCACGCTGGGGGAATTCACTCATGGATGTGTCTACCGGATTAATTGACCATTGGGCCTTAGAAACACCCTTCACATAAGCGGGATACGTCACCCAGCCCCTCAATCATCGCCGGGGATATCTCCCCCAGGGAGTCCACCACCGCGTGGGACGGGGGCAAATCCTCCAGGGGGACTGATCCGGTCAGGGCGATGGTCCACGTACCGGCCGCCAGAGCCGACGTCAGACCATGGACGGAGTCCTCCACTACCGCCGACTCCTCGGGCATCACATCCAGGCGGAGCATCATCTCCAGGTAGGGCTCGGGATGGGGCTTGCTGTTGGCCGTCATTCCACCGTAGATTACTTCCTGGAAGTACTGCTTAAGGCCAAGCCTTTTATCCATCCAGTGAAAGAGCTCTCCTGGGGTAGAAGTAACCAGGCCCAGGCGGTAGCGCCCCACCAGCCGCCGGTGCAGCTCCCGGAAGCCTTCGTTGAAGTCCAGCCCGGCATCGAATGCGGACAGGACGTAACGCCGCCCTTTTTGGCGCAGGGTATCCAGTGGTTCGGTAATGCCGTAGCGGTCCCGGGCCAGCTGGTAGAACCGCTCCTCCGTGCAGCCTCGGAACAGCTTCCAGTCGTCCTTTGGAATGGTGACATTGTACTCCCGGAAGAGCCGCTCCTCCGCCTGCTGGTAGAGCGGCTCGGAGTCCACCACCACTCCGTCCATGTCGAAGATGACGGCCTTGATCACCTCAGGCGTGCCCCGTTCTCTATTGGTCCATCGAGCTGCAGCAGGCGGACACTGCCATCGGCCTGGTAGGCCCCTAAGACCAGGACCTGACTCTCGAAGCCCCCGATTCGCTTGGGAGGGGAATTGACCACGGCAATCACCTGCCTCCCAACCAGGTCCTGAGGCTGGTAGTGGTCGGTGATCTGAGCGCTGGACGTCCGCTCTCCCAGCTCCCCGAAATCGAGCTTGAGCTGGTAGGCCGACTGGCGGGCTTCTGGGGCCGGGCGAGCTTCTATAATAGTGCCTACCCGGATGTCCAGTGCTGCAAAATCATCAAGAGCGATTTGTTTTTCCATCTTGCTCCCTTGGACTTGATGCAATTTACGGCCTCAAGCGTGGATTATGCCCCGCTCTTTCTTGACCAGGCCCTGATTCCCTGCAGGGCCTGCGATACCCAAGACGAGCAAGCCCCAACCGGCCGGGATTAGGATGTCGGAGGGAATATGCGTGTTTTCTGTAACATACCGGATTAATATTCGCCCATGAGTTTGAAGACGGTCCTATTGACCGGCGGGTGCGGATTCCTGGGACAACATCTCGTCCGCGACCTGCTCCGGGAGTTCCCGGAGGTCCACCTGCGGGTCATCGATCTGCAGCCCAATCCGTTCGCCCGTTTCAATTTCTCTTCCGATAACAGGGTGGAAGTGCGTCTGGGGCTTGATATCTGTGACCTGCAAGCGATCCGGGACGCTTTTCAAGGTGTGGAGGTGGTGGTGCACCTCGCCGGTCTGGTCTCCCCGTCGCTTAAGGATAGGGTGGCGCTGGAGCGGGTCAATGTGCAGGGGACCCGGAACGTATTGCGGGCGTCGCGGGAGCATGACGTGTCACTGTTCATCCATATCAGCTCCGTGGCGGGGCTTGGTTATAACAATGATCCCCGGCATCCCGCGGATGAAACCTTCCGGTTCGATTGGGCCGTCGCCCGGAGAAAAAACAAATACTACATGCTCACCAAACACCTGGCCGATCAGGAGGTTGAAGCCTGCCGCCGGGATGGGTCGGCAGCGGTCATTCTGTATCCGGGTCTCATGTTCGGGCCGGGGGACTATCGGAACACCGCGAATATGATTCAGGCCGTTGACCAAGGTAAAATCCCGGCTATTCCGCCGGGAGGTACTAACGTGGCTGACGTCCGGGACGTGGCCAGAGGGATAGTGGCCGTGCTGAAACACGACCTGCGCGACGGCAACTACCTCCTCTCGGGCTGGAACCTTACCTTCAAGGAGATTTTTCACACAATAGCCGGAGAAACCGGCGGCAAGGTACCCAGGCTGACCCTGCCGCGAGCTCTCAGGCCGCTGCTGTATTGGGTGCTGCGGGCCGGGGAGTCAATAGCCGGAAGCAGGTTGGATCTCTCCGCTTCTGAACTTGATTCCTCCTTTCGCTACCGCTATTTTGATCATTCCAGAGCCAGAAGCAGCTTCGGCTGGTCCCCCTCCATCAGCTTTGAACAGACCATTGCCGATACCTATGCCTGGATGAGGGAGAATGACCTCGCTTAAGGACAAAGTCGTGGTCATCACGGGAGCGAGCAGCGGAATCGGCCGGGCTGCCGCCCTGGAATTTATCAGGAAAGGGGCCCGGGTGGTGCTGGCAGCACGAAGGCTGGATAAACTCCAGGCCCTTTGCCGGGAGCTTAGCCCCTCGGGTGACCGGTGCCTTGCCGTCCGGACCGACGTAACCCTGGAGACCGATGTGGAGCAGCTGTTCCGCGCGGCGGAGGAACATTTTGGCCGGGTGGACATCCTGGTGAACAACGCTGGCCGGGGGCTCAAAAGCCCGCTGATCGATACCGATATGGATGAATGGCTGTCCGTAATCCACACCAACCTGACCAGCGTCTATCTCTGTACCAGGATGGCTGCCAGAAGTATGGTCCGCGGTAGTGTCAGGGGGCATATCATCACCGTTGCCTCCATAGCCGGTTTGTTTTCGGCGCCCGGCTACGCTGCCTACTGCGCCTCCAAACGCGGGGTCACCGGCTTCCAGCAGGCGGCGAAATGGGAGCTGCGCAAGCTGGGCATTAAGAAGTCCACCATCTACCCCTTCCGGGTGGATACCGAGTTCTTCGACATCTATCCCGGAAGGCCCTCCCGGCGACAGATGCTTTCGGCACGGGACATCGCCCGTTACATTACCGCCATCGCCTCACGATCCTGGCTTCTGAGAGCGTACGTCAGGCTGGTACTGGTCCTGAAGAGGATCTACTATCTGGTACGCCCATCTTTCAGGCCAGGACCATCGTAGTGGCGCCAGTGTTCAAACTGGCCGATCCCTTGGACGCCATGCTGACGGGCAAGTCTATCGAAACGGCGTCCACCAAGGCGATCGGGTGCTCCATCAAGTTCACCGACTGATTCTCCCGCCCGCCTGATATTCTTCCTGTAATCCCCTTGCCCGGGCTCTGATACGACCCGGTCCGGGGGATTTTTTCGACCCCGGCCCGGCGTTCCACCCTCTTCCAGATCACCCCCTGACAATTCTTTTACCATTCTTTGACAATTCCATGACAACGGCGCTGACCGGAACGCATACATTCGGGCAGAAATGAGAACCGGATGAAAATGATTCCAAATACTCATAACCCCGGCACCTCTGGCAAAAGCCAAAAATCAACGCCTTCCCCTGCAGTTTACGGGAAGTGTGAGTGTCATAACCATCATAAGGAGAAACAGTCATGAGAACCAAAACTCACTGGATTCTAGCCGCGGGCCTGCTCATCTCAGCCCTGGCCTTTGCACAGGAGGGGGAGGAATCCATCCTTCCGGCGCAGGCCAATGCCGTCGGGGCCCTGGCAAAAGAGCAGGGGTTTACTGCTGCTTCCCTGAACCAGTACCTGACCAGCGAGTGGGGTGCGTCCCTTTACAGCCTCAGCCGTCAGGATGCAGTCAAGATCATCCGGCTTTTCCAGTCGGATAACCCGCCTTCACCGCCACCTGTTCGAAAGCCGGCGACAGCGTTACCCGCAAAGGAGCCGGTCAGGGCCAGCCGGAATGCCGCTGAATCCGAGACCCAGGAGCCGGAGCCAATCCTGGCCGAGGTCCTGGAAGTGGGTATGGCCAAGCGCTTCCACCTGGTGGACGGTAACATCATCCAGGGAACCATTACCCGCATTGATGACGACGTCTGCCATATTGAGACAATCGACGGCCTGCTCAGAATTCCCACCAGCTCGATCCTGGAGGAGACCGTGCACATCACCAAGAAAAATGACACCCGCTACGTCGGTCCCGTCCTGAAGGAGACGCCGGAAGAGCTTATCTTGCGATCCCCCTACGGGGACGTGGTCATCAGCAAGAAGGACATCAAGGACATGGATCGCTATCACGGCGGGAAGCGGGTCCCCTGGGCCGAGGAGAAAAAGACCTTCTATCGCGGCGAGGCGTCCCTTCCCTATGTCTTCACGGACCACACCGCCTTCCCCCTTCCGGCCAATACCTTCTACCTCAGCGGGCTGTCGCTGGGATACGGCTTCACCGACCGGTTTATGGTTTTTAGCGGATTCGGCAGCGACTTCATGGGCGATCTGAATCTCCATCCCTTGATCCAGTTCTACCATCGGGAAACGGGTGTGTCCGAAGTGGGCGCGGCCCTGGGCTTCCACATGTTCAACCACCATCCCATGGAGACGCTCGTCGCCAAGTATGCCCGGTATGTCATAAATGACGCCCTCCAAGAGTCCCTTAACGAGACTGAAGCTGATGTCTCGGAAGTGCTGACAGGTAAAACTCAGCAGTTTTACTGGGAGGCGTACTTGGTGCTTTCGTCCCGGCGGTCACTGGCCACAGGCCGGGGCAAGCTGGGTTGGCACCTCGGGATCAAGACCAATAGCCTCATCCTCAGTCGGCCGGCCCTCCAGACGGGTTATTCATGGGATATGAAGAAGATGGTGTTTCCCTTCCGCGCCTGGGCCGCCTTTGAGTACGACCTCTCCAAGCGGCTGAAGCTGATGATGAATCTGTGGGCGGACAACGGGCACAAGTACCGCACGCCCTTCCAGACCTGGCAGGACTACACGGAGGACAGCACACCCTTCGTCCTGGACTCGCCCAAAGGGGACTACCGGATGGTGGACTTCGACTTCGGCTTCCTCTATGCCTTTGGCGAGACCTTCCGCCTCGGTATCCATTTCCAGGAACCCTACCTGCTGCTTTACTGGGAATTCTACGAACTGTAGCAGGGACTCCCGCAGCTCTTGAAGGAGGCTGGTATGAAAAATCGCAAACTGTCGATCTCACTGCTTGTTTTATTAATGGCCTGCCAATCCGTCTTGCTCCAGGCGCAGTCTCATGAGCAGGAAACCAGGCTTACGCCCCGGAATATCCGTGCCCGCAAGCTGGCCCGGAACTGGCAGGGCCAGACCGTCCAGCTCACCCTTACCGACGGCCGCCTGGTAACGGCCAAGTTCGTCCGCGCGGATTTCTACAGCTTCACGCTGGAAACCCGGGGAAAGCAGGTCACCTTTCCCATCGATGACGTAAGGGTCGTGACGCTGAAGCCTGGACCCATGGAGGTCGGTCTGGCTCTGGTGGGCGGCATGCTGGGAAGCGGGCTCGGGATCGGCATTGTGTCCCTCACCGCTCCTGAAACCGGCCCGGAGGTAATGGCCACGGTCGCTCTCTTGGGTGCCGGGGCTGGCCTGTGGTGGGGCTATAAAACATTCTACCAGGAGGTGACAATTGAACTGGAAGAATAAACAAATGAAAAAACCGATGCCCGGGCTGCTTCTGCTTCTCGCCATCATCGGGCTGGCGGGATGCTATAACAACGCCCACCTGCGGACGCAGCAACTGCTGGACCCGGGGGAGAAAGTCGTCTCCGGCAGCGGCGTGCTGGCCTTGAGTGGGGAGATGCGGTATGGGGATCTGAATAATACGGGCGTTTCCGGTCTGCGGGGCGAGGTATCCTTTCTCACCGGAAAACAGGGAGGTGAAAGCGGCCCATATTTCGGTCTCGGCTTGGTTGATGAAACAGTACTGGACATTATAGCCGGGTATGAAATCAAGCGTTATACCCGGTTAAATACGGCCTTGCCCTGGAAACTTGGTCTTCAGGCCGAGGTCAACCTGAACTTAGGCGGCACCGGCTATGTTTCCGGCCGGGGCCCGGCCCTGCACCTGCGTCCCTCTTACACCAGCACTACAACCAGGAAGCGCCCGTTTTATGGCGGCCTGCATGGTCTCGTTTCGTTGGGCAGCATGGAAAGCTATACTGGCTGGGAAGAATATGCTGGTGAGGGTGAATGGGGCCCTATATATGACTGGCATGTGGAGGACGTAGGCTACCAGTTCTATAGTTTTGGCGCCGGGATTACCGCCGGATTTGAGGCTTTTTCCCAGATGAATTCCCTCCAGCTGCAGGTGGATGCCTCCTGGGTGTACGGTCATTGCTCGAGCAGGGAATACACTCCATCTTCCGAGTATCCTTCATCTCCTTCCTCCTCAACCTTCATGGTTACGGGCAGTGTCGGGCTGAACTTTTTCAGGCCCGAGCCCTCCTCGCGGCGGCCTGCGGGCCCCTACCCGGCAGCGCCTGTTCCCCCGAAGGAGGTGCCGGAGGCCACCGCTCCCGGGGAGCCTCAGCCGCAGTTTGACCCGGAAACAGGCCTGCCCATAAAGGCTGCACCCATAGCGCCTGCACAGCCGCAGTTTGACCCGGAGACCGGCCTGCCCGCTAAAGCCGAACCGGAAGCACCGGCACCGCCGCAGTTTGACCCGGTGACCGGGGAACTGATCCCGCCTGAGCCGGCAAGAACCAAAGTCACCGCTAAGGGCACGCCTCCAGTATTTTCCGAGACAGCCCTCATGACCCTGGCGCGGAACAACGCAAAGAGGGACCACAACACCGCTACCTGGGGGATCGGCGGCGGGTTGCTTGGCTGTGGTGGTATGTTTGCTGGCTCCATGGCGGGGGCGATGGTTGCTGAGGGTTTCGGATTTATAATAGGTGCTGTGGTTGGCGGTGCCGCCGCAGCTGAGGGGCTCGCAAGTGTTGCTCCAGCCGTTATTCCCATTCCGGAGGAATTGGAATCAGCGGACCCTGATCTGCATGAAAAATACCACCAGATTTATCAGGCTGAAACGCACAAGCTGAGAAGGAAGAGCACCTACAAGGGCGTAATAGGTGCAGGTTGTGCAGCAGCGGCTGCAGCAGCGGCTGCAATGTTCATTCTGATAAGCTCAGGTCCTCCGATGTTCTAATAGTGAATAACCGGGATATTGTCGAA
>JABUBL010000329.1_pt1 | contig 13590 bp, 11 predicted proteins | sample 7240371 | NCBI WGS metagenome assembly JABUBL01 (sample SAMN07256343, study PRJNA390944) | subsurface metagenome | isolation source: Methane hydrate marine sediment | place: Pacific Ocean: Eastern North Pacific, ODP site 1244 | collected 2002
TGCCTTGCATTCAAGACCTCTTTTGCGTTGGTTCCATCAGCCAGGTACACCAAGTAGCCGTTGGCAGCTAAAGCCTCTGTAAGTACGCTCCGCACACCATGTTCGTCGTCGATAACTACGACCTCAACAAGGTTAGGCATCGGCTGCAGTGCCCCTTTTCGCTTTCCCGTTCGCTTTCTGACCTTGGTACGCTCCATGCCTCCTCCTATGGCTTATTAGCCTATACTTGATTATTTTATCTTATCTTATCTAATAACATACAATATTATAGGCAGAATGTCAAGCCTGGGCATCAATTTTCAAGCCTAGTTTTTTAATCTGTATCGTCTTAATCGACCAAGTGGTGTTTTTTGGCTCTCATGATGGGCCAAATGTACTGGCAGCATAACATCCTGAATAGTACAAAAAGGTGATTGACGGGTTGTCCTAAATGGGGGATATATGGTTTGTTGAGACAGGGGCCGAGACTCACGTAGCCCTGCGTCCGTGGACATTCTACTAGTGGATGTGGGGAGCGCCGTCCGCGTGTTCTCGGCCCCTGTTTGGCAAGTGAAGATGCCCCCCCGTTACTGCCGTTTTTATGTTAAGAAATTGATCATCGAGCTTTCTTGCCCGGGGGGAAATGTGGTGCTATGATAAGTGCTAGTCTGCGAAGCGCCCCACATCACAGTGGAAAGGAAAAGTATGACAAGAAGCCTCGGTGTAAGGATATTTATTGCTCTGGTGGTTATTTTGGTCATCCTCCCCGCTGCATGTAAGGCAGAGTCCGAGGTGACAGTTGGAGGAACTGTATTTGAGGACCTCGACGGCGATGGGATTATGGATGCCGGCGAGGGTGGCATACCTGATATACTTGTCTCCAACGGGATAACGGTGACCGTCACTGATGAGGGTGGGAGCTACCAGCTTCTCCAAGAGGGCTATTTCGTTTTCATAACCACCCCCAACGATTATACCACCACCACTCCGTGGTATCGAGGCATAACGGAGCACGACCTCGACTTCGGTTTAAGCCCGGCGCCGGAGAAAGCTGAGGATGAATTCGTCTTTGTTCAGATAACAGATATCCACCTCGATACTGAAGAGGAGCATATAGCGATCTTTGAGCAAGCTATAGATGAGATCAATGACATCGCCCCTTCTTTTGTAATTGCCACCGGAGACCTGGTACTGAAGGGTGACGGAGTGACCATTTCACAGGCGAGGGAATGGTTTGACGCTTACTCCAATTCGATCCGGGACCTTGAGATGCCCATTTACAATGTAATCGGGAATCACGATGTTGTCGGCATACATTGTGAGCAGGCTGCTGAGACTGAGCCAGGGTATAACGAGGAGATGTACCGTGATTACTTCGGTCCCACTTACTATTCCTTTGACTGGGGTTCGTATCACTACCTTGTTCTGGATCCGAATGAACTGGTCGATGGGCACCAGGTTTATCGCATACCGGATTCACAGCTAGAGTGGCTGCGACAGGATTTAGCTCACAGGCAGGGGATGCCACTACTGGTCTTCTTCCATGAGCCGACTACATCCTGGGAGAATCGCACCCAGGTTTTGAATCTACTGAAGCAACACCAAGCGATGATGATGTTCTCCGGGCACTGGCACTTCGATATCTTGATGGATAGCTATGGCATCCCGGAGCAGGTCACAGGCGCTATATGCGCGGAGTGGTGGCTTGGTCCCGGCGCTGATGGCAGCCCCTTCGGCTATCGCATTGTTGACATCGATGGCGAAGCTATCTCCACCTTCTATAAAGGGGTTGGTGAGGAAAGGGCGATAGATATCATCTCCCCTGGCACAATAGCGAGCGGGGAGATAGCATTGATCGCCCAGCTTTATACTGAGCGTGGCGCAATCCAAGAGGCGTATTATTCAGTCGATGGCGGCCAGGCAGTTGCGATGCAAATCGAAGAAGGAGCGGTGTGGGATACTGCCACTGCGCTATGGGACAGTGCCCAGTTGGCTGCAGGCTATCATACTATCGCCATAGAGGCCAGGGACGCAGAGGGGACCTTCTCTCGTGAGGTAGAGGTCAAGGTGAGCGGAGAGGAAATCGTGCCTATAGGCGAGCTTATCTCCCATTTCGAGGCCTATCGCGGGGAGTATGCAACTGTGAAGGGTGAGGTTACCTTTGTCGCCATGGGTCCACCTTTTGCCAAGGAGGGAACCGGTGCTATTGTGATATCGGATGAAACTGGTGGCATGGTGATAGTCACCGGGGAATGCCTTGCTCCCCTTCCACCACCTTTAGCCGCAGGCGACTTGATAGAGGTGAAGGCGCTGCCCCTGCAGTACAGTATGGAGGCTATCGAAATGAGCGATGAGTTCGGCATGATCCAGCAATACGCTTACCTGCTGCCAGAGGGCTTGCTGGTAGGTGATGAGGCTGGACCTCAAGCGGTAAGGATAATGAGGCTGCTCAGCGGCGATGATGTTCAAAAATAAACTGTGAAAGCTCCTCTTAAGCGGCTGGGGTTCGTCCAGCCAAAGTCCTCATCAGAGTATCAGCATCGTGTCACCGAAACTATAGAAACGGTAGCCGAGGCGGATTGCCTCTTGGTAAGCTCGCAAAATGAGGTTGTGGCCGGCAAAAGCGGAGACCAGCATTAGCAGGGTGGTGCGCGGCAGGTGAAAATTTGTGATCAACCCATCGAGGGTGTGAAAGCAATGCCCGGGCAAGATCAGGATGTCGCTCCAGCCTTGGAAGGCCTTAATCTCTGTTCCCTTTAAGGCTGCTTGCTCCAAAATCCTCACCGTTGTGGTGCCAACGCAGATAATTCGCTTTCCCTCAGCTTTGGCTCGGTTGAGCTCCTGGGCTGTCTTCTCCGGCAGCTCACAATACTCTTTATGCATTGGGTGGTTTCTGGGGTCATCCACCCTCACCGGTGAAAAGGTGTCAAGCCCCACATGAAGGGTGACGAAGCTGAGATGAACCCCCTTCTCCTCGAGGCGATGGAGGAGTTCGGGGGTGAAATGGAGCCCTGCGGTGGGTGCAGCAACGCTTCCCATCACTCTGGCATAGACTGTTTGATAGCGCTCTGGATCCTTTAGCGGGAGGTGAATGTAAGGGGGCAGAGGAACACTGCCCGCTTGCTCCAGGGCGCCCTCATCGGAAAAGCGAATTACCCTGATCCCCCTCTCCCCCCACTCCACGATCTCGCCCCAAAGAGCGTCGGGCGAGCCCGGCTCAGCGGAGAACTCTAGCCTGGTCCCCAAGCGCACCCTTCGCCCTGGCTTTACCAAGGTCTGCCACAGCCCAGGACCGAGCCGTCGCAGAAGCAAGACCTCGACCTTGCCGCTAGTGCCTTCCTTGCGCCCGATAAGGCGTGCGGGGAGGACACGGCTGTCGTTGCACACCAAAACATCGCCCCGCTGGAGAAACTCCTCAATTTCAAAGAAGCGGCGATGCTCTATCGAGCCATCGCTTCGGGAGAGCACCATGAGGCGAGAGCGATCCCGAGGCTCCATTGGGGTCTGGGCGATGAGTTCGGTTGGCAGATGGTAATCGAAATCGCTAGTCTTCATGGGGACAATTATAGAGGACGATTGCTCAGCCGGTGTCGAGTTGCCCGCAGCCCTTGACTTTTGGCAGATGCTTTGCTATAAGAAGGGAAGTTCGACAGGCAAAACTTTTGAGGGGGTGCCGCAATGTGTGAATTCTGCATTGAGCATGGGCAGGGAACGAAGTGGTATCTTCAGACGAAAAACTACGCCGAGGAGTTGCTCAACGAGGAGAGGAAACGGTACATTACCGATTTCTATGAGAGGTTTGAGGAAATGGCTGCTGACGGTCTGGCTGCTATGGACAAGTTAGTGCCAGCCGATCTTGCTGTCCCTAAGGTGGGTCGTTCTCCCATTGCGGAGGGAATGAAACAACAGCACTTTGGGCAGGTCATTCCCCTGGAGGATGTGGAAAAGATACTTGACTTCACCACGAGCATTACGAGAGTGCACTGCGTCTGCAGAAGTCTCCTTCATGGCGTTTACGACGATCGGTACTGCTTTAACGTGGCCACTTTCAAGTCAGATTTCTGGCCAAAAGGCGTTTGGGAGCAGTGGCCGGATTACTCAAAGGGTATAGAGATACTCACCGTTGAGGAGGCGAAAAAGGAGTTCCAGAAGCTTGACCGTAACGGCCTGGTTCATAGTGTGTGGCATTACAACGCTCCCTTTATCGCTGCAATCTGCAACTGCGCCCCCACGGATTGTTTGGGTTTCAGGATGATGGAGCGTGGACAACGACCATTCTTTAAGGCGGAATATGTGGCTGCCATCGACATCGAGCAGTGCAATGGCTGCCGCGATTGCGTGAAGATTTGCCCCTTCGGCGCTATTGCCTATTCTCCTGCTTCGCAGAAGTGCACTATACACCAATTGCAGTGCTTCGGCTGCGGCCTATGCCGTGGAGTATGCGCTCTTGACGCTATCACCTTGCTTGACAGGAACGCTATTCCCGTGCTGGCGAAGGAGTGGTGACGCCATGATGCAAATAGAGTGGGATGACAAGAAATGTACCTCACCGCGAGATTGCCGCAAGTGCCTTGATGCCTGCCCCGAAGGCGTATTTATGATCTATCCTCGTGATGGGCGAAAGCCGGGTAAAGTGGCGGGGGACTGGGCTATAATGCCGGTCTTCCTCACCCAATGCACGGCATGCAAGATATGCGAGGAAATATGCCCCCAAAACGCTCTCACGGTGAGCGTTGAGTCGTAACGAGCAGCATATGTAAGCGCCTCAAGGCAAAAAAGAAGGGCGGCCCCAGGGCCGCCCTTCTTGAAGCGGCTTCTCAGAACAGGCCCTGTACTTTACCCGTCTTGGTATCGACATCCACCTTTCTAAAGGCGGGATCGGAACTGGTTCCTGGCATCAGGCTGATGGCTCCGGCGCAAGGGCAGAGGAATTTCGACCCAGAGTAAATCAACACATCGCGGATGGGTAAAGCCCACCCTTTGGGAACCCCCTTCACGGCCGGATCATGGGTGAGGCTGAGGTGGGTCTTCACCATCATGGTGGCGTAATCATCATATTTGGCATCGTTCTCCAGAGACTTGGCCTTGGCCTCGGCATCCGCAGTCCAGGCCACGCCATCGGCCCCGTAGACCACCTTGGCGATATTGTCGACCCGCTCCCGCAGCTTCATTTCCAGGGGATAGAGGAACTTGAACTCGTTCTTCTCCTCGCAGGTTTCCTTGACTACATCGGCCAGCTCCAGGGCGCCATCGCCGCCATCGGCCCAATGGGTAGATACGGCGCAGCGCGCCCCTGCTTCCTCAGCTGCCTTTCTGACCATGGCGATCTCATCTTTGGTGTCGGTGTGGAAGGCATTGATGCACACCACGGGGTTGATTCCGGAAGTTCTGATGGTGTTGATGTGGTGCAGCATGTTGGGCAGGCCCTTTTCTAGGAGTCCAAGATCCTCTTTAGTGTAGGAATCAGGCAGGGGTACGCCAGCTACCACCCTGGGCCCGCCGCCATGCATCTTCAGCGCCCGAATGGTGGTGGTAAGTACCGAGACGTGCGGCTTGAGACTACTTAAGCGGCATTTCACGTTCCAGAACTTCTCGAAACCGATGTCGGCAGCGAATCCGCTTTCAGTTACATGGTAGTCAAACATCTTCAGAGCGATGCGGTCGCCGATGATGGAGGACTGGCCCACGGCAATGTTGGCAAACGGGCCAGCATGCACCATACAGGGCTGATATTCCACTGTGCACATCAGGGTAGGGTTGATGGTGTTGCGCATCCAGGCGGTCATGGCACCCCCCACCTCCAGATCGCCTGTGGTAACGGGATTGCCCTTCTTATCAAATGCCACGGTAATGTTATCCATCCTTTCCCGCAGGTCGGCCAGGTCCCTGACGATGGAAAGCATGGCCATTAGCTCGGAGCTCACGGCGATGCCGAACTTGGACTGCATCGTGAAGCCATCCATGCGGCCACCGAGGCCGATAATGATATTGCGCAGGCTCTGGGCACAAAAATCCATAACCCAGCCCATCTCCACCCTGGTGGGGTCGATGTCCAGGCGACGCATCTTGGTGAGCCTAGCCAGTTGCTCGTCATTGTAGTTGCGCTCGTGCTGCATCCTGGAGGTAAGCGCCACCATGGCCAGGTTATGGGCATTCACGATATCGTTGATGTCGCCGGTAAGACCCATGGAGCCGCCGCCGGCAGCGGTTCCCTTGATATTCATGGTGGGGCCACCCGATGGCTGGCGGATACATCCCCCCACATTCAGCCCCCGCTTGCCCATGCCTTCTAGGAGACCCATGGTGGTTGTGGTCTTCCCCTCTCCCAGCGGCGTGGGGGTAATGGCGGTCACCTCAACGTACTTGCCATCCGGCTTGTCCTTGAGGCGCTCAATAATCTTCATGAAATCGAGCCTGCATAGCCTACCGTAAGGAATGATCTCGTCCTTTTCCAGGCTTAGTCTTTCCCGCCACTCTTCGGGGGTTGGCATGTTGGCTTCAGCGGCCTCTGAAATTTCCCAGTCCTTCATTTTCGTCGCATCATAAGCCACGCAAAACCTCCTACGTCTAATTCTTATTGCTTCGTCGTATGGCATCTATCGGGCGCACTCAGCCCCGCTATGCCGACTGCATCTCAGCAGCGCGGACGGTGTTCACCATGAGCATGGTCACCGTCATAGGACCAACGCCACCGGGAACAGGGGTGATGGCTTTGGCCTTCTCTTTTATGGCCTCGAAGTCGCTGTCGCCTACCAGTATCCTCTTCCCCTCAGGGGTTGTGCCTACCTGGTTGACCCCGACATCAATTACCACTGCTCCCTCCTTGACCATGTCCGCCGTTATTGCCTTCGGTTTGCCCATGGCAGCGATCACAATATCAGCCTGCCTGACTATCGATGCCATGTCCTTTGTCCCGGTATGGACTACCGTCACCGTCGCATTGGCACCCTTCTGTTTCTGCATTAGGATGGCCATCACTGGCTTTCCCACGATGTTGCTTCGCCCACAGATAACCACATGCTTTCCTTCGGGGCTATTGCCGCTGCGAATAAGTAACTCCTGGACGCCGTGGGGAGTGCAGGGCATAAAGTAGGGATTGCCAATGAGCAGCCGGCCGACATTCACCGGGTGAAAGCCATCGACATCCTTCCTCGGATCGATGGCATTCAGGACCTTATCCGAATCGATGTGCTTGGGAAGGGGAAGCTGGACCAGGATGCCGTGGAATCTGGGGTCCTTATTTAACTCCTCCACCTTGGCCAGCAGCACGTCCTCCTTGGTATCCTCGGGCAGCACTATTGTCTCAGAGAGGATGCCCAGCTCATCGCTGGCTTTGCTCTTGGCGGTGACATAGGATACCGAGGCCGGGTCTTCGCCAACACGGACCATGACCAGACCAGGGGTCACGCCCTTCTTCTTTAGTTCATCCACCTTGGCTTTTAGCTCTTCACGAATCTCCTTTGCTATCTTAGTCCCTGAAATTATCTCCGCCGTCATGTTCAATCACCCCTTTCCGGAAGTTTGTTCTTAGCTTTTTTCTCAGCCATCTCAGCAGCGGTGGGGAAAATGCCACAGCTTTCCGCCTCATCGCAGTATCCCAGGCGGTAGCACTTGGGCTTAAGCTCCGCTCCGAGGCGGGGTGCTACCCTTTGCACCTCAGCTTTAACCTTCTCGAAGAGTTCCACAATCTCCCACTGAGCCCGGAGGCAGAGCCTTAGGGAGCAGACATGAATCAGCTCCCGGCCGTTCATAGTCATCACTAGCTTGGTCTCACCAGCCTGGGGAAGCACATAGCGGGCGTCCTCCGCCGGGACGCCAGCATCGAGCATTTCTAGATAGAGGCTATGAGCGGCATGAATCATCTCCTGATACTTAGCCTTGAAATCATGCTTGGCACCGATGGTGGCGGGGGTAATGTAATCGAAATCCTTTAATGATACATATCTCTGGCTCTGCTGGGTGTAGCTTGCCATCCGATGCCGTACCAGTTGATGGCTGGTAACTCGGGAAATGCCTTCGATGGCGAAGGTAAAGCTGGCATGTTCAAACACGGATAGGTGACCTGATGAGATGAGCCTGGTGAGGAGGCGATCAACGGCTTGTGGGGTTAGCTTTTGCATAAGCTGGGAAGCGCCTGTGGGGGAAGTAGAAACACGGGCAGCGGCAGCGATGGTGCGCTCAGGGTCCGGCGTATAACTGATTAGAGCTACATGAACCATAGCTAATCGAGCCTTGTCCGCTGCGGATTATACCATGAGGTAAAATGGAAAGCAACAGCCTTTATTCTATAGATAACGGGGAGTATGGTATACTATGGAACAAGAATTCTGATGAGCATTTCATATATTGGGCTGGACATAATAGAGATAGCGCGCATCCAAGAGGCTGTGGAGCGCTGGGGCGGGCGTTTCCTGCGCCGAATTTATACTGAAGAGGAGCTTCGCCTCTGTCGTAATCGCGCTCCAGCACTAGCAGTTCGCTTTGCCGCCAAGGAGGCGGTAATGAAGGCTTTGGGCACGGGAAGAGTGGGTGTAGGATGGCGTGACATCGAGGTTCTTTCTAACTCCGATGGGAAACCTTTGGTTGGTCTTAGTGGCAGGGCGCGGGAAAAGGCTGAGGAGCTGAGTATGGGAGAGCTTGCGATCAGCCTTTCCCATTCCAGAGAATATGCAATTGCCTCGGTAGTGGGGGTAAGGATTGAAGATCGTCACCGCAGAACAGATGAGAGAGCTTGATCGCCGCGCTGCCGAACTCGGAGTTCCTTCTCCGGTGCTCATGGAGAATGCCGGGCTTGCCATTGCTCAAGAGGTGAAAGGGTGGCTCGGCAGCGCGGCACGTCGGTACATCCTCGTCTTGGTTGGACCAGGAAATAATGGCGGGGATGGTCTGGTCGCTGCCCGCCACCTTCACGATTGGGGAGCGAGGGTGAACGTTTACCTTTGCCACCCGAGAGGAGATGACGACCCTAACTACAGGCTTATCACGGAACGCGGGATTCCCTGCACCGTGGCCAACGAGGGCAGGGGCTTGGCTGAGCTTGACGATGTGCTCGCCTCCAGTGAGCTGGTCATCGATGCCTTATTTGGCACGGGCAAGCTCCGCTCCCTTGAGGGCATCTATAGCGAGGTCTTGACCCGGGTGAGACAGGCTAAAGAGGCCAAGCCTAGCCTTGGTATCGTTGCCGTTGATCTGCCTTCAGGGCTGGATGCAGATAGCGGAGCCATCGACCCTGCCTGTGTTGCAGCCGATTTAACCATCACCCTGGGCTATCCCAAGCTTGGGCTCTTTGCCTTTCCTGGTGGAGAAATGGTAGGGCAGCTCGTTGTCGCCGACATTGGCATACCCCAAAACCTGGGCCAGGACATTGCCGTTGAGCTCATCACTGAGCAGTTTGTGAGGTCAATGCTGCCAAAGCGACCGCAAGATGCTCACAAGGGCACCTTTGGCCGCGTTCTCGTCTGCGGTGGGTCGATCCATTATATCGGTGCTGCCTATCTTGCTTGCGAGGGGGCGACGAGGGTAGGAGCCGGGCTCGTCACCTTGGCCGTGGCCCAGAGTCTCCAGCCCATCTTGGCAGCCAAGCTTACCGAGGTTACTTATGTCCCTTTGCCTGAATCAGAGCCAGGTTTTATCGATGCCCAGGCATCGGAAGTCCTCCACCAATGGCTTTCCGACTATGATGTCTTGCTCATCGGGTGCGGGCTAAGTCAGCATCCTTCAGTAATGGAGTTTATCAGCAATTCTCTGCTCCAAATGCCACCAGACCTCACCCCTGCCCTGGTGCTCGATGCCGATGTCCTCAATACCCTGGCTCAGAGCCCAGGGTGGTGGCAAAAATTGTCCCTAAATGCTATACTTACTCCCCATCCTGGGGAAATGGCTAGACTCGCTGCTCTCCCTGTGGAGGAGGTTCAGTCGGATCGAGTACAGGTAGCGCGGGAGGCAGCCAGCCGGTGGCAGAAAACTGTGGTGCTCAAGGGGGCACATACCATTGTTGCCTCCCCTGAGGGAAGGGTCAAGATCAGCTCTATAGCCAATCCCGGCTTGGCTTCGGCGGGAACGGGGGATGTCCTTTCTGGGGCCATCGCTGGGCTACTGGCTCAGGGACTCTCCCATCTTGATGCTGCTGCCTGTGGAGTCTACCTTCATGGGATGGCAGGGGAAATGGTTAAAGCAGAGCTTGGCGATGCCGGAATGGTCGCTGGCGACTTGTTGCCTGTGTTGCCAGTGGCAATCAAGAAAATCAAGCAGGGCTAGGAGAGAGAAAAGAGATGTTGCTCGCCATAGATGTGGGAAACACCAACATTGCCCTCGGCGTCTTCGAAGGGGAGAAGATGCGTGCCACCTGGAATATTGCTACCGATATCCACAAGACATCGGATGAGTATGCGGTATTACTTCTCAGCCTATTGTCGCGCCAGAATATCACCAGTTCTGACATCGATGCTGCCGTCATTTGCAGTGTTGTGCCCCCGCTAGAACCCGTTTTCGAGGAGCTGAGCAAGTGTTACTTTGGCATCTCCCCCCTCGTTGTTGGTCCCGGGGTGAAGACCGGGGTGCGCATCTGCACCGATAACCCACGGGAGACTGGCGCCGACAGGGTGGCCAATACTGCTGCTGCCCATCGACTCTACGGCGGCCCGGCGATTGTCATCGATTTTGGCACCGCCACCACCCTTGATGCCGTATCCGAAGAGGGGGATTACCTCGGGGGTGCCATCGCCCCCGGGATCGGCATCGCATCTGAGGCTCTATTCGAGCGGGCTTCAAAGCTGCCCAGGATAGAGCTAGTTGCCCCTCCGCATGCTATCGGCACAGATACGGTAACTGCAATGCAATCAGGGTTGATCTTCGGTTACGTCGGGCTCATCGAGAGTCTGGTGCACCGGATTCAACAGGAATTGGGGGGCAAGGCGCGGGTAATAGCTACCGGTGGTCTCGCCGATATAATCGCCAAGGAGACAAAGATAGTGGACGCAGTGAATCCCCACCTGACCCTTGAGGGATTACGTTTGATTTATGATATGAATAGATAAAGCATTTGCTCCGAGCACCCGTTAATGGTTGCCAAGCCGATGATGAAGGAGGAGAGATGGTTCGAGATAAGAACATAGTTTTAGGTGTCACGGGTAGCATAGCCGTTTATAAGGCGGTGGAGGTTGCTAGCAAGCTGACCCAGGAGGGGGCGAAGGTCGATGTGGTGATGACTAAAGCAGCTCAGGAGTTTGTCACCCCGCTCACCTTCCGCGCCATCACCAATAGGCCGGTAGCTACAGAGATGTTCGACCCTGTCTCTGAGTTCAGCATTGAGCATGTAACGTTGGCAGCGCGGGCTGATCTGGTGGTCATTGCTCCAGCTACAGCAAATGTTATCGCCAAGCTGGCGGGGGGCATCGCTGATGATATGCTCGGTTGCACTGTTCTGGCGACAAAAGCGCCTATAATCGTAGCGCCAGCGATGGACGCTAACATGTACCAGAACCAGATTACTCAACAAAACATCGCCCGGCTGAAGGAGAGGGGGTTCACCTTTGTCGGGCCGGGCTACGGTCGCCTGGCTACTGGGGAAATAGGGCTGGGGCGCCTTGCTGATATCGAAGAAATCTTGGGCACCATTCGCCAGGTGCTGGGGAGAAGGGGTGATCTGGCAAAAAGGCGCATCGTGGTCAGCGCTGGAGGCACTCAGGAGCCTATGGATCCGGTGCGCCATATTAGCAACCGCTCCTCGGGGAAAATGGGCTATGCCATTGCCGAGGCAGCCCGAGACCGAGGGGCGAGTGTGGTCTTGGTGAGTGGCCCCACCGCCCTCCATCCCCCCGTAGGTGTGGAGGTGATTCAAGTTCAAACCGCCGTCCAGATGCGGGATGCCATCGTCGATGCCGCTAAGCAGGCTGATGCGTTGCTCATGGCTGCCGCAGTCTCCGATTATCGCCCGGCAGCCGCCGCAAAAAGCAAGATCAAAAAGGAGCGAGAGACCCTCTCCATTGAGCTGGTGAGGAATCCCGACATCCTTAGTGAAGTGAGAGGGGATTTTGTCAGGGTTGGCTTCGCCGCTGAAAGCGAAAATGTGGTGGAAAACGCAAAAGTGAAGCTAAAGGGCAAAAACCTCGACCTCATCGTGGCCAACGACATCACCGCCACCGACAGCGGATTTGGTGTCGATACCAATAGAGTGCTCATCGTTGACCGCCAAGGGAAGGTGAAGCGCCTGCCTCTTCTCTCCAAATTGGAGGTTGCTCATAAAGTCCTGGACAGGGTGGTGGAACTGCTGCCAAAAAGCAGAGGTAGAATGAAAAAAACATGACGAGCGAAAAGCTGGCTGAGATACCCAAAGCCTACGATCCCAAGAAAGTAGAAGCCAAGTGGTATCAGTTCTGGCTGGATCGGGGCTACTTCACCCCCAAGGTCGACCCCCAAAAGAAGTCCTTTGTCATCATCATGCCGCCGCCCAACGTCACCGGGGAGCTTCACCTTGGCCATGCCCTGGTTGCGACCATAGAAGACATCATGATCCGCTGGCACCGAATGAAGGGCGAGCCCACCCTGTGGCTTCCAGGCATTGACCACGCCGGAATATCAGCCCAGGTGGTGGTGGAGCAGGAACTGGCTGGGGAGGGGCTAACAAGGCATGATCTGGGGCGGGAGAGGTTCCTGGAGCGGATGTGGCCGTGGATGAAGGAATATGGCCATACCATTGCCGAGCAGCACCAGGGGCTAGGTGCTTCCTGCGACTGGACCAGGGAGAGGTTCACCATGGATGAGGGCCCATCACGAGCGGTGCGCACCACCTTCGTCCGCCTTTATGAGAAGGGCCTCATTTACCGCGGGGAGCGCATCATTAACTGGTGCCCTCGTTGCACCACCGCCCTCTCCGACCTGGAGGTGGAACATGAGGAGGAGATGGGACATCTCTACTATGTCCGCTACCCCCTCGCCGATGAGGATGGCTTTATTACAGTGGCCACCACTCGCCCTGAGACCATCCTCGGCGACACCGCCGTGGCGGTAAACCCAAAGGATAATCGCTACAGGGACCTTTTGGGCAGAAAAGCTATCCTGCCTGTCATTGGCAGGCGGATCCCCATCATCGCCGATGATGCTGTAGACCCCTCTTTCGGCACCGGGGCGGTGAAGATAACCCCAGCCCATGACCCGGTGGACTTCGAGGTCGGCCAGTGTCAGGGACTGCCCTTGGTGAATATCTTGAACCCCGATGGGACGATGAACCAGGAGGCAGGCCCGTACCATGGGCTTGACCGCTTCGCCTGCCGCGAGGCGATTTTGGCTGATCTGGAGAAAGAGGGGCTTTTGGTGAAGGTGGAACCCCATCGTCACTCGGTAGGACACTGCTGGCGCTGTCATACCATAATCGAGCCCTGGGCGAGCAAGCAGTGGTTTGTCAAGGTGGCTCCTCTGGTTATACCGGCCATCGATGCCGTTGTTGAGGGCAGGATCGCCATCATCCCCGAGCGCTTCACCAAGGTCTATCTCAACTGGATGGAGAACATCCGCGATTGGTGCATCAGCCGCCAGCTATGGTGGGGGCACCGTATTCCCGTTTGGTATTGTCAAGACTGCGCTGAAATCACCGTCGCCATCGATGACCGGTAT
>JABUBL010000330.1_pt1 | contig 13550 bp, 16 predicted proteins | sample 7240371 | NCBI WGS metagenome assembly JABUBL01 (sample SAMN07256343, study PRJNA390944) | subsurface metagenome | isolation source: Methane hydrate marine sediment | place: Pacific Ocean: Eastern North Pacific, ODP site 1244 | collected 2002
GCCCTTCTCCACAGTCAGATAATTTAAAAAACTATTAACAGCCTCTCTCAACATACTACCTCGCCACTAGATAATCTATGGTTTATTTTAACATATCAATATGTAAAGGAACAAATAAAACCAATATCACGGGTGTTCCAGAGCAGACCCCACTTGCTAGGGCTACTGGACAGGAAGCGTCCATTGACAATCTGACACTTAGTATGTTAGCATTCCCATAGGAACTTAATAATAGAATAGCAAAAGCCCGACGGCGGACAACAGCGGGTAGCTATTTCACTTATACCTAGCTTTAAAAAAATAGTTGCCCGCTTTTTTATATCTGAAAGGAGGTCTATATGGAAGCTAAAACCAAAACTAAGACGGTTTTCCAAACTGGTCAGAGCCTGGCTATCATTTTGCCGAGAGACTTTTGCCGGCTTGCCGATATTCGGAAAGGGGACGTCATAGGCGTTGTCTATAATGATTCTGCCTTAACTGTAGTCAGTCCTCCCAAGAAGCCGAAGGAGGAGTGAGATGACAGTATCAGAGCTTGTTGATATTATCCAGCGGGTGTGTGGTCTGCCGGTAAATTGGGCTAAGGCTTGTATCTACTACTGTATGGCTACTCACAGACTGAGAAAAATAAATTGGATGCCGATACTACTCCTCTTGGGACGACCTTCTTCAGGCAAGTCTAAATTAATGAATGTATTAATACAGTTGGCTAAAGTTAAGAATCCACCAGACGATTCAATATTTAGTTGTGAGGGGATAAGTTATCCTACGTTGAGAGATGGTTTAGGAAGAAATTACCTCCGAACTGCCTTCCTTGAAGAAGCCGACCTACACCCCAACCGAAAACAGCTTGAAGGTTTATTACTGGCTCGAGTTGATAAGAAAGGAACTTCAAGGCTAAAGGGTAAAGAAGCACCGAAAGAGGGTGGTAGGTATAGGGATGTAACTAGAACGTTATTTGGTGCGAGCGTTGTCCATGATAGGCATGGGCTAAATGATTTAGCCACCGAGAGGCGAGCAATTGTTGTTCCTATTAAACGGCATGAAGATAGAATTTTTGAGGAACCACCTGCTGGTTTGAGTTTACCGATATTCTCTCTTGGTAATATTCCCGATACATTTAATACTCCCGAAACGAGGGGTAGTGGGTTAAATACATGGGAACCGTTGATTAGGATAGCTAGTAGTCTTGGTGATTGGAGTTGGTTATCTTGGGCTAAGGAACAGGTAATTGAAGCTAATAAAGCATTAGTTGATGGCTATCAGTATGAGCAAGATTTAGCTATATTTGCTCAGGTTATCAAGGGTTACTGTGATAGCAGTGGGATGGTGTTATTGGTAAAAGAAAATGAAGGACTAACCTTGCAAAGCTCTGTAGTTGAGCCACTTAAGAAAGAGATACCCTATATCAACCCTAGAGTTGTAGCCAAGGTATTAACTAAGATGGGGCTAAAGGTAGTCAGGCATGGTGGCACTAATAAGCTATTTACGACTAAAAATCAACTGATAAAGGTTGCCCAGGAGATAGGTTACAAGGATGAGGTATTAGCATAGATGCAAAAATGCAAAGCATATTTACTATATATAACAATTTCTAGCTCATTTTTGCATTTGTGCATCTGAGGAGAGCAAAGAATGAGTAAATGTCTAACATATAACAAGGAGGAGGGAACAACAATAAAGACACTAACCAGGGGTGCAAAAAATTAAAGTCTACTTGGCTTACTCACAAAACTACCATACCCTGCTCTTGGAAGAAGGTGCCAGAATCTGTATTTCGTATGGCAGATTGAGCGTATTCCCTGAGTGGAAATTACCCCAGGGCTTTAGTGACTACCTGATTGATTCTGGTGGGTATCAAATAAGTCACGGGACACTAAAGCACCCCATCTATCCACAGTCTTACTGCTTCTGGCTGAAGGGTATCTTGCCTAAATATGATGGTAAGGTCAGTGGCTATTGCGCCCTGGACACCAATCAGGCGGATGAAACTATCCAAAATTACGAGATTATGCGCTCTGAGGGGTTAACGCCAATCCCAGTGTGGAAACACCACTTTCCTAGGGAACATCTCGATTACTACTGCACTCAATCTCAGTTGATTGCTATCGGTGGGTTGGTAGGTAAAGGCAATAATGGTAAGAGGTATTACAGGCAATTGCTGGGGGAGGTTAGTCAGAGGTATCCGGAGAACAGGTTCCATATGTTTGGGCTCGGACTAACGGCCGCCGCCGCTTTCACTGATGTTAAGCCTTACTCTATAGATTGCTCGACCTGGCTAAATCCATCTAGGTTTGGGAATGACATTTTGTCAGACGGAAAAGGGGGACTCAGGGAAGTTGAGCTGCCAGAAGAATTGAAGCAGGTGCTAGTGGAGGATGAGAATTTTCAGCACAAAATGGTGCGTAGGACTATTAAGCAATTACTTTCTTTGGAGGCAAGAAATGCAGAAATTAAAAACACCTGAATATCTAACTAAATACATACGGCTAGGGCAGTGGCAAGACTACCTGGATGCCCTGGATGAGTTCCCCGAATGTCCTGAAGGACGCTGGAATTGGGAGCTGGATGAGCAAGAGTGCTTGAGCTTTATTCAAAAATGGGAAGGAAAAGCTAGGGAGTGGAGGGGCAAGACTAAGCTAGCTGAGTTCGTTGTTGGGCTGGAATTTTACAGGCAGAAAATTATCATCAGGAACAAACTTGGCTATGGCAAGTGGCTGAACTATGTGGAAGAGGTGCTGGACATTAGCCGTATGACTAGCTCAAGCCGGATGAAACTGGCCAAAGAAGTAATTTGGAAACTAGGAATTGTAACCCCTCCCAAGCACCCTAAGATGCGCCATATAATTAAGGCAGTTGAATTTTTAAATACAGATGTAAACCCAGTTTTACATCTATGTGTGGAAATTGCTCAAGAAGAGGAGCACAAAAATACGCAAAGAAGAGAACGATTAATTACCAGCTTTTCTGACCTAGACCCTATGGTAGTTCGCCTGCTGAGCGGTATAGATGAAGGCACACTAAATTTTGACTCTTGGGGAGAAGAAGCCAAAGCGAAGGCTCCTGAGTGGTTCAACAGGCTCAACAATGAGATAGTTGGTCGCCAATTATATGTGGAGGACAAGATGAAAGGAGGTAAGAAATGACCAAATACAGGGTTATCCCACTATCGGAAATGTGGGCTTGGTGGCCTTGCTGGTGTGTCTGGCTCGACAAAAAGGGCTGGCATGACGCCACTGGCTCTGTCATCCGTGAGACTGAGGATGAGCTAGTCATCGGCAACAGGGAAGACCACCGCAAATTTGAGATTCCCAAGGCATACATTGAGCACTTAGAGGAGATAACAGATGAAAGCTGATCCCGATGGCTATCTAGCAAAACAATTTCTAACGTAGCTACAAAGAGGTAAATCATAAGAAACGCTGAGAGATTAAATGATGACTGACCTAAGCAAGTTAGTCATTGGGTTGACTGGTAACGCAGAGAGGTTTGCTGCCCAGTTCAATGCCAAACTACCTGGTGCCTATCGGCAGATAACGGCTCAAGACGTCAGGGCCATGACTGACTGTGGATTGATTAGACGATATGGGTATTACATCCACTCAGACTTAGAAACAGTCAGGGCTGTGCTTCAATATGAGCAGATATTAGAGAAGAGATTAAAGAAGCCATTAAATGAGGAGAAGCCGATACACCACGCTGCAAGATGTGTGGCGAACAATTACTTGTTCAGCTTGAAGGTAAAAAGGGAAGACCGAGAGAGTACTGTTCGGAGTGTGAGTGCGCAAGACGTAAGGACCGATATAGGAAATGGCGGATAAAAAGAAAAACGTTGCTTACTTTGTGAAGCTGTTTTAAAAAGACCTTACAGTCCCTTGGTTAAAAAGGAGTATAATTGTTAATGTAACTTTATTGTATTGTGTGTAAAAGAGGAGTAGAAGAATGAATGCATTTGAAGATATTATAGCTCAATATTTAGAGTCAGAAGGCTACTGGGTGAAACAGAGCGTTAAAGTTGAAATAACAAAGGAAGATAAAAGGGAAATGGGATTACCAAGTATGCCTAGGCCAGAAATAGATATCGTAGCATTAAACATGAAGAAAAACGAATTAATTCTAGTAGAAGTCAAGTCTTATCTTGATTCTCCAGGTGTTTGGTATGAGGCGGTTGCAGGTAAAGATAAGGACTACTATAACAAAAGGTACAAATTGTTTAATGATTATAAATACAGAAAGATAGTGACAGAACGTCTATTCGAGCAATATTTGGTACAAGGACTAATAAACAAAAGAACCAAAATTAACTATGCCCTCGCTGCAGGTAAAATATATAGTGGCGCTCAACCCCTTCTAGAAAAATACTTTTCAGGCAATGGCTGGTTATTAATTTTACCGAGTAAGATAAAACAAAAAATACGTGAATTATCTGATAGGGGTTGGGAAGATAATATCGCTACCATGATGGCAAAGTTGCTATTGAGGGACTAATGATTAACGACTTTATGTTTGATTGTTAGTCTACTGCTTGGAATTGCATTGTATTCTCAATCAAATGGTATGAATAGCGTTGTACTAATAGTTGGGACGTGGTTGAAGGATTAACTAGCCAGAGTCAGGTTGATTGTCGATTAAAAGGTTATTACTCCATAGGAAGTTAATATTGTATTTAGGAAGTCTGACTTAGATAGCTTTCCACTAAAGACTTTACAATAAGCATTGAATAACTCAGTACTGGACAATAAACCTATATTCTGTGACTCGGCTATATTAACGATTTCCTTAGGGAAAGTTTTTTTGTTTCCTAACTCTCTATCTTTAATAGGCAAGTTACGCCACCCGTTACCAATAAAAAGACCTTTTATGGGCTTTCCTACTTTGGATACATGTTGCCCTATGTCAGTAATTAACTGCCCTATATCATCTTTATTAATACTCTTGTTTTTTCCCTTAACCTCAACCAAGGCTTCTTTACCATTAAATTCAACTATGAATTCATCGCTAACTACCGAGTCTTTAATAGTAGCTCCAAGTTCTTTCAAGGTAGACTCGCATATATTCTGTAAAGTATACGAGTACTCATACAGTAGTCTTTTATGTTTTATTAGGTTTTCGTATTCATGGCTTATTTTTACTAGTTTCCTTTCAGTAGTATCTAGTTCCTCCTTAATCGAGGATTCATTAGGGATTTCAACATTACTTACCCAATCAGGAGCTTCACTTTGCTCGACAGACTTTGTAAGGCTAATTATTGTATCGATATCGCCACTCGTATCCTCATTATTTTTGATAGGAAGTAAGACAATTCGTGAACCTAATTTATTAAAAGCACTGGAGCCACGTTTGTGCGAGAAAGAAAATTCCATAGCTATTGGTTTTCCTAGTTTGTTTGTGGCGATGTCTTTATGTTCAATTTTTATTGAATCTGGTAAATAGAATTTTACAACCCCTACTTCGTCAGTACTTGTTATTGGCAGATAGTAATATTCCCATTGATTTAGGCTTTTGAAATAATCTTGATATACCTTATCTATGATGGTAACTGTTGTACCCGTTTCGATTTCTGTTTTTAGGTTTATCGGGAACCAGTCGTTTGTATGAAAGGGCAAATAATTCGAGTATTGTCTCAATGGAACTGTTGGTTGAAACAATACATATATTTGCGTGTCAATTAATACGCACTCGAGAATCTTTTTCTTTATAAAAGGGAAATTTGATAATATAACATTCGTTTCCTTGATTGATCCTACATTTTGCGTAGCTTTGAATTTATTGTCAATACCCCAGATTCTACGCAGGTAACTAGTATCAATTACCACTACGTTGTAATCAGTCAGATTGTACAGTTCGCCATCCCATCTACAGCAATCTGCACCTTTAGGTTTGTACTCGCCTATAATTAAAACTCTATTGCTCATTTTCTATCTCATATGATTATACCAGCCTGTACTAATAATCAAAAGGTGAATTTACGGCTGAAAAGAAGTAATCTAATCCACGATTTGAATCTAATAATAATATATGTCTATTGACAAAAGACATTTACACCTCTACATTTAGTTAAATACTTACTGGGAGTAGTTCGATGGGTATGTCAGGTTTAAAAAAATGGAGGTTGGTAGTTCCAGGTATTTTAATAATTATAGCTGTACTATTCATTATTCAAGAAAGCTTTTCCGACTTTGCTCAGACTTATGTTAGCAAACCATGGAACGATATTACGTACACAATCCTAGCAATAGCCATAGGAGTACTCTACTCTATACTTAATGTTAGAAAAATACTCTGGAATCCGTATCTTAACCGTGTCCAAACTAATATAAAGAACACACTTATTAGAGCCTATGACCAGCCACTAAGTGCCCAACAAAGAGCTTATTTAGCAGAGGGTCGGAGGTTAATGATTGTATTCTACTATTTTATTGATAATGATAATTCGTTATTGGAGAAAGCGAAAAGAGTTAGATTTAATGGACTCCAATGGACAAGTACAATAGACCTCACTATTATCTCATCTTGCGGGGCTTTAATATTCTGGGTCAAACTAATCATCGAAACAAATGCATATTACTTAACGATGGCATTAATACTAACAATATTAGCTTTGGTATCTTTCGGTCTTATCCAGCTAACTACAAGACGCCATCTTTCGTTATCAAATGAACAACTGGAAATAATCAGTCAATCATATAAACAACAACTAGAAGATAAGATAAATGAACTACTCTAAAATCAGTGATAGTGTTGTTAGCCAGACAAGAATTACTATTGATAATATACAACGTGAATATCTAAAGGATAGTCTTCCGTGGTCGCTCGCGTATAGTGGTGGGAAGGACTCTTCGGCGTTACTAAAATTGGTTTACCTTGCTCTTGAAGAACTTCACAGAAAGTCAAAGTTGGTTACTGTTATATATTGTGATACAGGCGTTGAGATTCCAATAATCCGGACTTTTGTTATTAGAACCCTGGAAAATTTGTCAAACGAAGCGGTAGAAAACAATATACCTATAAGAACTCGTATCGTCTACCCGCCTATAAAAGATAGATTCTTCTCCAAGGTTATAGGGAGAGGTTACCCACCACCAACATTCAAGTTCAGGTGGTGTACGGATGTTTTAAGGATTAGACCTATAAGAAGGTTTCTTAAAAACCAAAACGAGCAGTGTATTGTTTTATTGGGTGTTAGGAAGGGTGAAAGTTTTGAGCGAGATAGAATAATCTCGCGTCATGAAACAACTCATGATTATTATTATCGGCAATCTGGTAACAAGAATGCATTGATATATAGTCCCATAATTGGATATAACGTATCTGACGTATGGTCTATTCTTAATGAAGAATCAAACCCCAGAAGTATTGATACGGAAAAACTGCAAATTCTGTATAGTGTCTTGAATTCGGAGAATGCAAATAGCCTTAAATCATCGAATGTCTCTGGTGCAAAGGGTAGATTTGGTTGCTGGACGTGTACGGTTGTAAGACGGGATAAAGCCGTTGAGAATTTAATTCAGAATGGAGAAAAATCACTTGAATCCCTTTTTGAATTCAGGAATTGGCTAGCAGAAATTCGATACGATACATCCTACAGATTGAAAACCCGACGAAATGGTAATAAAGGCATAGGCCCTTTTACGGTGGAAGCTAGAAAAGAGATTTTAAGTAGGCTTCTAAAGGCACAGTGCAATACGACATGGAATTTAATTACGGATGAGGAAATTGAATATATCCGAGGCCAGTGGCTATTAGATTCGCAATAGAATGTGGATATGTTATTGATGACATGCCTCATCCGTGTCAATCTATATATTGAAGAACCCATTCCCCCTTTATCCACAATGATTTTCATTAAGCACTTTCCCCACACGATACTTTCCCTTCATCCTTAATTCTGTCTTTAGATTCCATGGTACTTAACGTAGTAATTTCGCTTAGAATTGATGTCTGGTTTAAATACTGGAGTCGTTTCTACTATCTTTACTCTCTCCAGAGCCTAGATTTTAATTATATTTATCCGGATGTATAATCAAGTTGATATGGAGAGGTCTGGTTTTAGGAGGTAGTAATGTCAGATTTTGTCCAGGGTGCTCTAATAGGAGGTGCATTTGCAGTAATAGGAAGCGTAATCACTGCTTTGATTACATACTGCATTACTAAACGACAAATCAAGGGAAATTTAGAGCAACTATCTTTGAAATTGGAACAAGATACTGGTGAAAAGCGCCGGGATAGATTAGTAGAAGCCAGAAAAACATATCTTATACCCCTAAGGGATATAATTAGTCGGTGGAGTGTCGAACTAACAAAGCTGCCAGGTTTATCAATAGCGCTAAACAAATTAGTTCAATCATCTTCTAATGTATCCTCTATAACTGGAAGCCGAATATTTAAAGATTCCATGGAATTCAATAAGAAAATGCTTTCCATGGCTCAACAGCATGAAGTATTGATTGGTCAGATTAGTGACAAGAAATTGCACAATCTAATAACGGAAGCAATAAAAATTCAGGGAGAAGCCCTAGTCAGAAGAACAGAAATACATGAGTCTATAGAAATAGACAAAGATTTCAAAAGCCTGGCTGAGGCGATAAATGCAAGCAATAAGATACTAACTAATGTTCAATTTAAGTTAATTGACATCAATAACCGTATAGAGGAATTATTGTGTGGCAATGAGTCAGAATAAAATCATATCAACCTATCCCCTAGTGAAGCTAGTATATGCCTCTTAAACACATCCTCAAACCTCACTAACTTAATGTAGCTGTCTATCTTCTCGTTTATTGGGATACGGGTAGGCCCTTATGAGAAGACTAAACTCAAGTCCCAACATAAAAACCACTTCAACACAACTGATAACCATCAGACCAACGAGCATTCAAACAGAAACTCAAACAGAAAATGACCCTGTGTATAATCAATATGAATCTTATAGAAAGGAGGTGATATTGATGCCAACGCTGAAGCATCTGTTGGAGGAACTCAAGAAACTCGCTGTTGACCCTGACGAAGTCCGAATGCCAGGCACGCTCTACGATGAACTAGTGGAGCAGGCTGAGGAAGCCAACGAAAAAGAGGAAGAGTAAGTCTCTAGCCCTTCAGGTTTGAGCCTTGGAGCCCAGCTCGGCTTGGAGGGAACAGACTAACCATATAACGTACTATCTAAATCCCCTTTTAATTAGATGACTAGTCCAGCTTGCTGTTCAGATGCAACTCGGTAATTCTCTGAGCTAACCGATTTCTACTCACATCATCAGTCAAAACATTGGCATTTTGCTGAATCCAATCCTTCAAAACATACAAAATCAGCCGGTTTGTAGGCACTCTCATCATAGCAGCCAATATTTGCCATTGAATCTTGACCTTTCTGGGTACTCTTATGCCCCAAACTATTTGATTTTCCTGTCCTTTCTGCTTTATTAGTCTGCGTAATATGTTCATTTCATGCCTATTTAACGTGGGAATTATTAACAGGTGTTAACAATATTACATTACATTCAAATTATACACGGAAACGGATAAGTAATGCAATTGAAACACAACAAAATCGATTTTGAGAGGGGTTTTGGTAAGAGAATGATATATCTGTATATGAGAGGAAGGGGATTTATCTTAGTGAATTATCAAGCAAGTTCTATGGTAATTATGGCAAGTATGAGGATGTATTCTGGGATAACTCCGAACCGATGATTAAGACTTTAGATGGTTTTTGACATCTAGCCCTATAACCCAAGAAATAATGCTTTCAGATGCTTTAATACTCTCTGTCAATTGGTTAATTTGAGTAGGATTCCAATTAGACGGTAATCTCCCTTCGTGCACAATTTTATTTCTGGCGCTAAATATTAGTTTCAATTTTTTATACATCTCGGTATTTTCATTCTTTAATGAATGACCTGTGACAAGATGAAGAATTTCATTATAATAGGTAAGTACTCTGGTCTCAGTTTTTGGGTCTTTAAGATATTTCCAAAAAACAGGACTAATACCCCTTTCTTTTGAAACTTTTTCAGTATACTCTTTAATGAATATCTCACATCCAATTGCCGAATATAATGTAGCTCGATTTAAATCGTCTTCCTCTAATGCTACCTTGGAATCCTCGATGAAATCCTCCCAAAGTTCCGAGTCCACTCCTGACACCATCTCCTGAGACAATTTATCCCATTTCTTTTCAGTAAGCTCTGCCTCCTCAGAAACCACTCTAATAATACCAAGCATAATTGTTGCGGCAAGAGTTTGTCCTGACGGTATAGAACCCCAATCAAAACTTACACTATGCTGTAAACTAGTTGGCAAAGGCATGGGCGTTTCTGGTAGTTTCTGCCGTAATAAACGCAAGAATCGGAATATAAGTTGATGCATCTCTCTATTTAATTTAGCTTGAATTTCTTTCTCAGAAAGTGTAGGAGTTACTTCGATTTCCATATCTACCCAAAGAGTATCTGCGTCCCAAAACGGCGAGTCTTTGCTCTCAATTCTTGCCTCTAAATCAGAAACACCTTGTGCAAGCTTGACATAGCTCTTAGGTTTCTGTTCCTTAGACCCTGGTGGATATATGACAGCTTCGCCAGTACTCGTTTTTAATCTTATTGGTTCGAGTTCTATTACCCTGTTACCTTTCATAAGAATAGATGGTACTTTTACTTGATATTTTGCAATCACTTTAGACATTCCCATTCCCTCATCACTATATGTCGGTATCATCCACAGAAGTAGGTTGGAATCTGTATACCAAAATTCTATCCTCCGCAGTAGTGGGTGTCAATGTTGATTTGGCGATAGACAATTATGTTGGTAAAGGGTAAAATATGGCTATAAGGAAGAGAATAGATGGGCAGAGTCAGAAGAAGAACAAAACCAAGTAGCTTTGGTGTGTCAAAGCGTGAGAACCACGACTCCAGTAGCTTCTACTCTCGGAAACTTTACTCAGAGCGGGTCGCTAAGAAAGTTGATTACATTGAAAATCCAATTTCTGATAACGTATTAGACCAAATCCTTTGTATTGATAGTCAAGATATGTTGGACATAGGTTATTTAATGCGGGGGGAAATTCTATGGGACAAAGGTGCTGGTGAAGGTTATACTGGTGGACTAAGTTATGCCACACCAGAGCAAGACCTGGCTGGTAGGATTACCGAAACTCAGGACAAATATAAGGACATCTTGAAGGATATTCCAAAGGTAGATAACCAGGTTGGTCTTTGTCTTTTGACAATGACTGGCTTGGAATCAATGGAATCCTTCAATCATCCTGAGTCCTGGGAGGCAATCCGAAAAGTAATCCTAGGTTCTGATATTAGTTCAATCGCTGATATTAGTGACCAGAATGGGTTATTCGAATTCCGAGAGGATAAAGCTAAATCTATCGTGCGTGAGCTCCTTGAGAAAGAGTATGATGAGAAGGTTGCTGTTGAAAAAGATAGCACAGCGACTTATATTCTTGACGAGGAAAAGTTCATGGGTGAGGTCGTAACCCTGCACGATAGACCAATTCACTGTGCTTTCTTAAGGAAAGCGAGCTAAACTAAACTGGGTAGGCTACTCTCATTTTTGCTTTGACTTCGCCCTCACCCCATAGCGCCCAACACCGCCTCTCAACCTCGGGTCCAGTAGGTCTCTCACCGCATCGCCAAACATATTTACCCCATAGACCACAGTAGCCAAGGCAAGACCAGGCCATATAGCCATCCACGGTGCCTTGAACATAAACATACGTCCCATACCACTAAGCATGCCTCCCCAACTGGGCATCGGTGGGGGGATACCAAAACCGAGAAAGCTCAGAGTAGCCTCAGCTAGAATCACCCCCGGCACAGTCATTGAAAAACTGACAATTATGGGCGCCATAATATTGGGCAGGATATGTCGGGTAAGTATTCTGCTGGTGGGGCAACCAATAGCCTTCGCCGCCTCTACATACACATTCTCCTTAATGCCGATAACAGCGCTCCTTATTACCCTGGAACCGCCGATGCCCCAGCTTATCCCCAAAACAATGATTACCCCTAATATACCCGGCCCAATTATATTCATCATGACCATAGCAAGAACTAGCCAAGGCAGACACATCCAAGCATCAACGAACCTCTGCACTATCAGGTCAAATTTTCCGCCAAAGTATCCGCTCAGCACGCCTATAAATACGCTGATAAGCGTATGCAGAACAGTAGCCGCCAAGCCTACAATCACCGAGATACGAGCCCCGAAGATGACACGACTGAGTATGTCTCGCCCCGAATTATCCGTGCCCAACCAGAACCTAGCTGACGGTGGAGCCAGTGTATCTGTCGGTTGAGCTTCGTTCATTCCAAAAGGAGCTATGAAGTCGGCAAAAATGCCAATGAAAAGTAGAATTAGGGTTATCACCAACCCGACCGTACCCAGTGGCTTTTCCTTCACCAGCCGTATAAAGAAATCGACAAAGAAGGAGTGTTTCTTTCTCTCGCTTACTCGCCCTGATGAGCTATCGGCTGCACTATTACCCATTTTTAATTTTCCTTTTATCTATAACGAACCCTAGGGTCGAGAAAACCATAGGTTAGGTCAACCATTAGATTGAAAACCACCATCCCGGCTCCAAAAAGGAGCATTGTTCCGCCAAGTACGGGGTAGTCTCTCTCTGTGATAGACGATACTATTAGAAAGCCCATCCCAGGTAGGACAAATATCTGCTCTATAATAACCGCGCCCCCAATTAGGACGGGCAACTGAAATCCCATTAGGGTGATTACCGGGATTAGCGCATTCTTCAGGGCATGCCTTATGACGACCACCCTCTCCCTGAGCCCTTTTGCCCAGGCCGTCCTGATATAGTCCTGCCTCAGTACCTCCAGCATCATGGTCCGAGTCATCCTCATAGTCATCCCCGACATAACCATACCCAGAACAATAGCCGGAAGTATGAACATTTGTAGGTTACCTATTGGGTCCTCAGTAAAATGGATAAGTATTACGGATGGCATGTGGCCCCACCATATTGCGGGGAAGACTATTACCAGCGTCGCTATCCAGAAGCCAGGGACGGCGATACACAATATGGCAAAGCTGCGGGCTATATAGTCACCCCAGGTATCCTGCCGTAACGCTGAATATATACCTATGGGCAAGGCTATTAGTTGGGCTATTATTAAAGCCATGAGACCAAGTTGAACGGTTACCGGCCATCTCCAGGATATTTCCTCGAGCACAGTGTATGGTTTCCAGTAGGACCTCCCGAGGTCGCCTTGCAAAACACCACTCAACCTGCCGTCCGCTTGGGGAACAACTCCTATCCAGCGTCCATACTGGGTAAGGATTGGCACATCCAACCCCAGGGCCTTCTCAAGGCCGACCCTGTTTATTTCTCCCATACTACCAGTTTGAGCCATCCGCGCTTCCATCGCGTTTATTGCGTCGCCTGGAACTATGCGTATCAGGATGAAGATTATCACACTGACTATAAACAGGGTGGGTACCATTAGCAATACTCTTCTGATTATATAAGTACGCATACTACTTCTTCCTCGGTTTATAGCTATTAAGAGCTGGAGGCCGAGGTTCGAACCCCCAATCCG
>JABUBL010000331.1_pt1 | contig 13549 bp, 12 predicted proteins | sample 7240371 | NCBI WGS metagenome assembly JABUBL01 (sample SAMN07256343, study PRJNA390944) | subsurface metagenome | isolation source: Methane hydrate marine sediment | place: Pacific Ocean: Eastern North Pacific, ODP site 1244 | collected 2002
ACGTGGGGGTGGAGGCGGGGGAAGCAGCTATACCAGAGTTTCTATGAGGAGGAGCTAGCCGATTTGGAGCAGGAACAGGAAAGGAAACAAAAGCCGCCAGGGGGAACGATAGAGGAAACGATAGAGGAGAAAGTTCAGAAGGCACTGCGCGAAAGGTGGAAATAGCCAGAAAAATGCTGGCTTCATCTTCAACTAGGTAGAAAGGACATCAAACACTGAAAAGATGGGGAATATGAAGAGTTTATTCGCCAGAATTGGCCGAATGGGATTTCTAATTGTAGTCGGCATCTTCCTGATTATCTATGTCGCTCTTGGTTTTCTCTATTACCAGCAAGGGGCAAAGCAGGAAGACCTGCGGGAGCAAATCAACAATTTGCGCGTCGTGGTCTCCAAGCCATTGCCCGGTGTTGAGAAGCTAACAGAAGAGTACGATGATGTTAACCATGCTCTGTTGCCGCTGGAGGTACAGGAGGCCATTAGGAGACTCGTTGACATAGCCGAGGAGAGCGGAATTAATGTTGACCAGGCCAGCGGCAAGTTTGACGTCCCTCCCCCCGGTGGCACTATAACACAGACGGTGGGTGGGGGAACCTATCAGGTTCTGGCCTTCAGGAGTGTCAGGGTGCAGGGTGACTATGATAGTGTGATGGCTTTCGTCTCTGACCTGGATTCAGGTAAAACGATGGAAACAATGGTACTGAAGAACGTAAATATTGGCTGGACTGCACTTGCGGTCAGCCCTGGAGAGAGAGTCAGGGGGGAGGAATTTCGGAATGTGGCGTTGGCGATGATTGCCATGATGACCGATAATATCACCGAGATACCTAACCCAATCAACTATGCCGGTGGCACCGCCACCAATTATATGGGAGATAACCCGGACACAGAGGAAACGGTTGAGGGCTTCCCCGATATTACTACCACGGCTGCCGAAAGAGGCTACACCGGGACCGGCACTCCGAGGGACGGGTATGTGCTTTATGAGCACGATAAAATCCCTACGGACAACACCAGCCACTTTGAGACCGTCAGCTATATGCCTGCGCTCGCCACCAACTATTACTACACCTGTGAGGCGGATGGCACGGTGCGGCAGTTTGACGGTGCGGATGTAGCGACAGCGACAGAATATCCGAGTAGCAAATGGGAGGCGAGAAGGACGGAGGTGTACAGTGTGTCATTGGCGGTGATTGCCATGATGACCGAGAATAGGCTGTCAGTGCTACCGCTTCCACTGGAGTACGCCGGCGGTATTGCGACTAATGATATGGGGTCAACATTAACCACGGGCTTCCCTGATATCACTACCACGGCTGCCGAAAAAGGCTACACCGGGACCGGCACTCCGAGGGACGGGTATGTGCTTTATAAGCACGATAAAATCTCTACGGACAATATCACCCAGTTTGAGACCGTCAGCTATATCCCTATGCTCACCACCGAGTATTACTACACCTGTGAGGCGGATGGCACAGTGCGGCAGTTTGACGGTCCGGATGTAGCGACGGCGATAGAGTATGTGGATATTGAGACTGTTGCTACCCTGGATGTTGACCTCTATACCAAACCCCTGGGGGGTGACTGACTTTGATTAGAATAGTAAAAGGAGAAAGTGACTTTGGCTAAGAAGGTCAAACCCCCGCCTAAAGGGGTCTTAACTCTTGATATAGGTACGGCTAGCCGTAGGCTTCTCGGGGTCATAAGACGGATGGTGGGGAAGCGAATGGGTGGGGGGGTAGTAACCCTTGATATAGACAGTGCCACCATCAAGCTCCTGGAGACAGGGGGGGGAGCGGTGAGAAAATGGGCAAGCGTTTCTCTTGAACCAGACAAGGTTGAAGGAGAAGAAGTTTCAGAGCAGCCGGCTCTGGGCACGATGGTTAAGCGGCTTATGGCTTCAAGTGACATAAAGACGAAAAAAGTCATTGCCAGTTTTAGTGGTCTTTATTCGGTAAGTCGCATCCTGTCAGTGCCTAACCCGCCTCCGGGATTAACGTTCCAGGAAGCTGTTCTGGAGATGGCGAGGGAGACGATACCCCTATCTGAAGATAAACTTTACCTCTCCTGGCAAACCATTGCCGCCGGTGAGGACGGACACCAGGTTCTCCTCGTGGGTGTGCCTCGAGATGTGTTGGATGGTGAAGTGCGGTCATTGAGGGCGGTGGGCATCAATCCCCGTGTGCTGGAACTCAGGGCTATGGCACTAGCCAGGGCAGTGAATAAGGAGCAGGCTCTTATCCTCAATATTGAGCACACCAGCTTTGATGTCGTTGTGGTAGTTAATGGTATACCCGAAATCATGCGCCCTATTGCCTGGCATCCGGGTGAGCTTACTGTGGAAGATAAGGTGGATGATTTGGCGGCAGCCCTTGATCTGACAGTGGAGTTCTATAATTCGCGCCATCCTGACATCTCCCTCGACCCGGCTACCCCCCTCTTCATCACCGGGCAGATGTCCATGGACCTCTCCCTGACAGAGAATCTGCAAGCCAGGTTAAGATACCCCGTTGAGTCGCTGGCACCACCATTGGAATGTCCCGCTGACCTGCCCGTTTCCCAGTATGCAGTAAATATCGGGCTTGCCCTGAAGGGGGCGGCACCATCTGAAAGTCCCGGGCAGAGTGGCTATTCGCCGCTTGATATGAATCTCCTGCCCGAAGCCTATTGGCCGTGGCGGCCCAAAGCAAAACACGTATACGCTGCTGGTCTCATGGTAGCTGCCATAGGTCTGCTGTTCCCTATATTTCAGGTAACCACCGAGGCTACGTCCAGAACTACTGTCCTCGAGATGACCTTTGCTGCCCTCAATACCAAATTGGAGCTACAGAAGCAGGAAATCAAGAGCCGTGAGCCCCTTCAGAAGGCGATTGCTGAATATAATACCATTGCCAGTATGGGAGGCTACTTCACCGGAGACGTGGAAGTCATTAACAGTGAAGCGGAGAGGCTCGGTGTCCGGGTGGAGTCCATTGCCCATACGGCTGATAGCATAAATATTGTCTGCCAGGCGGATGAGGGCGATTACATTACCTTTAGAGCCTACAAAATGGCTCTGGAGGAAAGCGGTCGGTTTACCACTCCGGTAGTTCCTCCAGAGGGTTATCCCTATACCTGGAGTGGCACCATTAAGGTAGAACCCGTCGGAGCCGAGCCCGGTGAATAAAGAGCATTCCCCCCAAAAATAGCGATTGTAATCTAGCTTTGCCATATTCATACGTCATTGCGAGGAGCATTAGCGATGAAGCAATCTCTAGAGACAACAAGATGAATAGGCAGTACTACATTTACATAATGACCAACAAAAAGGAATACCACAGTTTATACAGGCGTTACCAACAGCCTAAAAAGAAGGGTTTATGAGCAGAAGGAAAAACTGGTTGGCGGATTTACGAAGAAATACAACATTACTAAACTTGTGTATTATGAAGTATTTGAGGATATAGAGAATGCTATTTTGAGAGAGAAACAAATCAAAGGCGGTTCAAGGCAAAAGAAGATTGAGTTAATCAATAGTGTGAATAAGGAATGGCGGGATTTGTATGAAGAATTATAAGGGATTGCTTCGCTTTGCTCGCAATGACGGGGAATTGTCTTTGCGAGGAGCGTGGTGAGCCGAAGCCCAGAGCGACGCGAAGGGGACGAAGCAATCTCATGGCTACACTTAAAAGAGAACAGGTGCCCGACCTTGCGCCGGACACCTGTCCTTCAATATTTCCGCCTCTCCACATAAACCCTGTTTGAACCGGCTTTCTAACTGTAGATTACTCGTAACCGGTGGTCGCTTGCTCCACTGTTCCCGAAGCATTAACATAGTAGGTGCCCTTGGTCATTTCGGTGGCGACATAGTTGACCAGAGTGGCCTGGGAATCATTACCGCTTATATCGTGCTGGTACAGAATATAGCCGGCCTTGTCGCCGAGCGGGTCAACGCCCTCGACGTAGGCATCACCATTCGGGTCATTTATCTTGACGGTAACGACAACTGCTGTTTCATGGGGGAATTTGCTCATATTGTCAGTAGCTGCAATTACGGTGCCGTCTACATAATCAGTTGGTAATTCACTCAGCTGGTTATCAACCATCATGGCGACCACCGCGGTCTGGACGTTGGTCTTCTCGGTTTCTGCAGCTTCCGTTTCGCCCCTGCCGATGAACCGCCCCACGTTGGGGATGACCACCGCCGCCAGCACGCCCAGGATGGCGACCACAATCAGCAGCTCAATCAGGGTAAAGCCTTTCTCTCCTCTTTTTGGCATTCTCACTTTCTCACCTCCTCTCCTTATTTTCCCTGGCTAATATTTAGCACAGATTACTCGTACCCGGTGGTCGCTTGCTCCACCGTTCCCGAAGCATTGACATAGTAGGTGCCCTTGGTCATTTCGGTGGCGACATAGTTGACCAGGTCGGCCTGGGAATCATTACCGGTTATATCGTGGCCATACAGAATGTAGCCGGCCTTGTCGCCGAGCGGGTCAACGCCCTCGACGTAGGCATCACCATTCGGGTCATTTATCTTGACGGTAACGACAACTGCTGTTTCATGGGGGAATTTGCTCATATTGTCAGTAGCTGCAATTACGGTACCGTCTACATAATCAGTCGGCAATTCACTCAGCCCGTTATCGGTCATCATGGCAATCACCGCCGTCTGGACGTTGGTCTTCTCGGTTTCCGCCGCCTCCTCTTCGCCCCTGCCGATGAACCGCCCCACGTTGGGGATGACCACTGCCGCCAGCACGCCCAGGATGGCGACCACAATCAGCAGCTCAATCAGGGTGAACCCCTTCTCGCCTCGTTTGGGCATTCTCATTTCTCACCTCCTTTTCAATTATTTTGCCCTTTTTAATGACTAACTCGGTGTTGGTGGCACAACACCATCATGAATCATAGGGCATGGTGATGTTGCCTACAATCCTGCGAATGGGTGATTTTTGAAGCAAGGGGCTAGTACTTTTGGGTGATTACCCTGCTGTAGTGCGAGGTTTCAGTTCACAGACTCAGGTGTCATTGCGAGGCACAGGGTGCCGAGGCAATCTCGAAGAAAGAGCGGAACTATTGTAAGGGATTGCTTCGCTTTGCTCGCAATGACGGCAGGGCTTTGCTCGCAATGACGGCAGGGCTTTGCTTGGAGTTACGGGGGTGTGGGCGGGGCTCATTGCTCCTTGTATTTGACGAGCCCTTTTTCAACTGCGTAAGCCGCTGCCTGACTTCGGTTAGCCAGGTGCAGCTTGTCCATAATATTGCGCAGGTGGGTCTTTACCGTGTTCTCGGAAATGAACAGGGAATCAGCAATTTGCTTGTTGGTTGCCCCCTGAGCCACCAGTTGCAGCACCTCTCCCTCTCGTGGGCTCAAGTTAGACTCGGTTTCCTGAATGGCTTCCCTCTTCCCCCCGGCTTCCAGGCCTTGGAACTCGGTGAGCAGCTTTGTTGCCATAATGGGAGAGACTATTACTCCGCCCTGGGCAATATGAAGGATAGCCTGAATCAACTCTTCTGGTTCGGTGTTCTTAAGAATGTAGCCCTTGGCACCAAATTTTACGGCGGCAAAGAGGTCAGCCTCGTTGTCAGAGACGGTCAGGACGAGGATATTAACCTGAGGCATCTTTGCCTGGAGGGCTTGAGTGGCTTCCAGGCCACTGCAATGTGGCATATTGAGGTCCATCACAATTATGTCGGGAACAATTGCCTCGGCTTTTTTGATTGCCTCAAGTCCGTCTGATGCCTCCCCCACCACTTCTAAATTTTCGTGCTTCGCCAGTACCGCAGTGATGCCGCGACGAAATAGGGCGTGGTCATCTACCACCAGCACTTTAACGGGGTCCATTTCACAACCTCACTTTCTCAATGGGAAGGCTGACCCTTAACTCTGTTCCCTCCCCTGGGGCGGTAGTGATGGTCAAAATGCCTCCGAGCCCCTCTGCCCTTTCTTTTATGATGTTTAACCCGTGGTAGCCGGGAGGGGCTTTTTCAAGGTCGGAAAGGTTGAAGCCCTGCCCATTGTCCTTGACTATCATCTCCACTGACGTATTGGTATTTTCCAGTTTCACTTCTACCTCATTGGCCAGGGCGTGTCTTCTGACATTGGTCAGTGCCTCCTGGACGATGCGCAGTAATTGTAATTCGACAACCGGGGAAAGCTTGGTGAAGGGTTTAGAGACACGAAATTTAACTGGAATAGCGTTATTATTGCTGAATTCCCGGATATAGTTGGACAGGGCTGTTGTTACGGGAAGACTTTTTATCTCGGTGCTTAATTGGTCAATGGATTCCCTGATATCCTCGTAGGTATCCCGCACTACTTTCTGGACTTCGCCAATCTCGGTGAGTGCCTGTACCGTGTTCTGTGAGGCGACTGAATCACTTACTGCCTTTGTTTTCAGATTAAGGTAACTCAGTGACTGTGCTACGCCGTCGTGTATTTCCCGCGCAATTCTTCGGCGCTCTTCAATAATAGCCTCCCTCTCTATGCGCCGGCGAATGTTCAGATTGATGCGGTAGGGCACGACGGCAGCAACAAGGGAGAAAAGGGTATAGATTATCAGTATGGTGAGGTTATGTCCCTGCATAACCCAGGCAATTCTCTCAGTAAACTGGCTTAGAGCCAAGTGAGTAGCGGAAAGGGAGAGAGAGGCAGTAGCTGCCAGGGAAAGAGCAACCTTTTCCTCAAAGAGAAGGGCTGCGGTCATAATGGGAGCGAGCGAATAGAGTAAAAAGGGGCTGTTCAGTCCGTTGGTGAAGAGAACCAGCAGGATGCAAATCAAAAAGTCGCCTATCAGAATTAGATAGGTCATCGTGCCTCTCTCCCGCCAGCGGAGAGGGGAGAAGACTTTCAAGATAGTATAGACACCAAGTGTACTCAGAATTATATAGAGTTGAAGAGGAGGCATTCCGGGTGCACTTAGGAATGGTGTAACCTGGGAGAACATCACTGCCAGTGCGTAAGACAAAAAGCGGTAGACGGCTAGAAACTGGTAGGCTTCCCTTTCATACCTGGTCTGCATATTTGTACCTTCTTGCTAGTAGTCTAAATAGTAGTTCGTCAAATAGTATAAAAGAATTAATCAGTAACTGTCTATTTTCTATTTAATGCATATTCCCTAATCTTGTTGTAGAGTGTCGCTCTGGAAATCCCCAGGATTCTGGCAGTTTTGCTACGGTTCCCGCTGGTTTCGTTCAATACATTTAAGATACGCTCCCTTTCAACCTCTTTAAGGCTTCTCCCTGACGGGGCTGAATGAGCCATTAGCAGGTTTTCCTGGGCCAGGTCAGTAGCTTCAATATAAGAATTCTTGGTTAAGATGACTGCCCTTTCAATAGCATTCTCCAGTTCCCGAACATTACCCGGCCACTCATATTTCAAAAGAAAATCGGTAGTCTCAGGAGAGAAGCCGATAATTTCCTTTTGATTTTCTACAGCGAACTTTTTCAGAAAATGCTGGGCCAAGAGGGGGATGTCCTCCTTCCTCTCTCGCAGCGGTGGTAATTCAACAGGAACCACATTGAGCCGGTAGTAGAGGTCCTCCCGAAACTGGCCATTGGCTACCGCCTTCTTCATATCCTTATTGGTTGCTGAAATAACCCTCACATCTACCTTGATTGGCTCATTGCCACCGACCCTAGTGAATTCCTTCTCTTCCAAGACCCGGAGCAGGTGAACCTGGATATTGGCACTCATCTCACCAATCTCATCCATGAAGAGAGAGCCTCGGTTAGCAACTTCAAATTTTCCCATCCGTTGAGCATGAGCTCCGGTGAAGGCACCCTTCTCATGTCCGAATAGCTCACTCTCAAGGAGGCTTTCCGGCAAAGCGGCGCAGCTGACAGCGACAAAAGGCTTCTCCTTACGGTAACTCTGGGAGTGGAGGGCTTGTGCTATCAGTTCCTTCCCGGTGCCGCTCTCGCCGGTAATCAATACGGTGGCGTTGCTCTTAGCTACGACCTTAATTACCTCGATTACCTGCCGCATCTTGGAGCTCTTGGCAATGATATTCTCAAATTGGTAGCGCTCCTCCAATTTCTGGTGCAGGGAAATGTTCTCCTCGATTAGCCGTTGGTGCTCCACTAGCTTATCAACCAACAGCTCTGCCCTTTCTGGACAGAAGGGCTTCTCGATGTAGTCATAGGCACCTTCCCTCATAGCATTAATAGCCGTAGGGACGCTGCCATAGGCGGTTATGATGACCACATCAATGCTAGGGGATATTTCCTTGGTCCTCTTCAGTAATTCAATCCCGTCCATCCCGGGCATAACCAAATCAACAAAAGCAATGCCTGGCTTTTCCCTTTCGATAATCTCCAGAGCCTGAGGGCCGTTCTCGGCGGTAAGTACCTGATGACCAACATCGCTGAGCCAGTCACGAAGCGATTCACGGATAATGGCTTCATCATCAACTATAAGGACCTTAAACTTCTTCTTCATGGTACAGTGGTAAATGGATAGTAAAAGTGGTACCCTCCCCCTCCTTGCTTTGCACTTCTATTCTACCCTGATGGCGCTGGACAATTCCATAGACCACAGCCAGCCCCAAGCCTACGCCTTTCTCCTTCCCTTTAGTGGTGAAGAATGGTGTGAACAGTTTGCGCATATTCTCCTGAGAAATGCCACAACCTGTGTCCTGAATTTCTACCTTGAGCTGATTATCGCTATCGTTTGAGGTGCGGAGGGTTAGCCTGCCTCCTTCAGGCATTGCCTGGATAGCATTCAGAATAAGGTTGGTGCAGACCTGCTGGAGTTGACTAAAATCAGCCATGAGCTTGGGCAAGGACGGGTCAAGCTCTTTTATCACCTGGATATTCTGTAGCTCAGCCGAATGAGCAGCCAGGTCAAGGGCTCGGTTAATGACACTGTTGATGTCCACCTCCTTGAAGGCTGGGGGCGACTGCCGGGCGAAATCCAGAAGGTTGCGGATTAACCTGGTACTTCGGGTGAGTTCTGATTCCATTTTCGATAGCTGGTCAAGGGCAACCTCTTTGGAGAACTCGTTGGCAGTTATCTTTTTGGTCAGCAGTTGGGTATAGACGAGGACACCGGACAGAGGATTGTTAACCTCATGGGCAATAGAGGCTGCCAGCTGACCGAGAGAGGTCAGTTTCTCGGCCTGAATTAGCTGTGCCTGGTTTTCTCTAAGGCGTTGGTCATAGTCGCTAAGCTCCTGGTAAGTTGCCTTCAGGGCGACATGAGCCTTTTCCTCTTTTTCCATCCGATTTATCAGTGTTGCTGTCAGCAAGCCGAGGAAAGCCATAAACAGGACAAAGAGAAGTGGCCTAAGCAGTGGAGCAGCGTATGGGCTACAGATAAAGGGACGTGGCAACACAACGCACAGGAAAAGAAACGAAGCAATTGAAGCTCCCCAGCCCCTGAAAGCCACAGCAGCGTAGATTATGGGGAACAAAAACAAAGTCCGGTGTATGTCGTGAGGATAAGTGCAGGCTAGGAAGTCACTGAAATGGGCTAAAGGAATGTGCCCCGCATGGTAAACGAGGGTAAGAACTGCCATTAGAGCCGCGATTATCCAGAAATGAGGGCTTCGCACACCTCTTGGCGTCTGGTCCTGCGGTAGCCATTCAATGATTTTTCTGGCGCTGCTTTCCTTCCAGCGCCGCCATGCGCTCTGTGGGGGAAGGTCGTTGGTTAGAGTTTCCTCTGTTGAATTAAAGCTTGTTTTCTCTTCCACGTTGCCGGTATTTTCAGCTCCTTTCTCAAATTCGCTACTGAGCGCCGGGAAACGGAGACACCGAATTCCCTGTCCAGCCTGTCCTTGATTGCTTCATCGGATAGGGGCTCAGCCTCAGTTTCAAGAAGTTGCCTGAGCAGTTCTTTCCTAAACCTCTTCGGTCTGGGGAAGAAGTTTTTGAGAGGGATTTCTTCACCCCAGGGGGTGTCTATACTTTTGCCTCCAATAGTGCGACTTACCGAGCTGGGAGTGAGTCCAATCTTTTTGGCTAGCTCCTTTTGGCTGAGGGGTAAGAGAGACTTCAAATCGCCAGACTCTAGATAAAGTGCCTGCTTCTCAATAATATTTTGCAAGATTTGAGTTACTGTGTCCTTACGGCTATTAATTAGTTCCAGCTTCTTGAATAACTGTCTGGCTTCTTTGAGCTCGACTTCGGTGAACGTGCCAGTCGCCTTTATCTCTTCAAATCTTTCATAATCAATTGAATACCGCCCCCTGGCGAGAGAAGTTGAGAAGTAGCCGATAACAAAGCCCTTTTTATCTTTTTCCACTGAAGCGACCCTGGAATAGCAAATGCTGTCTGAGGTGATATTGGAGGGATGATAAAACTCGCTCATGATAGAGAACTCATCAATAAGGTTATTTATCTTTTGAACCTCTGAAACCCCAAGGTCACACTCTGCGGCAATTTCTTCAAGGGTCATCCCTGATTCAGGGAATAAGAAATACTGTTTGAATTTCTCCAGCCCCAATTTCTGTATTTGTCGGACAATATGCTCCTTGTTCAGCAAGAGGGATTCAACATCTAGAGAGCCTCTATCGGCTACCATTTCTTCTTTAATTTGATAAAAACTGGGGGAAATGTCGGTTCCGGGGAATCTCTGATAGCGTATTAGCTTTTCTTTCTGGTATAGCTTTCGGAAAAGGCGACTCTGTTCTGTCTCAGTGATGAGCCTATTAAACTCATCCTCAGGCATTTCCAGCAGGTTAGCCTGTTCCATACGGAGGACTTGGCTTAGTTCCTGTCGCATCTGCTGGGACTGTGTTTGTTCCATTTTTAATCTGGACATCTTCTACCTCAATGGCAGAGACAATAGTCTGTCAGAACAAGACTAACAGGATAGACAGGTAACAGTTCTGGAAGTACGGGAGCATTGAGTTCCACCTCCTCTTTGCACCACAGCAACTATAATGTCTGATTGGCTAGCTCAAGGTGATACCTGGTATACCTCTCCAGATTTTGCACTTGCCTTGGACTCAGCATCTCGCAAGCCCAGTCCCAGTGGAAGGAGACAAAATCACCTGTTTGGCAGTCGGTAATAAACCCTGTGCCATCGATTTGACGCTGCACCCTTTTCTCCCTTGGTTCGCCTAACTTTAGTTTACCACATTCCAATACCAGTGGTTGATGTTCCACGACCAAGTTAGTTGCTCCCATTTCCTTGACCCGGCCCCAGCCGATGCGACAGTTTTCCATAGTCTCCAAGCTGTGGCCAAGCATGCCCATATGGCCATGCACATCAAAGACGTGGAAATTGTGAAAAGGCCGGGCACCAAGCGGCGGCTTACTCAGTAGGTGCCCCAGTGTCTTGGGGTTTAATCGCTTTGCGAACCGCTCGCGTAGTGAATTGTAGAACTGGGTCAGGTTGACCCGGTCCAGTAGCTCGTTACCCAGCCAGTATGCCTCCACGACACGGGCATTAAAGGGGTCAGGGATATTATTACTGCTGGCAATCAGCTTGAGATAGGGATAGGCTGCCTCAAACTTCTGCAGGATAATAGTCAGTCCCGGATCAGTATGCGTTGCCGCGCAGTAATCAAAAAGAGTCCTATTATCGTCGCCCCCGCAATAACCAAGCTTATTTGGCATAAAAGCATATCGGGCGAACTTAATAGTTCCGTCTATAATCATCTCACTTCTCCACGGTAACTGGTGCTAAAGCCTCCTTTTGGATTCTGACCTTTGGCGCAATATACCATAATGCCAAGCTGGCTGCTATAATAAGAAGCATGCCCGCTATTTGTGCCGGCGAATATATTCTGGCATCAAAGATAGCATAGAGCAGACTGGTTATGACCGAACCCAGCACCAGTACGCCGGCAACTACTGAGGCTGGAGCATATTTCAGTCCGGTGTAGAAGCAGGAGACATAGCTAAAAAGGAACACCGAGGTCAGAGCTACCCAGCCGAGCTGCTGTCCGCTGAGACTGGCTATAGTGCTTAGTTTCCCGGTCACAGCCAGGAAAACCAGCATCACGATAGCTCCGAAGAACATCCGCCCGAAGGCGGCCACATTTGAGCTAACTTGCTTCATTACCCTTTTGGCAATGATAGCCTCAACTGCCCAGAGGAGGGTAGCGGCAAATATCATTAATTCGCCCCCGCTGATGAGCCATAACTTTGGCCACCCCAGTAGCAAGATATTACCTCCGACTAAGGTCGCCAGGGCAGCTATATGGAATTTGCCCAGTCGTTCGCCAAGGAAGGGTACAGCCATGATGGCAACCCAGATAAAGAGGGTCTTGTGGATAAAGGCAGCACTCACCGCGGTACCCAAGCTCAGACCGTAGAAGAATAATAAAAATGGGATGCTACCGCCCACGCCGCCAATAACCCCCAGGGTTAGCCACTGTTTGCGTGATAAATTTTTCAGTTCTGGTAATGCCTTGGGTAATATCAAGAAGGCGAAAAGCAACGCCGCCACAGCCACGTTCTTGACGGCAGTGAAGATGAAGGGGTCTTTCATTTCCATTACGGCGAACTTGTTGATGTAGATGGCGAAGCCGCTGATGAGGGCTGTTGCCAGGGCAAAGTAAATCCCCTTCCTGTGCTTTTCCCAGCTTAAAAGTCCTTTGGTCTCATTCATTCCCGTTCCTCCTTCTATCAATTAAGTATCTTAGAGAGTTGCCGCTTCGGCTATCTCTTTATATAGACTAATTATTTCTTTAGCCTCATCCTCCTCAATCCTGGCAATCACAGTGCCCAGGTTGACCAGCACCCAGTCACCGGCGTTCACTTCAGGAACGAGGGCTAAGCTTACCTTATGCCTGACGCCGGCGATTTCAATCTCCGCCCAGGAGTTTTCCTTGACTTCAACCATCTGATATGGTATCGCTACACACATATTTTAACCCCGGACTTACTCCACCTCTAGGCTTTCCAGAAATGCCTCACTAACATCGACCATCTTCAGCTTTTTGCTCCGACATTGGGGGCAAAATGGCTCACTTTTCTGGAAGGTAAAGGTATGACCGCACTCCTGGCAGAGGACGGTCGGGTCGAAAGTCTCAATTTCAATCTTTGCTTTTTCGGCAGCAGTTCCCGTGGCGGCTGCTGTTAAGCAGAACTCCAGATTGTCAGGAGTGATATGGCTTAAATTACTCAATTTTACACTTAGGGTAGCAATGTGCTTCCCATTGTGTTTCTTGGTCTCAGCCAGCGCGGTCTCTACGATGTTTTTGGCGAGGGAGAACTCATGCATGGCTCCCTCCGTTCAGTTCCTGAACCACCATATCAGCCACGACTGGTATTGCCTTCTCCACTTCGGGTGTGCACTTCTCGGAAAAGGTGTTGACATCAGTCACTTCAATACCGAAAAGGATAATGTCCCGGGGTAAAGAAAGTCCGAGTCGGTTGCCCAGCTCAAGCGCAGTAGAAAAGTCTATTCCGTGAGTTGAAGCCGCATGTCGGGTATCATTAAGTGTCTCAGGCTCAAGGCGGTAAATTTTTCCAACCTCTCCTTCGCCGGTTTTTATCGCGTCAATGAGGATGGCTCTATCGTAGTCAGCCAGTAGTTCCAGCAAGTTCAGGCCAGCCATGCCGGTCTCCATTACGGTTACCTTTTCTTCGTTGACTCTATCTTTAAGCGCCCGGG
>JABUBL010000332.1_pt1 | contig 13545 bp, 13 predicted proteins | sample 7240371 | NCBI WGS metagenome assembly JABUBL01 (sample SAMN07256343, study PRJNA390944) | subsurface metagenome | isolation source: Methane hydrate marine sediment | place: Pacific Ocean: Eastern North Pacific, ODP site 1244 | collected 2002
TAAGAAGGTTATAGATGTCCAAAAGACATATTCATGTTTTCTCAAAAGTTAATTAGTAATGATACTTCAAGAATAGAAAAACCCTTTACTATGAAAAGAGAAAACCTTGTTAATTGTAAAAAAGGAAACGAACTCCCTAATAATTCTGAAGAGAAACAAGAAATCAGGAGTTACTTTAGAAAGAGGGAAGAAGGCATAAGTAATTTTAAAGAGAGAGAAGAGATATCACATAGAAAATCAAATGAAAGGCCTTCAGTTATTTCACTTAAATTTCCAAATTTTGCTTCAGAATCAAGTGAAATCTCTCAATTGATTTTGAAATTTATGTCTGAAGATCCTACGCTTCATTTCAATGAAATAGCCATCATTATGAGAAGTTTTAAAGGGCATCTTGAAATTTTGAAATCTACTTTAGATAGGGAAAAAATCCCATATCAACTTATAGGTGGCGGAGACACAATATTCAAAAATCCGATAGTAAATGCTGTGATTTCATTTTTAAGAAGTTTAGTTATAACTAAAGATGATGAAAGATGGAATGAAGAAGTAAAAACAGTTCTTCTTTCCGATCTTTTTAAGCTTAAACCATTTACTTTAAGGTTTATTGAGAGATATTGTATTTTAAATAATTTGGAATTTTCGAAACTTATATTTGATAAAAAAAGAAGACCAAAGTTGGATAAAGATGAAGAAAGAAAAATAGAAAATTTTTACAGAATATATAGTGAATATAGCAAGAAATTAAATAAACCTATAGACGAAGTCTTTTTCTCCATTTGGAAAAGAATTGACTATTTTAATGAGTTAGTTAATAAAAAAGAGAAAAATATTTTTAATGAAGTAAAAAGAAAAAAGTCAATTGATGCAATAAATAGGTTTTTTTCAAGTTTGAAGAGATTTTCCCAAAGACATCCAGAAAAAGGAATTGATTTTTATCTGAAGAGTTTAGAGCCAGAGATAGGATTTATTGAGGAAATAGAGACACCAAAGTTAGATAGATTAGTTGATGCAGTTTCTATAATTACAGCACATCAGTGCAAAGGTAAAGAATTTAGAATTGTTTTTTTGCCCTTAATGGTTGAGGGGATTTTTCCTACTGAAATAAGAATTCCTCAGACATATGATAAGCAAATAATGCATATTGGTGAAAGATTAAGCAGGGTAGATTTAGAAAAGAATCATTATGATGAAGAAAGAAGATTAATTTATACTTCGATGACAAGAGCGAGTGAAAAATTGATTTTCTCCTTTTCAGAGAAAGTTAATATGCAAGAGAGAATTTCTCCTTCAAGATTTTTAGTGGAGATGGATTTAGTTCCTAAACAATTCTCTGAAGTAGAGCCTTATTTAGGTTCAATTAAATCTGTAGAAAGTCATTTTAGATATGTAGCAACTCAATCACTTGAGAAGTTAAAGGAGACAGTTGATTATGAGCTTAAAGAAAAGATGATAGATAAAGCATTTTTATCTATTCATCTTCTTTCCAAATTTGGTAATAAAAAAGCATGGTGGCAAAATATAAAACCTACAAAAAATCCTAATAAACCACATCCATATGGAAAACTATCAGCATCTTATTCAAAGGTAAGCACATATAAAGATTGTCCAGCAAAGTATAAATTTAGATATCATTTTTATATAAGTGAAACCAAGGGAATAAGTCTTGCTAAAGGTCTGCTATATCACAAAATAATTCAGGAATTTTTTGATCTGGAAAAAGAACACAAATATTCCTTTAAAAAATTAAAAGAAATAATTAATGAAGTATGGGATAATACTCTTTTCCCATTTATTCCTGTAGCTGATGAGCAGAAAGAGGAATCTTATCAGGGTTTTGAAAATCTTTTTAATAATTTACCACCAGAAAAACCAGAAGTTTTAGCAACTGAGAAAGAATTTTCATTCTCATTAGATGGTAATAAATTCTCTGGAAGAATTGATCAGATAAATCAAGTTGAAGGCGGAGTTGAATTAATAGATTATAAGTCAAGTAAAACTCCTATAAGATTTGAAGATGCAAGAACTGATTTACAGTTAGGAATTTATTTATTAGCTTCACTTCTTTCTCCTCAGTTAAGAGAAATAAAAGATTATGTTAAGAAGATGTATTATTTTTATATTCCTCAAAAAAATAGAACTATTAGAGAGCAGGAAATAAGTAAAAATAGAATTTATCAAGTCAAATCCGAGATTAAAAAATTAATAAAGGAAATATTAAACGAAAATTTTGTTACTTATCCAAGGGATTTTTCTATATGTAGTTATTGTGAATATAAATTAATATGTTCAAGATTCTATGGACAATATTGAAAAAAGCTTTGGGTATACTTTCGAAGACATTTTCAAATTTTGAGAACTTAAAAGATATAGAAATAAAAAGGAATTAATTAAGAGTTATTTATATGAACCGAAAATATACATTAACTAAAGAGCAAAGAGAAGCAATATCAATAACAAAAGGTCCACACTTAATTATGTCAGTTGCAGGTGCTGGAAAAACTACTACGCTTACATCAAAAATAATTGAGGTTATAAACAGAGGATTAGCAACTCCTGAACAGATTTTAGCTTTAACATTTACTATAAAAGCTTCAGAAAATATGCGAATACAGATTGCTGAAAAGGTTAAAAGGAAAATAGATCCTAATAGTTTACAGATATCAACGTTTCACTCTTTTGGCAATAATACAATAAAGGAGAACTCTCTCATTTTAGGATTAGATACCGATTTCAACTTAATTTCTCGGGCTGAATCCTGGCAACTTCTTTATCAAGTAATGGATAATTTTGTTTTTGAAGATGTAAAAATAGGAAGTTCAATTGGCAATTTCTTGGATAAACTTCTTGATTTTATACTTGATCTTAAAAATCACCTAATAAATGTTGAGAAATTTAGAAAATATGTAAACTCAGAACCTGATTTCTCAAGTTATAAATCAAAAGCTCTAAGGAAAGTTGCTAAAAGAAATTTCAATATGCATAAAGAACTTTTACAAGTTTATGAAGAATATGAAAAAATAAAAATACAGCAGAACTTCATAGATTATGGCGATCAAGTAATGATTCCTGTCCAATTATTTGAACAGAGACCGGCAATATTAGCAAGTTATCAGAACAGATATCCATATATATTTGTAGATGAATATCAAGATACAAATATTGCACAGGCTCAACTAGTCTATTTACTTTCCAGTAAAGAAAAAAATATAACCGTAGTTGGTGATGATGATCAGTCGATATATGGTTGGAGGGGAGCATCTGTTTATAATATTTTAAAATTTAATAAACTCGAACCTTTTAAAAAAGAGGTTAAAACTACCTCAATTACAAAGAGTTTTCGAACAGGACAGAATATACTTGATGTTGCTTATAATGTAGTTAAAGAAAATAAAAATAGATTAGAAAAAATGCCAAAAGCTTACTTTAAAAAAGATTCAAAGATCTTCACATTCTTTGCTCCAACATATTATGACGAGGTAGAATTCATAACTAAAGAAATTGAAAGATTAATAAATAATAATAATTTTTCTTACAAAGATGTAGCAATTCTTTGTAGAAAAAAGAGATTTGATGAAATAACTTTATATTTAGATGAAAGAGATATATCATATGAAATCGTTGGGGGTAGAGGATTTTACTACCGACCTGAAATTATTGATGCAATCTCTCTTTTAAAATTGACCCATGACCCTACCGATTCAATAGCATTAGTTCGTGTTTTAAAATCTCCAAGATATAAAATCTGCGATAGAGACATTTTTCACCTTGCAAAATATATTATCAGTAGAGATGGAGAATATAAGAGAGAGATAGAAGCTAAAAGTGAAAATTCCGTAAAAAAAATAGCTGAATTTGAAATGCGAGTAAATCTCATTGACGCTGTATTAAAAGCAGATGATATAGATGAACTAAGCAAGGAAACTAAAAAAAGATTGAATCAACTATCAAAAGAATTAAGTCATTTTGTATTTCTATCTGAGAGACTCTCTTTACCACATCTATTAAGAGAGATGTTCGAGCAAACAGGACTTTTTTCTGAACTTATATCAGAAAAATCCAGGGAATCTGAGAGAAGAAAGGCAAATTTGGAGAAATTAATAAGAATTGCTTCTGATTTTGAGAGAACAAAGACAGAAGCAACTTTCAATAGCTTTATGATTTATCTAAGAGAAGTTCTAAAAGCAGCTGAACTTGAACCTGAGGAACTTGTTCCTGGTGTTGGGGATGAGGTTAAAGTTATGTCAATTCATGCAGCTAAAGGGTTGGAATTTCCAATAGTTTTTATTCCTATGCTGTGCGAGAGGGATTTTCCTGATTTAAGAATAAGTTACAGTCCTTATAAAGCTCCATACTCTTTAAGAGGCGATGTAGAATATCTTCCTGATATGGGTAGTTACACAAGTAAATCTAAATATATAAATGCACTGAAAGAGATTGCACTTGAGGAAGAGAGAAGGCTTTTTTATGTTGCCTGCACGCGTGCAAAGGATAAATTATATCTATCCTATAGTCCTTTTAGTGGAGAAACTAAAAAGCCCAAGAAAATATCAAGATTTTTGCAAAGTGCTTTAGATGAACAGTTAGTAGAAATATTGGGAGAGGATATTAGAGAAAAATTAAAAGTAATGGAAAATCCAATGCTTCAAGCTGAATATAAAATTAAGAGAAAAAGGAAGAAATGGCCAGAGGAGAAAAAAGACATAAATTTAGCTGACTTTGTAGAAAAAGACCAAGCGTTGGATGAAATTGAAAGTAAATTAAGATCAAAATTTCCTAAAATTACAATTTCTGAGAAGATAAAGGAAAAAGCATTAAATAAAGAGAAAGACATAAAAAATGTTATATCTACTGGTAAAAAAAGAATATATAGAAGAAAGGAGAAGAAATTTACTCTTCATTCACCAATATTTAGCTACTCCGCTTTGTCAATTTATAAGGATTGTCCAAAAAGATATTTTTGGACTTATATTCAGCCACTTCCGACACCGAATCGATTATCAATTAAAATAGGAAATTTAATACACCAGGCAATTGAGAGATCAATTATTGAAAAAACTGCACTTGAAAAATTGGATTTTCCAATTGGATGGGGTGAGAGTCTAAGTTGGGGTGAGATATTAAGTGGTGAAGATCTTATATATGAGGAAAAAATTCCAAAAATTAAGAATATGATTAAAAATTACTTGCTCAGTCGTTTCTCAAAAACAGATGAAAATATATTAGCAGTAGAACAACTTTTTAATTTAAAAATTAATAAATATATTATCAGGGGATTTATGGATAGAATTCAAAAAATAGACAATGAACTTTATGAGATAGTTGATTTCAAGAGTGGCAAAAAACCAATAGATCTTAATTTAAAAGAAAACCTTCAATTGAAAATATATTCTTTAGCTCTCAGTGAATTATATAAAATATCACCAGAAAAGATAAAATGCACTTTGTTTTTCTTGGAGGATGGGATAGAAGAATCATTTATCTACTCAAAGAAGGAACTCCCAAAAACAAAGAGAGAAATCATAAAGCTTATAAAAAGTATTGAGAAATCAAAATTTAATACAAATCCAAATCCTCAAAACTGCACTAAATGTGATTTTTACAATATTTGTAAAGATCACTATATAAAATAAATACAAGATATTTATAGATTTATTTTATTTTTAAACATGGACATTTTCTTTTCTAATCCTTTCTTTATTTTATGTTATAATTTCACAAAAATTTATTAATAAAGATCTTTATTTTAAATATTTAAAAATGGTGGAAAATTATTTGGATAATAGTCCTAAATTAGGAAAAGAAATTTATATATCACCTGATGCAAAAGTGATTGGCAAAGTTAAGATAGGTGAGCATGTAAGTATCTGGCCAGGCGCAGTGGTTAGAGGTGATATTAATGAAATATCAATTGGTGATTATTCTAATATTCAGGATAATTGTGTCTTGCATGTGGATCCAAAATACCCTTTAAAAATTGGTAATTATGTAACAGTTGGTCATGCTGCAATTTTACATGGATGTGAGATTGAAGATAATGTTTTAATAGGCATAAATGCTACTATTTTAGATGGGGTTAAAATTGGAAAATGTTCAATTATTGGAGCAGGTTCTGTTATTCCTGAAAAAAAAGAAATACCACCACATAGCTTAGTTGTAGGTGTACCAGGTAAAGTTATAAAAAAGCTGACAGAAGAAGATGGTGAAAAGTTAAAAAGCTACGCTCTTCACTATTGGGAAATAGCAAAAAATTATAAAAGGTAAAAAATATAGGAAGCGTTGTTTATATTTTTCTCATCTATCTACCCTCTCCCTTGGTGGGAGGGGAAATGGAGAGGGGGAAATTTAAAATATTTTCGAAAACATGCCACAAATCTCTAAAAAGAGCTTAAATTTATCAAATTATAATAATTATTATAAAAAATATTAACTTCAATTATTCTATTTAATTATCTAATAAGAGGATGTTATGGGAATAAAAATTGCAGTAATTGATAGTATGGGAGGAAGTATTGGCAGTCAGATAATAACACAACTAAGGCAGAATTTTGGTCATAAAATAGAAATAATTGCACTTGGGACTAATGCTATTGCAACGAGCAATATGTTAAAAGCAAAAGCAAATAGAGGAGCAACAGGAGAAAATGCTATAAAAATTACCATCGAAGAGATGGATTTAATATTTGCTCCCATATCTGTATTAATACCCAATTCAATGATGGGAGAGATCACCCCAGCTATAGCTGAATATATTAGGAAATTTAAAAAGAAAAGGCTGTTTATTCCACTTTGTAATCCACCATTAACAATATTGGGAGCTGAGAAAAAACCACTCCCAAGGCTTATTGATGAGGGTATAGAGATTGTTAAAGAAATGATTAAAAAGAATGAGTAAGTTATTATGTTGGATTTTGGATTTTCTATATAAAAATATTAAAAACTCAGATAATTATACTTTCTATAAAAAATATTTATAAAATATGATTTTTATTATAAAATTGATTAATATAAAAAGAATTAATATAAAGGATAAAAGGAGATTTATATGTGTGAGACCAAGGTATATATTGAAAAGGATGGGAAAAAGGAAGAGATATTTGAAAATGTAATAGATATTCAGAGTGAGGAAGATGGCTTTTTCTTAAAAGACCTTTTTGGTGAGCAGAAATTTATTAAAGCTAAAATTAAGTATATAGATTTTATGAAACATGAAATGGTGCTTACTGAATCTGAAGGTGATAAATAATATAAATATTTTTTGGTTTTCATTAAAAAATTCCACTATTTAAAAGGTTTAAGATAATATGTAACACTATTGTTGAATGGAAAATAAATTATGTGGTAAAATATCTAAACTAATTGGAAAAAGACTTTCCAGAAATATTAAGTTGATTTTAATTCTTATTTAAAATTTTGATTTAAATATAAATATATTTTGATAATAGGACCACGACGGTCTAATTTGACTGAAGTCAAATTTGTCGTGGTTTTTTATTTTTGGGACTTGATCTTAGGATAATCTGTCTATTATTTCATAGAAAAGTGATTATTTAATAAATAAAAATTGAAAAATAAAATAAATAATAAATTAAAGAAGATACTTTATTCATATTTTAATAATGCAAGGGGGTGAGGAAAAAATATTTGATTTATTAAATTTTATTTGATCTTCACATTAAATTTTTAATTAAGAAAGGGGAACAAATGCATATCCCAGATGGTTTTTTGGATTTAAAAACAGCATTAACTACTGCTATAGCTTCAACTGGAGGTCTTGGTTATGCAGTTAAGGAAGTTAGAAAGAAACTTGGTGATAAACATATTCCACTTTTAGGTGTAACTTCGGCATTTATTTTTGCAGCTCAGATGTTAAATTTTCCAGTAGCTGGTGGTACAAGTGGTCATTTCTTAGGAGGAGCCTTAGCAGCAATATTATTAGGTCCATGGGCATCTCTTTTGATTATGACTGTTGTTCTTGTTATTCAATGTTTAGGCTTTGCAGATGGAGGATTAACTGCATTAGGAGCAAATGTTTTAAATATGGGAATCATCGGAGGAGTTTTCACATATTATTTTATTTTCATTCCATTAAAGAAAGCATTGCCAAAAACAAAAAGAGGATTTCTCACAGCTTCAGCAATTGCTGCTTGGGCATCAGTTTTTATAGCTTCCATTATCTGCTCGTTAGAGTTGGCTATTTCTGGAACTAGTCCATTAAATTTGGCATTACCAGCAATGGCTGGAGTGCATGCTTTAATAGGAATAGGTGAAGCAATTGTTACAATAGTTGTCCTGGCTATTGTTATACAAATAAGACCAGATTTAATAAGGGGATATTCAGAATCTGAAGAAGAAACCTAAAAAATATATTGTTTAATTTATAAGATGGTAAAGGTTGTATAGATATAAATTTATTTGTTTAATACTATTTATGAAATATTAATTTAGAGGGGAAGAAATGAAAAAAAATATTGGAGGTTTTGTTTTTATAAGTTTAATAATTGCATTAATTTTAGCGATACTCATATCACCATTTGCATCACCCTGGCCCGATGGATTAGAGAAAGTTGCAGAAGATAAAGGATTTATTGAAGAGGCTCTTGAAGAAGGTGTATGGAAATATTCTCCAATTCCAGATTATGCATTTCCAGGGGTGGGTAGTGAAGTAATCGCCACTGCATTAGCTGGATTGATTGGTACGCTTATAACTATAACAATAGGATGGTTGATTGGAAAATTTATTGTAGTTAAATAGTAATTAAATAATAATAATTAATAAGTTGAGACATTCATTTTTAGATAAATACAGCAATTTAAATAGTTTCATACATGAACTAGACCCCAGAGTAAAGATAATAACAACATTATTTTTCTTAATTATGGTTATGACTACTTCTCCAGTTTTTCTTTGGGCATTCTTAATCTATTTCTTAATTGAACTCATCATTTTAATAATTTCCAAAATTCCGATACTTTTTATATTAAAGAGATTTCTCATGGTGATACCGTTTATTCTATTTATTGTTATCTTTGCTCCTTTTATCAGCAAAAATGGATATGCTGGTTCTTACAATTTGGGTATCCTGCGAAATCTTGGTGGTGGATTCTATAATATAAATTCAGTTCTTGTAATAATGAATGTGGTTTTAAAGAGCTTCTTGAGTATCATTGCTCTTATACTTCTTTCTTCAACAAGTCCCTTTTCGCAACTTCTATTGGGTTTCAGGAAATTGAAAGTACCCTCAATCTTAACTAATATAGCATCTTTCATGTATCGTTATGTTTTCGTCATAGTTGATGAAGTCCAAAGAATGATAAGAGCAAGAAATGCAAGAAATTACAGAGGTAAGTGGATTTGGCAATCAAAAGTAGTAGGAAGTATAATTGCAAACTTATTTCTGAGAAGTTATGAGAGGGGAGAAAGAGTTTATTTAGCAATGTTATCCCGTGGATATAATGGCGATCTCATCTTGAATTATAAATACAAAATGAGATGGATTGAGTGGCTTTATTTGATCATTTTCTTTGTAATTTTAACTTTAATAAGATTCTTTATTGGATAGTAATTTTTTAAATATAGTTCATGAAGCTCAAAGAGTGATAAGCACAAGAAATGCAAGAAATTTAATTTTTTATTAGGGATTACTCTATTGGGAACTACTTTAGGTTAGTAAATTATATACTTTTTCAACTGAAAAAAATTGTGAATATATCTATTAAAAGGTGGAAAATTTATGTTTGATGATAAAGAACTTGCTATTGAGATTGAGGATCTAAGTTTTATTTATCCTGATGGAACGGAAGCTCTAAAGGGAGTGAGTTTGAAAGTTCGTCAAGGTGAATCTTTAGCTGTAATTGGTCCAAATGGAGCGGGAAAGAGTACATTACTTCTTAATTTAAATGGTTTATTAAGGGGAAACGGTTTAATAAAAATATTTGGTATTGAAATTAATTCTTCAAATTTAAAAAATATTAGAAAGAAAGTAGGTCTTGTCTTTCAAAACCCCGATGATCAATTATTTTGTTCAACTGTTTACGAGGATGTTGCTTTTGGTCCTACAAATTTGGGATTAAACAGGGAAGAAGTGGAAAGAAGGGTAAAAGATGCTCTTTTTAAAGTGGAGATGGGGGGATATGAAAATTCTAATGCTTTTCATCTTAGTTATGGTCAAAAGAAGAGAGTAGCTATAGCTACTATTTTATCAATGAATCCCGATATTGTTGCTATAGATGAGCCCAGTAGCAATTTAGATCATAATTCACAAATAAGGCTTGCAAAGATATTAAATTCATTATTAAAAACGAAATTGATAGTAACCCATGATATACCTTATGCAGCTTTATTATGTGATAGAGCAGTTATTTTGGACAATGGAAAAATAGTTGCTGATGGATTATTTTTTGATATTTTGTCAAAATTTGAATTATTAGAAAAGCATCGTTTAGGTTTACCACCAGGGTTTTCCATTAAAAAATTAAAAGAAGATAAGAAGAAACTATTATAAAAATTTATTATTTTATTGCTATGATTTATAATTAATTTGGATAATTAATAATATTGTTATTTGGTGATATTACATTATGATATTTCCATTGTTACGATTTTTTATTAAATATTTTGTTGGAATTAATTTTTTAAAGGAGAGAATAGCTGTAATGCCAATATTTGAGTATAAGTGTAAAAAATGTAGTAAGGTTTTTGAAGAATTAATCTTATTATCCAGTTCTGATGATGTAATCACATGTCCAAAATGTGGGAGTAAAGATTTAATTAAACTTTTTTCAAAATTTAGCTCAAATGTATCTGAAGAATCCTCTGATTTAGATTTGGGCTCAACTTCATCTTCATGTCCTACCTGTTCTCTTGATACCTGCAGCACTTGTAAGTAACTTACTATTAGTAAGTAAAATGGTAGATTAAATGAGGAGGTAATTTGAGAGATTGGGAAAGTTTAGAAGATGTATATAATGAAGTCTTAAATTGTAAAAAGTGTGCACTTCATAAAAATAGAACAAATGTTGTTTTTGGATCAGGAAATGATAAAGCAGTTGTTATTTTTATCGGGGAAGCTCCAGGTTATTATGAAGATTTAAAAGGTAAGCCGTTTGTTGGTGCTGCAGGTAAGCTCTTAACAAAATTACTCAAATCAGTGGATCTTTCAAGAGAGCAAGTTTATATAGCAAATGTTATAAAATGTAGACCCCCTAATAACAGGAATCCTTTATCTGGGGAAATAGATATCTGTAAAAAGTATTTATATGCCCAAATTGATTTTATAAATCCACAAATAATTTGTACATTAGGTAATCTTGCAACTAAATTAATTCTAAAAAAGAATGCGGGAATAACAAGTATCAGGGGAAAATTGTTTAGAGTTGGGGGTAGATTAGTACTTCCCATTTATCACCCCGCAGCAGCACTTTATACTCCATCGTATTTACCTTCACTCGAGAAGGATTTCGTCACTATGAAAAAGGTACTTGATAAGCATATTGAACTTCCAATTGAAGATGAAGTGGAAAGCAAAGAACAACTTGGATTATTTTGATTATTCCTTTAAATATGAATTATTTATTTAAGTATGAAGTAGAAAGCAAAGAAGAATTTGGTCCATTTTGATAATTTCTTAATTCATAAAAAATCCCATTTACACAAAAAATTCAAAAAACTCAATTTTGTTAAAAATTTATTTTCAAATAATTCTAAAGAAATTAATTCTCACCATCTCAGTTTCCCTCTATTTTTATGCAATAATAGTAAGATATTATTAATGAAGTTATTCTAATATAAGATATAGTTTTTTCTCTTCTTTTCTTTAAATGAGAAATATAATTTATTTTTAATATGGTCACTATGAATAAATATAGAGAAAATTTTATAATAACAACTTCTGAGCAGGAAACTTTAAATTTGGCTAAAAAAATAGCCAAATTATTAAAACCTGGAGATGTTATAAGTGTAAGTGGAGAACTTGGAACTGGAAAGACATGTTTTGTAAAAGGTTTAGCACAAGGAATGGGGATTTCTCAGGTTGTAACAAGTCCGAGTTTTGTTATTTTAAAAATTTATTATAATAAAATTCCACTTTATCATTTCGATGTCTATAGATTGGATAAATCTTTTCAACTTGAGGAAATAGGATTTCAACAATTTCAATATGGAGATGGTATAACAGTTGTTGAGTGGGGGGACAAAGTTAGTGAAATATTAGCTTTTGATCATCTTGAGATAAATTTCTACTATTATGAGAATGATAAGAGAAAAATAAAAATTACTCCTCATGGAGAGAGTTGGGAAAAACGGTTGAATAAATCTAAATTTGTGAAGGTGACAGATTAAATATGTATATATTGGGGATAGATACTACAACTTCAATAATGACTATAGCATTATCCAAGGATGAAAGGATTTTAACGGAAAGCTCAGTTGATTGTGGTCAATTTCATGTTGTTAAAATAATTACGGAGATTGATGAAGTCTTTAAGAAAACTGAGGTGGATTTAAGTCAGATTGGTTTAATTGGGGTAGATATTGGACCTGGAATGTATTCTGGAACAAGAATAGGATTGGCTCTGGCAAAAACATTGAGTCAAATAAATTTTATAGATATTGTAGGAATTACATCTGTACATGCTTTGGCTTTTCAGGCATCGAAGAAAATAAATCAATTAAAAAATGAATTACAGTCAAAAGGTGAAAGAATACAAGGACAAAAATTTTGCATATCATCTCTAATAAATGCCAGGAGGGGAGAAGTATATAGTTCGTTCTTTGCATCCAGAAAAAGCTATTTGGAAAAGATTAAAAAAGATGAATTACTAACTATAGATGATTTAATACATAAAATATTTGAGTTGATAAATATTTATAAAAAAGTAGTTCTTTGTGGAGATGCTTTGATTGACTATCCACAAATTAGTAGTATATTTGAAAAAGAGAAGAAGGTAATGCTTCTTAAAAATATTATTTTACCAAGAGCCAGTTCAATAAATTACCTGGCTTTTTATAGATATAAAGAAGGTAAAGTTGATGATTATATGCAATTGATACCAAGATATGTTAGACCATTTATTCCTTTTGGAAGATAAACTAATATGAATGATTTTAATTTGGATGAAATAAAAATTCACAAAATGAAGTTTGGAGATGTAGACCAAGTATATGCTATTGAAGTTGATACTTTTCCAACTCCGTGGAGTAAATCAAGTTTTTTATCTCAAATACTAAGAAGGAGATTTAACTTATATCTTGTTGCTAAAAAAGATAATGAGGTTTTAGGTTATGCAGGAATGGTTCAAAGAAGTAAAGAGGGACATATTACCACAATTGCAGTAAAAAATAGATTTAAAAGAAAAAGGATAGGAACTATTCTCTTAATTTATTTAATAAAAGAGGCTATAAAAAGAGGTTTAGTAAATCTATATTTAGAAGTTAGAGAATCTAATAAAATTGCTCAGGAATTCTACAGAAAATTTAAATTTTCTACTATTGGGAGGAAAATAGGTTATTACTCAGATACAAATGAGGATGCTTTAATAATGACAACG
>JABUBL010000333.1_pt1 | contig 13527 bp, 9 predicted proteins | sample 7240371 | NCBI WGS metagenome assembly JABUBL01 (sample SAMN07256343, study PRJNA390944) | subsurface metagenome | isolation source: Methane hydrate marine sediment | place: Pacific Ocean: Eastern North Pacific, ODP site 1244 | collected 2002
TACGCGGGACCACCGGGGTAGCCCAACTCCAGGATCCGGGCCACCTTATCGAATGCTTCGCCAGCGGCATCATCTCTGGTTCTCCCCAGGGGTTGATAGTCGCCATGCCCCCTCATCAGGAGTAGGTCGCTGTGTCCCCCGGAGACGATGAGGCAGATAGCGGGGAGATCAGGAGTGCTTCCCTCAAGCCAGTTAGCATAGATGTGGCCCTCCAGGTGGTTGATGCCAACTAGGGGGAGACCCTGGGCCAGGGCGATGGCCTTGGCGATGTTCACCCCGACAAGGAGGGAGCCGGCGAGTCCCGGCCCGATGGTCACCGCGATAGCATCCAGGTCGCTCCAATGGGTTTGGGCCTGAGCCATTGCCTCTGAGATGATGGGGATGGCAGTGAGCAAGTGCTGGCGGGAGGCCACCTCTGGCACGATGCCTCCATAGCGGGAATGGAGGTCTACCTGGGAGGCTATCAGGTTGGAGAGGATCTCCCTGCCATCCCGGACAACGGCGGCGGCTGTTTCATCGCAGGAGGTTTCGATGCCAAGGATTTTCATTTTTTCGCCCCGTTCGCCCTTTTTTGCCCCATGGCAATATAGCAAATGTTCTGCTCAATGTAAATCGCCTTTTAGGGAACTGTGGGTTTCCTTTCCTAACACAGCGTAAGGGTAGAAAAAAGTTATCGCTGAGAAGATATATCGGTGATAGCCTATCGTCTTTGTGAGGTGCCTTTCACTTGTCATTGCGAGCGGAGCGAAGCAATCTCACCATCGCATGCCTGCCCAACCACCACCTCTGAGATTGCTTCCCCCGATACCTAGGCCGAGGCCGTCAGGTCGGCCGACGCTTCGGCTTAAAGCGTCCGATAAGTCGGACTCTCGCAAAGCGGAGGGGTGGCAATGACAGCGACAATGGGATAGCAGTGATTTGTAGCTAGTGTACTGGACGCGTATAAAACTTTGACAGCTAAAGAAGGCGATGATATTATGGAACTGAGTAGTTGCCTGAGTTGGCTTTAGAGCGAAATAGCGAAATAATGGGGGAGGGATACTGCGGTGTTAAGTAGTACTAGTATTCTATACTTAGTGCTTCTTTTTATTTGCCTGGCTCTCTCGGCTTTCTTTTCCAGTGCGGAGACTGCCTTTGTCTCGTTGCCCCGGACGCGGGTGAGGCACCTGGTGGAGACCGGGGTAGCTGGTGCGGAGCGAGTGGCTAGGATGACGGAGCGGCCGGAGAGGCTGCTGGCGACGGTGCTGCTTTGCAACAACTTCGTTAATGTCGCTGCTGCCGCCTTAGGCACTGCGATAGCGGTAACCATCTGGGAGGGCGATATTGGGATACTCATCGCCACCATAGTAGTAACGATATTGCTTTTGATCTTTGCTGAGGTGACCCCAAAGACCCTGGCCATCAGACACCCAGAGAGGCTGGCACTGCTCTATGTCTACCCCCTGGGGGTTATCACCAAGATCGTCTATCCAGTGGCGGCCGGGTTAAGCTGGCTCGGCTCGGTGCTCGCCGGGGGTAAGGCTAGGGTGCCACCGACGCTGGTGAGCGAGGAGGAGATCCGCAGCATGATCTCGGTAGGTCGTGAGGAGGGCACCGTGGAGGAAGCTGAGGCGGAGATGCTGCACAATGTTTTCGATTTTGGCGATCGCAACGTCCGCGAAGTAATGACGCCTCGACCTGAGGTGGCCTGGGTGGGGGAGGGGACCAAGTTAGCTGACTTCCTTGCCATATACGCGGAATCCCCTCATACCCGCTTCCCCGTTTATAGGGGTAGTATCGATGACGTGGTAGGCATCCTCTCCATTAAGGATGTGCTCATGGCCCAGGCTGAGGGATCGTTGGATAAAAAGAGCGTGATCGATGAGCTGGTACGTCCGGTTCATTTCGTTCCGGAGACCAAACGCATCGCCCAGCTTTTCGCCGAGATGCAGTCCCAGGGTTATCCCATGGTGGTGGTGGTTGACGAATTCGGTGTCAACAGTGGGATCGTGACCATGGAGCAGCTGGTGGGCGAGATCGTGGGTGAGATGGGGGATGAGCTGGTGAAGGTGGACAAGGACTTCGAGGTTATCGATGATCGGACAATTCAGATCGATGGCGGCATGCGGGTAGAGGAGGCCAACGAGGAGCTGGGGCTTGAGCTGCCCACCGGCGATTATGACACCGTAGCTGGCTTCCTGCTCAGCCTTCTCGGTCGTATCCCTAAGGAAGGGGAGCAGGTGAGGTATGGTAGTCTGAAGCTGGCGGTCACTCAGATGGGGGGGTTGAGGATCGAGAAGATCCTGGTGACCAGGGAGTAGCATGCAGCGGCTGCGCATCACCTTTTCTCGGGGCGATGAGGTTAAGTATCTCTCTCATCTCGATTTAATGCGGTTGTGGGAGCGGGCACTGAGGCGTGCCGATATCCCGCTGGCCTACTCCCAGGGATTCAGCCCGCACCCCAGAATCTCCATTGCGGCGCCCCTCCCAATTGGGGTGACCAGCGATGGCGAGCTGATGGACATTCTGCTCCAGAAGAAGGCCTCACCCTATTTATTTATTAAGGCGGTTGGCGAGCAGTTGCCCCATGGTATTGGCATCGCAGGGGTGGCGCAGGTGGCGCTGCCGCTTCCCTCGCTGCAATCGCAGGTCAGGCAGGCGGAATACAGGGTCGAATTGGCGACCGATAAGAGAGAGCAGGAGGTGGAGGAGGCGCTTAGTTCCTTCATGGCAAAAAAGCAGTTACCCTGGCAGCATCGGAGGGACCGTGAGATGCGCCACTATGACCTTCGCTCCCTGGTGGATCGGCTCTGGCTTATTGAGTGGCAGGAGTCCAGGTGTACCCTGGGGATGCGCCTACGCACTGACAGCTCCGCTACAGGGAGAGCGGAGCAGGTAACTTTGGCCCTGGGTTTCCCTGATCCCCCGAGGTCGATCCACCGTACCGAGTTGATCCTGGCAGGCGGGTAGCATGGCGGAGCTCGATTCGGAAAGGCAGGAGAAGGCTAGAGATTATGCCAGGATGATGCGTCGCCTCTCTTTTTTCGGACTAGGCCTCGCCGCTTTATTCGTCCTGGTGCTATTGCTCACTCCGCTCTCAACTGGCCTGCGGGACCTGCTGGGCTTGCCCCAGCCTTTAAGGGTGGCCCTTTACTTCGCCACCCTGATGCTATGTTTCGGGATTGTATCCGCACCCCTCAGCTTTTACGGAGGTTTTGTGCTACCCCGTCGCTTCGGCCTGTTGCGCCAAAGCCTGAGGGGCTGGCTCCTTGATGGGGTGAAGGCAGGGGTTTTGGGCTTGCTTCTGGGCATCGGGGTCATAGTGTTTGTTTACTGGCTTCTGGCGAGCTTCCCTGAGCTATGGTGGCTCCTCGCTGCTGCCTTTCTTATCCTGCTCACCGCAGTGATGACCAATCTGGCCCCGATTATCATTGTGCCCCTTTTCTACAGGATGGCGCCCCTCGACGACGCTAGCTTGGGGGAGAGGCTGGTGCGCCTTGCGGAAAAGGCCGGGACGCGGGTGGTGGGGGTGTTCACTATAAATCTGAGCAGTAAAGCAACTACGGGTAATGCCGCCCTTATGGGGCTGGGAAACACCAGGCGCATCGTCCTTGGCGATACCCTACTGGAGCGATACTCGCCGGAGGAGATCGAGGTCATCGTGGCTCATGAGCTGGGGCATCATGTCCATCGCGACATCGCTAGGCTCATGGCGCTTCAGGCGGTGGTCATGCTGACCGGATTTTACCTGGTGCACCTGGTGCTGAAGGTTAGTGTACCCTATTTTGGCTTTAACGGGATAAGCGATGTCGCCGCCTTTCCCCTGTTTGCTCTGGTATTGGGTGGCTTTGCCCTGTTTCTGGAGCCGCTGAGCAATGCCTACAGTCGCTACCTTGAGGGTGCTGCCGATGGGTATGCCTTGAACCTGACCGATAACCCCCGGGGATTTACCATGGTGATGACCAAGCTCACCAATCAGAACCTGTCTGAGGCACAGCCCGGTCGCTGGGTGGAGCTGCTTTTCTATGACCATCCCCCCTATTTCAGGAGGGTGGCGCGGGCTCGCCAATACGAGGAGGGGGCAGGATGAGGCTGATTCTGGTGAGACATGGTGAAACGAGGTGGAACCAGGAGAACCGCGTTGTGGGGCATACCGGGATTGCGCTAAACAAGAACGGGCGCAAACAGGTAGCGCGGTTGGCTCGGGCATTGAAGTATGAGAAGGTATCCGCCATCTACTCCAGCCCGCTGAGGCGCGCCAGGGAGACGGCTGCTGCGATAGCGCGCGGTCACCGGCTGGAGGTGGTGACCGATGATGCTTTCAAGGAGGTCGACGCTGGGGAGCTTGAGGGGCTAACCTTTGAGGAGGTGATGGAGCGCTATGGTGATTTCTTGCAGGAGTGGATGAAGGACAACCCTTCTTTAAGGATGCCCGGTGGAGAGTCCATGACCGAGCTTCAGGAGAGGACCTGGCCCACGGCGGAGAGAATAGTCAGGGAGAACCCCGATGGGGTGATTATCCTGGTAAGTCATAGCTTAGCCATCTTGAGCATTATCTCAAGGGCATTGGGAATGAGGCCGTCCAATTTTAGAAGGTTACGGCTAAGTGTTGCCTCGATAAGCATCCTCGACTTTGGGGAGCGTGGCGTCTCCCTGGTGCTGTTCAATGATACCTGCCATTTGGAGAGCGGTGGTTGAGCGATGGAGGATTTGAAGCAACGCGTTTTTCGCTTCATAAAAAAAGGGGGCCTGATCCCGGGCAAAGCGGGTGAAAAAGGGCGAAAAATGCTGGTCGGGGTCTCCGGCGGCCCTGACTCGGTCTGCCTGCTGCATATTCTAGATAAACTTAGCGAGTCCCTGGGGATGAGCCTTCATGTGGCGCACCTTAATCACATGCTGCGCGGCGTTGACTCCGATGCCGATGCTCGCTATGTTGCCGAATTTTCTGGCACTCTGGGCATCCCGGTGACCGTGGAGAAGCGGGATGTGGAGGCCTATCGTAAGGAGCATCGCATCTCCCTGGAGGAGGCGGCTCGGGAGGTGAGATACGATTTCTTCTCCCAGGTGGCAGATTCCGTCGGGGCAGTGGGTATCGCTTTGGGTCATACTCAGGACGACCAGGTGGAGACCATCCTGATGCATCTGGTGCGCGGCACTGGTCTGGCTGGGCTGAGGGGGATGGGGACAATTACCTCATGGCACCCACCGGGAGGCGGCGTTTTGGTGGTAGTGAGACCGCTACTTGAGGTCGCCAGGAGGGAGACCGAGGAATACTGCCGCGCCTACAATCTTAGCCCGCGGAGCGATTTCTCAAACTACTCGCTCGATTACACCCGAAATCGATTTCGCTATGAACTTATACCGCTCCTTCAAAGCTACAACAAGAATATCGGCGCTGCCCTTATGCGCACCGCACGCGCCGCTGCCGATGAACTCTCCTACCTTGAGGAGGGGGTCTCCCTGGTATGGGAAAGGGTGGTGAGGGAGCAGCCCAACGGCCTACTTCTCGACAGTGAGGCATTGCTATCGCTGCCCCCGGCGCTCCAGAGGCACCTGCTGCGCCGGGTTCTGGGCGAGGTTTTGGCAGACCTCACCGATATCCAGTCTATCCACATCGAGAAGATGATGGAAGCCCTGTCAAAGCCAGCGGGTAAAAGGCTCTCTCTGCCCCGGGGACTGGTTTTTCATGTGGGCTATAACACGTGTCTGGTGACCAAAGGCGCTGTTGATACATGCCCTTTCCCCCTTTTAGAGGGGGAGTATCGGCTAAATGTGCCTGGGGATACTGATTACCCCGGGTGGAGGGTGAAGGCCAGGATTATTCGCCCTGGGGGTAAGGCTGAGGGCTTTGGGGCATGTCTCGACCTTGATGAGGCGGGGAGCGATCTGGTGGTGCGGGGGCGGAAAGCTGGAGATCGCTTTCAGCCATTGGGCATGGGTGAGCCTAAGAAGCTCCAGGACTTCATGGTCGATGCCAAGATCCCCCGCTCGTGGCGCGACCGAGTGCCCCTGGTCTGCTCTCCAGAGGGCATAATCTGGGTGGTGGGCTGGCGCATTGCGGAGCGAGTGAGGGTCACCGATAGCACAAAACAGGTTTTGCGTTTAGAATTTGAGAGGCTTTAATCCCCAAAATGGGGCCGACTAGGCCCTGCTTCGATCCTAAGGGCCGTGCTATCACTTCCTAAAGCTTAGTTGCGATAACTTAGAGCTTCCATTGCACAAAATACTGGGAACTGTTTCAGAGGACATGAAATGGATCCGAGGGCAGGTCGATAAGGCCGAATATTTTAAAGAAGGCGTAGCAGAGAAAGGCTAGCGAAGCTACACCGGGTGCCATGAAAACCCAACGCCCGCGTGAGGATAATAGTGGTAGGTGCATCCTCGGCGATCTTAGCGATCTCCAGAGCACTGCAGTTAAGAATATCAAGCCTGCAACGAGGAAGACTACAAAATACCTGGTGCCGATCGGGTACAGATCGCTAGCATCGAATATGAAGAACGCGACAACTACGCTAAGAAAACAGCCAACAACCATGAGCTTCAGTGCCTTAACTGGGCCGAAAAAGACAGCGGAGGTTCTTAGCCCAGCTTTGAGGTCGAATTCATAATCGCTCACAACTGAAGCAGTATAGCCAGTGGCAGTAACCAAAAACCAGAGAAGCATCATTAAGGGGGTAGGGAGTTCACCTGTGCCCAGTATGTAGCCTGCCGAAGGCACCAATACGCCCAATAGAGAAATGCAAATTATATCCCCTATAGGTTTCGCTTTCAGTCTGATCTTTGGATGTGAATACAGAATGCCACCAGCAAAGCAAGCAAGGATCACAAGCAGTCCAAATATGCTACTTACTAAGAAACCGAGTACGATTGCTATAAGGAGTGCTGCCCAGCAGAACGCCTTGCATTCTCGTTCGGTAACTTCGCCGGTGACCATTGGTTGTCGGCGAAGATTGAAATCTTTTTGTATACCATCGTGATACCTGTCTGTATCTCTGTCGGAGTAGAAGTTCAGGGCGAAGGCAAAGCCAGCGAATGAAAACAGGGCCAAAAACCCAATCGACGCGCTGGTCCAGCTTGTTTCGACATATGACCCCACAGCGAAGGAGATTACAAAGGTGAGTGAGTACGCGGGCCAAGCAGTGATTCTTGCCAGTTGCAGATACTTTATCATTGACTATTCTCATTTCTCTGCCGGCATAGCCAGCTCTGTGCTCAAAGACCCTTATCGCCCTGCCCCCACTCTTGTGGGACCTCCGCCTCAGCCACACAGCAAGCGTGATGGAAATAACCACCAGCGAGCCCAGGATGGCCATCTTCTCGGCAGAAGTAGTATTCACCGCCATGGTGCTCATGGCCACAGCAGGCAATAGCCAACCCTCGCTACAGGTTTCTAAGCTGGATACTCCTCAATGAAGTTAGCTACTGGCGGGCTGTACTAATAGTACAACGATACTAACTTCTTGCACATAGGGTTGGTCAGGGGATAGTCATCCCTGAATTCTCAGCCCCTTTCTTTTTACGACTAATTGCTATCTCTAAGGATAGATCCTATCGCGGTCTGCTCACATCCTCAGGCTAACGCCAGCTAAGTTAAAAAGGCTACATAGCATTGGAGAGCTGGCAAAGACCTGCTAGGAGGGTCCCTTTATTGCGGGAAAAATTTAGAAGAATAGGTGTATACAATAAACACTCGAAATCAAGTCTCGTATGCGAGAGAATACTTCATGTTTCTCTGTATGTCAACCTGTGCAGATTTGGAGAGGACTGGTCAAGTGATGTATATGTATAGCGTGTTAGGAACGGCGTGTATGTAAATCATACACTCACTCAAGCTATTTGTAAAGTGGTTCCAACAGTTATCAATAATATGAACGAGTTGTAAACAAACCGTCAGAACGTGTGGAGCATTAGTAGGGCAGCGTGTCGGTGGCATAGCTGGATGCATATGCGTTCATAAAGTAGTTAGAAGATTGGAAAGGGAGGTTGTATTATAAATGAGATAAACGGGGGTTTCTCGAGGATGGATTTGTGGTATCAGAGTGACCCTATAAAGTGGGCCATTGCCCAGATTGCCAGTATCGCCTTAGCCATATAGCTAATAACTCGTCAGGCAGGCGCTGCAGAGGCGGTGCTTATATCTTTGCCGCCATCCTTGCCGCCTGATAGATTGCGGCAGCGGCGTCACCGGGCGACACGCAGTCACCAATTGTATAAATCTCAGGGATCACTCCATCCAGCTCCTGAGCCAGCTTATTATCCGACTGCGCGCCCACTGCCAGAACCACCGTGGCCGCCGGCAGGGAAAAGACTTCCGCTCCCCAACCAATAACCACGCTGCTCTGGGTAATCTCCAGCGCTGCGGTATGTACGTATAGCGGGACGCGTAGCTCGATGAGCCGCCTGGCCAGGGTGCGGTAGGTCATCCCCTCAAGCTTGCTGCCATTCTCTCCGAGCCCAGCCAGAGTGACCAGGCTCACCTCCTTTCCTTGCTCCGCCAGCCATAGAGCAACTTCCATTCCGATGAAGCGTCCCCCGATCACTACCACACTACCCTTCGTCTCCGCCTTACCCATTATCACGTCATTTGCCTGAACCACGTGGTTGCTACTAGCACCTGGTATATTCAATCCCCGAGGCACTGCGCCGGTAGCCACTACCACCGCATCGGGCTTCATCTCCAGCACTCGCTCTTTGGTAACCTCGATGCCCAATGTAACCGGGACCCCGCACCTATCCAGGGAACGCCTTAAGTAGTCGGTGAAAGCGGCGTAGCCTTCCTTCCCCGGCTGGGCGGCGGCGATATTCCACTGCCCCCCAAGCTCCGCGCTCTTCTCATAGAGGGAAACCTGGTGTCCCCGCTGCGCCATGAGCACTGCCGCCTGCATGCCCGCGATCCCGCCACCAACCACCATCACCCTCTTCGGCGGCTCCGCTGGTGGGAAAGGATACTTACCTTCCCGGTACAGGGAGGGGTTTACCGAACAGGAGCCCTGTCCCGGCTCGACTCTAATGCAGTTATTGCAATATACGCACCAGCAGACATCTTCCCGGCGACACTCCCGGAGCTTGTTGGGTAGCTCGGGGTCGGCGAGAAGGGGGCGACCCATGCCGATAAAGTCTATCTTGCCATTCCTGATTATCTGCTCTGCCAGTTCCGGACCTATCTTACCCGCGGCGATCACCGGCACCCTGACTGCCTGCTTCACCTTTTCCGCCAGGGGCACCATCGGACCTTCAGGGTAGGCATAGCATGGTATGCTCAATGATGTCCAAAACTCCAGCCCTGAGGAGATGCTGATCGCATCGGCACCTGCCTCCTCCAGGATAGCCGCCTGGCGCACTACTTCATCAATGGTTATTCCACCTTCAATGTCGTCGCTACCATTGAGTTTTACCACTACCGGAAAATCTTTGCCCGCCTTCTGCTTAATTCGCTCCAAAATCCTGCGGGCAAAACGGGTCCGGTTCTCCACACTGCCCCCGTACTGGTCTGTGCGGTGATTGGTAACCGGGGACAGGAAGGTGCTTACCAGACAACCATGGCAGGCATGCAGCTCTACGGCATCGGCACCTGCTTCTTTAGCCCGGCGTGCCGCCTGGGCAAAGTCCTCCAAATAGCGCTCAATATCCGCTTCCCCCATCTCCTCATAAGGCTTATCGCCCACCAGCCAGGATGTTATTGACGGCACTTTTATAGACATACCTTCAGGAATGAAGCCTCCGAATATGAGAAGCAAGCCATAATGCATTAACTGGACGGAAACCTTCGCCCCCTGCTCATGGATGACCTCGACAAGCCGACTCAGGCCTGGAGTGAATTTATCATCATACATCGCCCAGGTGAAAGGGGGTGTCGCGTCAGCGCTCACCAAGGCGCATTGTGTAACTATAAGCCCGACACCACCCCGCGCCCTCGCCCGATAGTAGTCAAACATCCTCTCGGTGACATTCCCCTCACCATCAACCAGGACAGTGCCCATGGCGTTCATAATAAGCCTGTTTTCCAGGCGAAGTTTGCCTATATTACCCGGCTGGAATAATGCTGAGAATCCTTGCATTGAGACCCCCTTATAATTAGTACGTGCTGAGCCAGTGGGGACAGATTGCCAACCCTGCTTCGAGAAGAAGCAACTTGTGCCCGCGCTACAGCGGTTGCTGGCATCCTGATACACCATCCCCAGCATAAGCCTACTGTACTCGGCAACATCGGGCGCCGACTATTTTCGATAGTGTGGATATACCCTCCAAATCCGCCTGGCTGGGCTTAAACATAATGTCGCCCAGGCAATCTGGGACTCAATGGAAATTTCCATTATCGCCTGCCATACCTGTCGGAGAAAGTTATCTCGTCCAGCTTTCGCCTTGTACTTTGGGGAGATTCCGCCGGGCGCCCTATGACAATAACAGAAAGGAGCCTCTCGTCATCGGGAACATTGAGGATGTCCTTTGCGCTCTCTTCATTTACGCTGCCGTAAGCTCCAATCCAGCACGCTCCCAGACCCAGCGAATGAGCCTCAAGAAGCATATTCTGCGTTGCTGCAGCCCCATCCTCTACAGGGTGGTTTGACGCCCTTGGATTTATGACTACCGCAATTCCCAAAGGAGCCTGTGATAGAAATCCGCCCCAAGTGAGTGTTTCCGCCAGCTTTCTCTTCGTCTCCTCACTCCGTAAGACTATGAAACTCCAAGGCTGCCTGTTGCTCGCAGACGGTGCCCACCTACCTGCTTCCAGAATCTTGTTTATTTCCTTTTCGGGGATAGGGTCTAGCTTGTATTTTCTGATACTCCGTCTAGTCTTAATTAATTCAAGAATATCCATAAACGCTCACCCTCCAAATCTGCCTGGATGGGGCTTGGCACCGCAGACTTTGGGCTATTATGCCATGTAGTGCCAGGGATTGGCGAAGGAATGCGAAAATCCAGCTGTGAAGCCTTAGCTACGTAAAGCCTAAAAGCGATGAAAGGATATTTTAGTGCCAAGAGTTAAGCAAAGTGTTAAGCTAGGGAGTAGCGTCCCTGGTGGGATTCGAACCAACGGCCCACTGCTTAGAAGGTAGTTGGTGTATTTAGTGAATCACAGGGACAATTTCATAGCTAACTACGCCCAAAACCCTGGGCAAAAAATGACGAAGCAGTCGGTCTTTTTTACGTCACCTCCTTTCAGCTTTCTTGGGTTTGTGTGTCCGTTGATCGCTCTGCTGAGCCTTTACTTTCCCCTTCTGAAGAAATCCTTTCATGCGAAACTAAGATGGGGTGTGATAGCCTTTCACGGGTTCTCCGGTTTAAATTAGTTAATGATATTTATTGCCAAGTCTGCTGGCTGGGTTCTTTGCGATATTATACGATATTTATCGGTTGTGGTAAACGATCATACTTAGTCTAGTTGGGTCGAGGTGCAGAGGACAAAGTACCCCTGAAGAGAGTGTTCTTTCCCCCAGGGGAGTTTATGATACCCTTGACCGAGGAAAACACCATCATCGATCCTTCTGAGTTCATCAAGCAGGCCAAACATGCGCGAAGGAAAGTGGGGATAGGCTACGGTGAGACAGAGGTTCTGGTCAGACAGCGACTTTTTGACATAAGTATCAATTGGAAATCGTTGAGGAAGAATTCGATTCTGGAATAGATTGATTCCTTTCCCCATTTTCTCCTCATCAAAAGGAGTGGTGAACCTCTTCCCTGTCCAGCGGGCCAAAGGATTATCGAAGAAAATTTTAAGCCCCAATTTTCTCCACCAGCCTGTTTTCGGATTCAATGCCAGAAAGCTTCCTGTGGTGTAGCCTTCAATCTCCTCGAAAATGGGCGCTTTACCTTGCTCGAACAACCGATGGAGTTCGTCAAAGGAATATTTTTTATATTTAACGATGATTGCTTGAGCATCTCGGCGGGAATGTCGTTTTATAGGCGTAATAGAAGCCATATAAATACCCTCCTTTCAAGCTCTGGGCAAATACACTTGAGAGCGAAATTTCATGAAGCCATCATAGACCGGTATAGGAATTACATGCAGGACTAACTTATACCACGGGCTTATGAAGGTGTCAATGAAAAAGTTAGTGGCGCAAGATCGCTTGGTTCAAACTAATCGAAACTTAGTGAATTGATTCACGGTTTGCAAGAACACCCTGATTAAAAGATACAGGTCAGTTGTCTCGCCCAGTGCCCACAGGTAGCATTGAGAGTCACCCTGTCTGATTGGCTGGGTCATCCTCGTTCCTTTTGGTGTCGTGCTGTGCTGGCCCGTGCCAATTAGTATGGTTGTAAAAATGTTTGCAATTTTGGATGTAGTCATAGGCAGGTGGAAAAGCTTGGAAATGGGGCAGCGCTATAATCACTCGGTTCGCTTTAGTGCTAGCCTGAAGTTTTATAAGCCGCCATTGGGGTGAAAGACCAACTACCCACAAGCCTCCTGCGTAAGAGGTAAGCCCGAATGCCCGCTGCGAGGGCTGCCAAGATGCCGACGTACAGGCTGGGGAAGGCTGATGCTTTAGTCTCGCCAGAGAGTCCCCGTGGCTTCGACTAACCAAGCAACAGGGTCAACCAAGAGCTCCCTGACCAAAGTCCTTAACGGCTCATGCTCCGATATGAATTCCGCCACTGGCGGGCTAACCTCATAATAGAAAGCCACCAGCTGAGAGCCAAGGCTATTTTGTAGCAGCACTTCATCTCGGAAAGCCCTGAGAGTGTCGATTTCCTCAGCAGTCGATGTGCCGTAGGCGGCTGTGGCTATGAAGCATGTCTCAATAGGTGGTGGTGGCGTAGGCGATGGTGGCGTGGCTGTTGGCGTGGGCGGAGATTCCGCCCCCACTTTTATCAGCCAAACATCATGATTGCCAGCCCCGTGGGACCCTGTATAACCGACAATAATATATCCTCCATCCAATGTTTGCTGGACTGACCTGCCCTCGTCATAACTTGAACCGCCAAAAGTCTCATCCCACTGTTTATTCCCCTCATCATCCGTCTTTATCAGCCAAACATCATGATTGCCAGCCCCGTAGGACATTGTATAACCGACAATAATATATCCTCCATCCAATGTTTGCTGGACTGACCGGCCCCCGTCGCTTTGCGAACCGCCAAAAGTCTCATCCCACAGTTTATTCCCATCATCATCCGTCTTTATCAGCCAAACATCATGATTGCCAGCCCCGTAGGAGTATGTGGTACCTGCAATAATATATCCTCCATCCGATGTTTGCTGGACTGACCGGCCCGAGTCCCAAACTGAACCGCCAAAAGTCTCATCCCACAGTTTATTCCCATTATCATCCGTCTTTATCAGCCAAACATCACTATTGCCAGCCCCGTAGGAGTATGTGGTACCTGCAATAATATATCCTCCATCCGATGTTTGCTGGACTGACCGGCCCGAGTCCCAAACTGAACCGCCAAAAGTCTCATCCCACAGTTTATTCCCATTATCATCCGTCTTTATCAGCCAAACATCACTATTGCCAGCCCCGTAGGAGTATGTGGTACCTGCAATAATATATCCTCCATCCGATGTTTGCTGGACTGACCGGCCCGAGTCCCAAACTGAACCGC
>JABUBL010000335.1_pt1 | contig 13518 bp, 14 predicted proteins | sample 7240371 | NCBI WGS metagenome assembly JABUBL01 (sample SAMN07256343, study PRJNA390944) | subsurface metagenome | isolation source: Methane hydrate marine sediment | place: Pacific Ocean: Eastern North Pacific, ODP site 1244 | collected 2002
AGTTTGGTAGCGCGCCACGTTCGGGACGTGGAGGTCGGCAGTTCAAGTCTGCCCGCCCCGACCATTTATCTCTGCTACGCCTCAAAGCCCTCGTTATAAATACCTCCAACGCTTATTTTAGATTAGGGCTAACTAAGTGTCAATTCTTTACCATTGGTGCGATATTAAGCCTTGCATTACAAAGCGTATAACTGCAATTACACTCCTCACAAACTCAACCTCTAGCTTTAGCATGGTGCCTTAAGTTGACCGACCATCGAAGCTCACTGTATATCGGAAAGATGAGCGATTCTTTGTGCTAGGTCTATTGGTACCCGCATGGCATAGCGCAATGTTTGAAAGCGGGGGTGGATATTCTTTGAAACACTCTGGATAATCCTAATATTACACTTACTCTCTTAGTACTAACCCGGATGCCGCTGATTAGTACACTTTTTAATACTCTTTATATTTGCTTCTTTACCTTTACAGTTGACCTTTTGGTTAGTGCCACCCACATCAATGAAGGAAGCTACATTTTTCAATCGCATAAGGGCAAAGGAGTGTAGAGCGGAAACCCTATCACACAAATCTGGTGGGATAGATTTAATCACCGATATATTGTAGATTGGTATCATTTACTGTACTTCCCCTAAATAAGTACACGCATCCATTTTTTCGAGTCAGCTTCTTCAAAATGGTTCAATAATTTACTCGATATTTTTGGCTTTGCCTGCCTAGCTACAAACGCCAACTGCATGATTATTACCTCTCAAACTCGACTTCGCTCTCAGTCTCAAGGCTCTCAATAGTCTGTAGAGTAGCGAGATAGCGCATGGTCATTTTCATATCACTGTGTCCCAAGTGAATTTGGAGGGACTTCGGGTTGCCTGTCCTCTTTAGCCTTGCAACAGCCCCACCATGCCGGAGAAGGTGACAATATATCCGTCTATCTATGTCAGCTTTATCTGCACAACCTTTGATAATCTGCCAGGCCCTAATCCGGGTAACCGGGAAGAATTTATCCTCTGGTTTCAGTTCATGCCGATGAGCATAGTCGCCCAGGTGATAGGATAACTTCTCAGGTATAGCCACAAGTCTAGGTTTTTCCCCCTTGCCTTGGACCAGCAGGATATGCTTACCATCTACTGTAGCTTTGTCCATTACCCTCAACTTGACAGCCTCGGTTACCCGTAGCGCTGCCTGAAACATGGTAAGGATTAACAGCTCGTTACGTTCACCATCCCGCATAGTCTTAGCTACATCGGCGAGCCCGTAAACCTCGGTCTCGGTGATGAAGGAAACTGGCCGGGTATAGTCACCCCTCCTGAAAGCCCGCTTTATCAGCTTTGGCTGATAAAGCACCATCGCTTTACCGTTAGGTTTTTGGTTAATTTTTTCACTCATCTCAAGTTCCTCTGACAAAGCTAACTTCTAGTCTCAGCACCCCCGTTTCTTTACAGAATACACTCCTTCTGTTTAGTATCTGGCAGTGTTACCTTACCTCTTATTACGTCCTTGACTTTTAGCCCATTGATTTTTAAGAGACCAAAAATGTATCCCTGACTGCAACCGAGTTGTTTAGCCGCTGCCAGCACGTTACGGTGTGCCCGTAACGACTCATAAACATTTTTGAGTGGTATATTTAGTCGCCTGCGACCTAAACCACTTACCTTTATCTCTTCGCCGCACTTAGGGCATACGATTTTCATTGTTATTTCTTCCCTCCTGGAACAAAAACTCTAACCCTGCACTTCTCGCACCAGGACGTCATACCCCCCTTGCACTGTTTTAGTTTTGGCTGATGTGGACACAAGGATTTGCCTCCCAGTCTTACCTTCTCAAGCAGAGCAGGATTACGGAAGAAGCTAAGCCTGCCACAGTTGGGGCAGTGCCCATAGTAACCCCAGGGCGTCTCCATTATGACTCCCTTGCTGCCACAGGGGCATGAGACGAATAACCCAGTTTTCTTTCTTACCTTTTTCATACTCATCTAACACTTAATTAGTTAAACAAACTATCTATACATAGGGATTCCGGAGAATCTCAATATGATTTCCCTAGGATAATACTTACCATTTCTTCAGTAGTAGCCTTATTAGGAAAAGTAGTAGTTTCCACCTTCTTTTTGGCATCGGCTTCGGTCCAACCCAGCTCCACTAATTTGGCTACCACACTATCCAAGTCCAACCCTCCAGCATCACCCCCTTTACCACTGACGGGTAAAGGCTCATTCCACTTTGCCTCTATGAGCTTGGCAGTTCCCCCACGGATTATTCCCCGAGCCAATAAACCCTGGCCCAATGATTGTTCCTTACAAATGTCCTCGATGAATCGTCGGAAATCTTCCTGCACTGTGATGAAATAATACTCAACGTCACTCTCCTCAAATCCTGCCACTGAGTAAATAGTGCTGACCGGGTCATTACTGGTAAATTCTACTGTTATGCCAGGTGCTTCTAATTTGTCTTCACCCAGTAAGACAAGTAAGACGATTGGTGTCTTCAAACCTTCCTGAGAATCCCAACACTGAACCTTCAAGAAGAACGAGCCAATCTTTTCTGTTTTTATCGACGCGATATACTTCAAGTCGTGAAACTGCTTAGTGATGGTAGGCTCCTTCAGCCACAGGTCCGCCTTAGCTGCGACATAAATATCAAAGTGCCAAACAAGGCAAGGCACACCAATGAGGCAATACTCAGCTTTGGGAACTACGAAGGTTTGATGAGTTAGACTCCAGGTAATAATATCTCGCAGGACTTCAGGTATTTTCTCCACAATCTGTGGTTCGGCCCATATCTTAACTTCGTCGTCACTGGGTAAGTCAATCCCGCCCCAAAGTTCAGGTCGATAGTTCAAGACCTCCGAAGAACACCCAAGAGCCAACTTAGGTGACTTGGGATTAGCCAATTGATGTTTCAGATTCTTAATAGCGCTATTGAAGGTCTTCTCGAATTCTTCCCATTCCGAGTCAGCCACCTTTTTCGTTCTCATAGCAATCAGCATCGCCTGCTGCTCAGCCTGCTTACGCTCCTCCTCATGCTGTCTCTCGGCCTGTTCTTCGGCCTCTTTGCGTTGTTCTTCTTCGAGGTGCTTCAGTTTCCTTTTTCTTACTAATTCTAGGTAGTGGTCATGCTCTTTGAAGTATTGGGTTGGCTTATAGGGTGCCGGCTTCATGGCTTGCACCATGAAGTGGGCTATTTCTATATCCCAGGTCAAGCGTTCATAATCACTTTTGGCTCCATCCCTTCTCTTCTGGCACTCATCCCTGCCCTTCTCGTTGATTGACTTTTTGATTTTATAGCCACGATATTTCTCATAGTATTCCTCGCCTTCCTGTTTGGCCTTGAGGAACGCCTGGTATTCCTCAGGTTTCAGGAAAGTCTCCATATCCTGATAGTAGACTTCGACCTCGTCAATCATCTCCTATTCTCACAATTCCTTTGTTATAAGTTGGTTGTCTGTTGCTGCTAATGCCTTGTCGATATCTTCCTGGCTGGCACTTTGAACAAAGCGTTGCCACGATTGTTCACCCTCTGCAATAGCCAGGCCTGATGCGAACTCCAGATGTGGATAGCCAAGCCTCATGCCAAGCTCTAACAGTGGATTCCCGCTATCACCTACTATCGCTGATTCATTGTCACCATCGTCACCCGTGCCTAACTCACGAGTGACGATAGATTCCGGAAATGACGGTTGTGTCAGCACCCGTTCATTTGTATCGTCACCTCTGACCCCTATCTGCGGTGACGATGGTGACGTTTTTCCTCCATCATTACTTATTGTGACCATAGTGCCCTTTTTCGTATGCCCCTTGATTAACACTGCCAAGCCTTCCCTCGCCAGGTTTGGCTTTAATCCCTTTAGTACCTTGCTCAGCTGATTCGGCGCCTTTGGCCAGCCTCTGGATTTAATATCAATATTTAGTGCCTCTGCTTTGGCCACCAGAGCACCTAACAGGTTCCCGATGGTGTCCCCAAACTCCTTTCGGTCTTCCATGTAGGCCATCAAGGTCTGACTGACAAGATTAGCCTTCAAAGCCTCCAGCGATTGGTGCCGGGTGGCTTCTGCATAGCTCTGGAGGAACTGCGCTTTGCCGTAGGGCAGCGCTTCGGCAATGGCAGAGCCATAGTGTGCCCAATCCGCCATTCTTGGCAGTTTAATCATGATGTCGGGTAGTATCCCTAGAGCTAGGCTAAGCACGTCAAAGATACCCCCCAAAATCTCTGGTTTTGCTTCATTGAATTTTGCCCATATTTCCGATTCGCGCTTCCGCATTTCGTCGTGAAACGGTTCTAGCTCCAACAGAATAGCCCTATCCAACAAGTCAGGCGCCTCCGCAACCAGTTCCAGACTGTTAAGGCCAACAACCCGGCGGAATCGATAGGTTACGTCCTCGTCATCGGTATAAAGCTGGCGCTTGGAGAAGCCTTCCCCGGTTACCGCACGACACAGCAGGTCACTTACCCAAGGCGGCAATCGGTGAATATTGTCGTAAAACGCGCAGTAATTGTGTGCTAACTGCTGTGCAAATTGAGCTCTGTCGGTCGCAAAGCTCAAGGTCTCAATAGCCGATGGGTCAACTAAGGACCTAACGAATCTACATAGTACTGTCTTGCCGCTGCCGAAGCTGCCGTAGGGCATCAGTAATGGGTGCGGTATGTCTGGGATAAAACTAGTGATAATCCACACTATGAGCAGGCAAGCCAGGTTATCGTTTGGGAGGTTAACAAACTCCAAGAATCCGAGAGGGCCTCCGCCGACGATAGGCTCGACCTGGGGAAGCATATGATTATAACGACGAAACAAAACAGGGGAGTCATCCACAATATGCCAGCCATCTCTTGTTATTCTTACCGTGCGCCATTTCTCATCTGATAAGTCATACCACAAAGCGCCGTCATGCCAAGCGGCTCGCAGTTTAAGGTCACGGGTTGGTCCTGTGAATTTCGCTATGCCCGATATGGTAGTCAAGGCCTCGTTCATGGCCTGTGAGTTAGGGACTTTGGCATATTGGGTATAGAATTGGTAACCTAGGTATTCCTTGTAGGTACGGCTCTGTACGGGCCATATTTCATGGTGGTCTAAATTTCGGAATTGAGCAAAACTGTCCCCAACGGAGTCATGGAAAAGGTAATGCTGGGTGGCCAGTGCAACTAGCGCATCAGCTTGTGATTCCGCTTGTTTTTCATTGAACGTAATTTCAGTTATACCCTTCACAATTTGTTTAACCTCTTCATCATCCAAAGGGGGCTGGCATCGTTGTTGATTGTGCATCCGTAACTCAGCCAATAACTTATCTGAGGAAAACTTCCTAGCCCTGAGTTCGCCGGCCAGACTAACTAGAATGTTGTGCCTTCTACCCTCTGGGATAACCTTGCCCCATCGCTCATCAGGTTCAACTAATTGTGACTTTTTACCCTTCGCCTTTCTTATAGCCCCTTCAGGGAGGATTCTGTCTAAATCAAATTCAGTCACCTTCTTACCGTTCCAGATAGCCTCAATTGCTCCCTCGTCATCTGGTTTGAAGCCTAAATTTAAGAAGTGTGAGTAGTTCCCAGACTGGTGCTTGCCCCAAGGCAAGCGTATTGGATTGCCAACATCCCTCGGTTTCGCCTGTTTTGGGAATACTTCCACCGGACAAGGTAAAGGACCAACCTCTGTCTTATAGTCGTCAAAGGCAAGGTTAGCTAGTGCAATAGCCTTAGTTGCCGGCACATAGCAAAGGAATAGTACCCACCCGTGTAACCCTCTGCCACCAGTTTCCTCGAATAAAAACAGGATGTCCTTGCCTTGAAACCATTCCTTGAGCCACTCTAAGAGGTTGTAGGCTTCAAGCCCTTTAGAATCTAAGTCGTAACAAACAAAAGGTGTATTACCGAGCTTATTGACCGGATACGTAGCAACCGTGATTCTGCCTCTCAGGTGACTCCAGACGAGATTTGGTGGGCTTTCTGCCCGGATACACTGCCACTCGCCCTTCTCAGGGTTCCATTGCGTAAAGGCATCCATACGCGAGAAAAAATAGCGCTTGAGAATCTCCTCACGGGGGTCGTCTTGAATTCTTAGAACACTGGTCCTATCATTGTCCATGAGGTTCGTCCTCTCTATTTCCACATCTGATATGATTAGCGTTTCTCTCATCAGGCGGTGGTTTTTTTGTTTCATTGACAGGTGGTCGTAGCAGAAGCTGGAACACTTTCGCCAACCGAGCTTGGTAATCTAAAGTCGGTTGGTAGGATAAAGAGACCGTCGGGTTAGTGGGTTCGCCTTTTGCTTTTCTCTTTACCATGCAGCCTCTTCTCAGCAGGCTGGATGCGCAACTCCCCGTCCGCAATGACAATCACTACATCGCCAGCCTTGAGGGTATAATAGTCACACCAGGCTTTGGGCACTGTTAGCACTAGCCCACCATCTCCCATCTTTATTAATTTCCTCCTCGTTAGAGTAGGCATACTAATCCTTCCTTGTTTTCTTCTAGACAGTTATCTATAATCATCATAGCTGCTTATAGTAGTGTGTCATAGAACCAAATTGCGCAAAAACTAGTTAAAAAGTAGTTAATTTTGGGGGAGGTTACCCAAGATGTTGACACCAGAAGAGAAAGAGCAAATAAAGAAGCTCTTAATGAAGAGAACACCCGTATTTAGGATTGCCATCGACACTGTTCATAGCCCAAACACAATCAGAAAGGTGCGGGCTGAACTGCATCAGGAAATTATACAATCACAAAAAGGTCCTCAAACAGACGACCTTGCGGATTTCACTATTATTCCATTAGAGGTGGGGTTCTTAGCTGAGTTGATGGTGGAAAAAATCATTGACCCTAGTAATGAAGTATTTGTGCCTGTGCCGAGGGAAGTAGCTCATGAGTTTTTCAAGATAGAGGAGGCTTTTCAGAAGCTGGAGCCTCTACTTAATGAAATGGTAGAGGCAATTAAAGAAGGTATAGAGTATGAACGCACTGAAGCGGGTAGTGAGGAGCGAGACCAATGAAGACTAGATTTGGAAACACAGTTCACCCTTGGTATAAAGGAATCCACGAGTGGGAAGTTAAGGGGATTACCGAATTAGACCAGCCAATAGATTATGATGACTCGGTTCAGGGTAGAGCCACTGGGTAGAGGTTACTAGGTAATGCCTTGGGTAGAACCCTAGGTGAGCTGAACCCACAATAAAGGTTACACATGAGAAAACCAAAGGTCGGAAAGATATACGAAGGCGATGTGACCGAAAATAAACCTAAGGATTCCCCCCAATGATTTACACTCAATTACCTAGTGATTCCTTATCCTAGCTGAAAAACTGTTTATACCGAAGTGATAAATGAACAATCGCAACTCAAAGCTGAACATAACCACCCTGGAAAACTGGCTCTGGGAAGCCGCGTGTAAAATCCGCGGAGAAATCGACGCCCCGAAGTACAAGGATTATATCCTACCCCTGATTTTCCTCAAGAGGTTGTCTGATGTCTTTGAAGACGAGGTCAACAAGCTGGCCGAGAGCTATAGCGATACTGACTTGGCAAAGCAGCTTATAGATGAAGACCACGGTCTGGTGAGATTGTATCTGCCAGTAAAAGCTAGGTGGCCAGCAATAGCCAAGCAAAGTACAGGTCTCGGTGAGTACCTGACCGATGCCGTCCGTGCCATTGCCAGAGAGAATCCAAAATTGCAGGGTGTCATTGATATAGTGGACTTCAATGCTAGAGCTGCTGGACAGCCGATAATAGGGGATGACCGTCTAAGGGCGTTGATAGACGTTCTGGGCAGACACAGGCTCGGCTTGCAGGATGTCGATCCAGATATCCTGGGCAGGGCTTATGAATATCTCTTAAGGAAGTTTGCTGAGGGCTCCGGTCAGAGCGCCGGGGAATTCTATACGCCTCGCGAGGTCGCTATACTCATATCTTACATACTTGACCCGGCTCAAGGTCAGGAAATATACGACCCCTGTTGTGGCTCAACCGGTCTCCTTATTAAGTGCTACCTCCGGTTTAAGGCTAAGTATGGCGAAGACCCTTCCATTGATTTCCCGAGATTCTTCGGACAGGAAATCCTCCACTCCACCTTTGCCATGGCAAAAATGAATGCTTTTATTCATGACATGGAAGCTGATATCAGGCTTGGGGATAGCATGAATCGGCCCGCCTTCCTGAATAATGACGGCTCACTCAGGAAGTTTGATATGGTGATCGCAAATCCTATGTGGAACCAGGACTTCTCTCAGGAAGCCTACGAGAATGATGCGTACAACCGCTTTGCCTCTGGCTATCCGCCTTCCAGCAGTGCCGACTGGGGCTGGATTCAGCACATGTATGCCTCTTTGAGAGACAAGGGCAAGATGGCCGTGGTGCTGGATACCGGCGCTGTGGCAAGGGGCAGCGGCAACGTGGGTAGGAACAGGGAAAGGGATATCCGCAAGGAATTTGTGGACAGGGACCTAGTGGAAGCCGTTATCATGTTGCCGGAGAACATGTTCTATAACGCCGCCGCGCCGGGAATAATTCTGGTTATCAATAAAGACAAGAGAAAACGGGGGGGAATACTGCTTATTAACGCCTCAAACCTCTTCGAAAAGGGCAGGCCGAAGAACTTCCTTCCCGATTCAAGCATAGAGCAAATCTCAGACCTGTACCTTAGCTGGAAGGAAGAGAAGGGCATCAGCAAGATAATCATAAAGGAAGAGGCGGTCAAGAGCGACTATAATCTCAGTCCTTCCCACCATGTGCCACAGAACGGCATAGATGATACTCTGCCCCTGGATGACGCTGTTGTCCAGCTTAAAGAGGCGGAGGAGGAAAGGGAGGAGGCTGATGAAAAACTCAGGGAAGCCTTGAGCCAGCTCGGTATTACGCTATGACAGGCACAGCTATGGCAACTGAAGAATTCAAAATAACGGAAATCGGTCCGCTGCCTCAAGACTGGGAAGTCGAGCCATTTGACAATGTAAGAGTCAAGGCAATAGGGCGAATACCACCGTCTATACCAGTGACCGGATACCAAACTCAAGGCAAGTACCCAATAATTGACCAGAGCGCGAATTATATTGCGGGTTATACTGACGATGATAGCCTGATACTGCGGGAACAATTGCCAGTTATTATTTTTGGAGACCACACCAGAATTTTCAAGTTCGTGAATTTTCCCTTTGCGATTGGGGCCGATGGAACAAAGATAATTTACCCCAATTCAGATGCTTACAACCCTAAATTCCTCTATTACCATTTTCTGAGCCTTGATATTCCCAGTAGGGGCTACAACAGGCACTTCCGTATATTGAGAGAACAGAAAATAGCTCGACCCCCACTCCCCGAACAAAAGCGGATCGCTTACTTCCTCTCAACTGTACAGACTGCCATTGAAAAGGCAGAGGCGGTTATAAGGGCTACCAGAGAGCTTAAGAGGTCCCTGATGAAGCATCTCTTCACCTACGGGCCGGTTAGTATAGCTGAAGCAGAGAAAGTGCCACTGAAGGAAGCAGAGATTGGGCTTGTCCCCGAGGGATGGGAAGTTGTGAAGTTAGGTATGGTATGCCAGAAAACACGACAAACAGACGCAAGAAAAAGCCCGAATCTCGAATTCTGCTATATTGATGTGTCTTCAATATCCAGAGATACTCTGCGTATTGTTGGATATACTAGACACTCGTGGGCAAACGCGCCCAGCCGAGCACGAAAGGTGATGAGGCAAGATGATGTTATTTTCGCGACCGTGAGGCCTTATCTCAAACGGTTTGCAATGGTGCCAATGGAATTCGACCAGCAGATTTGCTCAACGGCTTTTTGTGTAATCAGAGCAAATCCAGCGCTGGCTGACTCGTGTTATTTATTCTACGCGGTATCCGATGACCGCTTTGTTCAGAGAGTAACCGGACATCAGCGAGGCTCAAACTATCCAGCGGTCACAGACAGAAATGTCCTCAATGAATTAATACCCCTGCCTCCACTTCAAGCTCAGAGGCAGATTGCGGGTATACTTTCTAACTTGGATAGCAAAATTGAAGCAGAGGAGAACAAAAAGAGAGCACTTGAAGCATTATTCAAGACACTACTTAGTAATCTCATGACTGGGAAGATAAGGGTCAATAGCCTGGAGGTGCCAGTTTGAGTGGCACGCTTGGTGGAGAGAAGCACGCGGTCCAGAACCCACTTATAGGCTACGTTAGAGAGCCTAAGGCGCAATACACAGCTTCCGGTGGGGAAACTGTGTTCCTGAATCTAGGCTGGGAGTATATTGACCCAGAGGAAGCCCTGAGACTGAGGGGTGGGAAGACGGGCTTGGTCTTCCGGGAGCTCTTTGTTAACCAGATGCAGAAGCTGAATCCCGGCTTCATGGACCACCTGCTGGCAGAGGAGCTTGTCAAGCAGCTTGAGCGTCTTCCTCCAAGCATCGGAGGCAATGAGATTGCCCTGCAATATCTAAAAGGCCTCAGGACTATCTTTGTCCCCAACGAGAAGCGGGAGCGGAATGTCAGGTTTATTGATGCCAGGGATATTGACCGTAATACGTTTCACATGACAGATGAGTTTACCTTCGCTAATGGCAGCAGGACCATCCGCCTGGACATTGTTTTCCTTATTAATGGGGTGCCAGTTTTCTTCGTAGAGACGAAAGCCGCGCACAAGATAGAGGGCATAGCCGAAGCCCTCAGGCAGATAAGGCGATACGAGTGTGAGTGCCCTGAACTCCTGGTCATGCTTCAGGTCTACATCCTTACCCATATCCTCAGCTATTACTACAGCACCACCTGGAACACATCAGTTAAGTCGCTTTTCAACTGGAAGGAAGATGTACGGGGTAACTATGAGACCCTCGTTCAGACATTCTTCGACAGAAACCGAGTCATCAGGATTCTACATGATTTCATCCTCTTTACCAGGCAGGATGACGAGCTCAAAAAGGTTATCATGCGACCTCACCAGATGAGGGCGGTATACCGGCTCATCGAAAGAGCGCAATCGGGAGATAAAAGAAGAGGTCTTATCTGGCATACGCAGGGCTCCGGCAAGACCTATACTATGATTGTCACCGCTCAGAAGCTAATTGAAAACCCCCTGTTCAAGAATCCCACTGTTCTCATGCTGGTGGACAGGAACGAGCTTGAGGCTCAGCTATTCGGCAACCTTGCCTCAGTTGGTATTGAACGGGTTGAAGTAGCCAGGAGTAAGGAGCATCTTAAAGAACTCCTATCTCGGGATACCAGAGGGCTTATTGTTTCCATGATACACAAGTTCGATGAGATACCCGAGAAGATCAATACCAGAGAAAACCTCTTCGTATTGGTAGACGAAGCTCATCGGACAACCGGCGGTAAGCTGGGCAATTACCTGATGGGAGCGTTGCCCAATGCAACGTACATCGGGTTTACTGGCACTCCCATTGACAGGACTTCCTACGGCCAGGGCACCTTCGTCACCTTCGGTAAGGATGACCCGCCTCACGGATATCTGGATAAGTATGGAATTGCTGAGTCCATAGAGGACGGGACCACAGTCCCGCTTCATTATACACTGGCACCCAATGAGCTACGGGTTGATCGGGAAGTCCTGGAAAAGGAGTTCCTGGAGCTTGCTGACCTTGAAGGAGTGAGTGATATTGAAGAACTGAACAAGGTACTGGAAAAAGCAGTCAATCTGAGGAACATGCTCAAGAACAAAGAGCGGGTGGAGAGAATTGCCATTCACGTAGCAGAGCATTATAAGGAACACATCGAACCTCTGGGCTACAAGGCATTTCTAGTAGCGGTTGATAGGGAAGCCTGTGCCATGTATAAGACGGAGTTGGACAAACTCCTTCCCAAGGAATACTCAGAAGTCGTCTATAGCCCAGGGCATGATGATACCGAAGAACTCGCCCGCTACCACCTCTCAGGGGAACAGGAGAAAAGGATTCGTAAGGATTTTAGGCATCCGGATAAACTGCCCAAGATCCTGATTGTGACGGAGAAGCTACTCACCGGCTTCGACGCCCCCATCCTGTACTGCATGTATCTGGATAAGCCCATGCGTGACCACGTACTTCTTCAGGCAATTGCCAGGGTAAACAGGCCTTATGAAGATGGCCATGGCAGGAAGAAGCCCTCAGGTTTTGTGCTGGACTTCGTGGGCATCTTCGATAACCTTGAAATAGCTCTTGCCTTTGACTCTGAGGATATTGAAGGTGTGGTGAGGGACATCGCTGTACTGAAAGAGAGGTTCCGTAGCCTGATGGAGACTTCCCAGAATTACCTAACACTTATCAAGGGCAAAACCCAGGATAAAGCGGTAGAAGCGGTCCTTGACCAGTTCACTGACGAAGAAAAACGGCACGAATACTACCGCTTTTTCAAGGAACTCGCCGATATCTACGATATCCTCTCACCGGACGCGTTCCTTAGACCCTACATTGAGGATTTTGAGACCCTAGCCCGGATGTACCGCATCCTCAGAGAGGCATATGATATGGGCATACTGATTGACCAAGACTTCTCGAAGAAGACTGCCGAACTGGTACAGAAACATACGAAAAGCGGGCAAATCAGAGCCACCCTTGAAGTATATGAAATCAACGAGAACACACTGAAGCTGATTGAGACTGACGGTAGGTCAGATACAGAAAAGGTTTTCAACCTGTTGAAAAGTATAGAGAGGCTTATCCTGGACGAGTCAGCAAAGTCGCTCTACTTGGTTTCCATCGGTGAGAAAGCAGAGCTTATTGCCAAGCTGTACAAGGAGAGGCAGAGGAGCACACAGAAAACGCTTGAAGCGCTTAAATCTCTCGTCGACGAAATAAATGCCGCCCGCAAAGAACAGGCGGAGAAGAACATGGCTCCTGAAGTGTTCTCTGTCTACTGGCTGTTCAAGAACAAAGGAGTTGCGAACCCGGAAGGGAAAGCGGCTCAGATGGATAAGGTTCTTACTCATTTTCCGCACTGGCGGAATAACGAAAAGCATGAGAGGGAGGTCAAACGGGAGCTTTACAGAATCCTTCTCCAGAACGGAATAAAGGACACCAAAAGGATGGCCGAGATAGCTAACCACATAGTCCAGGTTATTAAAGGTGGGATATGACTATTAGTGCAGAAGAACTCAAACAGGAAGTAAAGGCCCTGGCTTCGGAAATCGGGGTCAGCGCCAAAGAAATCCATGTACGTAAAATGAAGCGGAAGTGGGCGAGCTGTTCTAACAAGGGCCGGCTAAGCTTTTCCACCGAGTTACTCAATCAGCCAGAGGATTTCCGGCGCAAAGCCATATTGCACGAGCTTCTACACATGAGGTATCCAAATCATGGCAAGATGTTCAATCTGTTGCTCGCCTCCTATTCAGAAAAGAAGTGATAGCCTTCGCAAAGCACTGCTAATCTAGTATCGCTAAGACCTATTCGCTGTGACTCACGTGCGGAGAAGCTCTTCAATGTACTCTGTCAATTTCTGACGTTCTGCCTTATTAAGGCCCTTCTCAATCTCCTTAATAAGGTCCTCTGGTAACTGCTCTGGATCTATGATGGAAACGAGCGGTAAAAGGATTAGCTGAGGCCAATGTGCTTTTCTTAATAGCTC
>JABUBL010000337.1_pt1 | contig 13493 bp, 8 predicted proteins | sample 7240371 | NCBI WGS metagenome assembly JABUBL01 (sample SAMN07256343, study PRJNA390944) | subsurface metagenome | isolation source: Methane hydrate marine sediment | place: Pacific Ocean: Eastern North Pacific, ODP site 1244 | collected 2002
GACTGGGACACCCACGAGATCGAGGGAAGGATCTGCCTCCACGCCCTCTACTCGGTGATGCCCAAGATCTACGCCCTCGCCCACGGAGCGGACGTGGCCTTCGCCGTCAACGAGGAGGGAGACCGGGTGGCGAGGCACGCCTGTCCCGATGGCTACAACCCCGTGATACTCGAGCTGAAGCGGCTCTGAACCCTTTACAAAGCAGAAGGGGGGGCGCATGCGTCATCCTGAGATATCACTTTGTCTTAGGCAGTTGACGCCTACGTCTCATTCTCGATCCCCCTGATGCGAGGGCGCTGATTGGGACCCCCATACAGTCTGTAGGCTAGAACGATGCTCGCTGAGGCCGCGGCCAGGATGAGCGTCGCAATCGCTCGCGCATAGGTGAGGTCGGGTGGGAATATCTCCCCTCCGACTGGCGCGGTTATCCACACCTTGGCCGTGTCATCACCGCTCAGGTACACCCCCTCGTACGCCGTCGTGGCGTTGATGACCTCCGCCCTGTTCAGCGTGCCCTCCGAGCCGGTGGGCTCCAGGGCCCTGAAGTCGATAATCACGGAGATGGAGGCACCCGGGGCGAGGCTGCCGACACCGGTCAGGTCGTACCAATGCAGCAAGCCGATCCCCTCGAAGTCGACCTCAGGCGTCGCTGACTCGTAGTACAGCTTCGAGGGATCGTAGGTATCGTTGAGGGGAACCGTCGTGAGGGGTATGCCCCCGGTGTTGGTCACTGTCACGTTGAAGGTCACAGCCCCGTTGATATCGGCCACCTTCCCCGGAGGATCCATCAGCTCCTTTGAGACGCGGAGCTCGGGATGCAGTATGACGACCGAAGCCGTGTCGCTCCCGTTCACGTAGACCCCCTCCTGGGAGCCCATGGCGTTGATGACGCTCGCCAGGTCCTCAGTGGAACCCGGGGTGGTGCCCTCTTTGGCGGTGAACGTGATGTTCATCAGCAGGGAGCTGCCTGGAAGCAGTGCCCCACCATCCGTGAGGTCCTCCCAGAGCAGGATCCCCCGTATATCGTTGACGTCGTCTGGGATGGGGGCCGCTAGGACGTAGTTGAGCTTGGAGGGGTCGTAGGTGTCGTTGAGGGGCACTGTGAGGAGCGAGGAGCCCCCCGTGTTGGTGATGTTCACCGTGAAGACAACGGTCTCACCTATCTCAGCGGTCCCGTCCCCGGGCTCGGCGAGGTCCTTGGAGACTAGGAGATCCGCTGTGAAGAGGTCCACCGACCAGGTGTCCTCGTTATTCCCGGGGTCGGAGTCCTTCGAGGTGGTGTTCACCACTGCGACGTTCACGAGGGGATTGGGATCCGAGACTGAGACCGTGTGGTTGCACACGAAGAGCCAGGTCTCACCGGGGTCCAGCAACCCGTCGAGGCTCGTATCACCGGAGATGTAGGTGGCATTACCGCAAACGTCATCATCTACGACCACCCCCTCGGCGCCGATGTCCCCCTGGTTTGTCACTGAGTAGTTGTACGTTATCACGTCACCCAACTCCGCGGAGGTGGGCCCCGCCTTGTCCAACACGAGGTCCACGGTCAAGGCGACCTCGAAGTCGTGGACGTACACCCCGTTCGGGGGAAGGGCGAAGGTCCCTGAGGTGATGAGGGGGTCGGCTAACGGCTCAGAGGGGTCGTCGTCGGAGTAGGGGTCGAGGCTCCCAAGGTCGGGGTCGGATGAGTCGTACCTCACGTAGTACGATCCGGGAGCGACGTCGGTGAACCTGTAGAACCCGTTGCCATCGGTCCCCGCTGTGTCAACGACGGAGTCGTCTGTGCCATTGTAGAGCCAGACCGTGACCCCCGGCACCGGCAGGACGGGGAGGGTCGTGACGTCTTCGATGGATCCGGAGACCACCCCAGCCGAGGAGACGGTGACGAAGGCACTCGCCTCAGGCATGAGAACATTTCCCCACGGGTCGGTGCCGTTCGCCACCACCACGTTGAGGAGGTTGACCCCTGGGAAGCTGGATGCCGTGGTGTTGAACTCTATGACGATGGTCGTGGAAGGCTCCATGGTCTCGTTAAGCCACCACGTGATGACCCCGCCGTCCAGCTGAGGATCCGGATTGGACACGGTACCGTTGGAATGGGTGATCACCGTGGAGCCGTTGACGTAGCCGAAGCCTGGGGGGAGGACATCCCAGACGTCGACGCCATAGATCGTGTAGTTGCCCGAGCTAACTGAAGCAGTGAAGGACACGCTCCCATTGATCGGGGAGACCGTCGGGTCAGCCATCTTCGTAGCATTTAGGGCCGTGTTGAAGTAAGCGCACTCCAAGGGGATCAGAGTGTACCCCCAGTCGTACCCAGCGCGGGTCCCCCCGATCTCAGCATAGACCGACTCCCCGTAGACAACCGTGAAGGGGAAGTCGGCGTAGAGGCGGGTGCCCGTGTTGTCCATGTCCGAGGGATCGTAGAACCCGTGGGACTCCAAGCGGTCGAGGGTGACATTCTCCTCGGCCATCCCGTCCTGGTCATAGTCAGCGAAGACGGTGGTATTGTCAAAAACAGGGGTAACGTAGAGCTGCATGTCCCGGCTGGCGTTCTTCCCACTCGGGGCGTAGGGGATGAAGTACTCAAGGGCGTAGCAGGTGCGATCGACGGGCACGTAGCCCCAGTCCCGATCCCCCGTGTTAGTGCTCATGGAGACCAGGATCAGGATTCGTTCACCCTCCCCGGCGTAGATGTGGACAGGGTTGGTCCCGTTGGTCGTGAAGCTCGTATCGACCGAGCCAGCGGACATGGCCTTACCACTCCACCCCGTCGCTATGCCCCACGTAGTCTTGATCGTGACCACCGCGTCCGTGACGGCGTAGACGTGGAACCTCACGTCCATCGCTGGGAAGCTCGAAGGGAACGTGGGAATCCAGTAGTCGAACCCCGTGAAGTCAGCGTCCTTGAGGGTGAAGTACCTGATATCGTACTGCTTTCCCCCACTCCCGATGAGGCCCACCTGCACACCCTGGTTCGAGTTCAAGACGTCGCCCTGCCACACGTGGGAGATGACAAAGCTCTCCCCTCGGCTCAGGGTCCTGTTCATGGGTGAACCTTGAAGGGTGTAGTTGACCAGCGTGCCGTCCTCGGTTGCCTGGACCACAAGGTAGGTGCCCCCACGCCTAGAGTCCGACCCATTGAAGTCCCCAGTACCAGGCGTATTCTCGCCCACGGGAACCACATAGCTCCTCTGGGCGGAGGAGCCCCCTAACTCCACGGGGAAGAGCTCCCACATACCAGCCACGTAGTTACCATCCGGCCCCGCCTCGCTCTGCCGATCAGTGGCCCCCCTGAAGACATTGACGGGCCCCCCGGCGATGAAGAAGAAATCCCCCCCATCGACGGGCCCCAGAGAGCCCGAGACGAGGCTGCCCCTACCGGCCGGGGTGATCTCGTAGTAGGGGGAGGCCCAGTTGTCCAGGATGAGCACTCCACCTTTGTCGAGCTCGAAGACGGCGTCCGCGCCGGTGAAGTCCGAGCTGTTGAATGAGTAGCCGTTTCCCCTCTGGTCGACGTAGATGCGGGACTTGTTCTGGTAGGATACGATGCTGAAGACGCTGTAGGGCTGGGCGTCATCGGGGTCGAAAGCCACAGCGACGTCGACGGCCTCCCTGATGATCATGGAGCTGTTCCCGAGGACGTAGTAGCTCTGGTAACCCGACGGGGTGAACAGCTGGATGGGCAGGGCCGAGGAACAACCGATCAGGCTTGTGCCTAGGAGCTGCAGGAACAGGAGAATTACTTTACACTTAGTTACACATGGATAAAAGTAAAGAATGATTGTTATGGAGAATTACTGTAACCGCGATAGTTGTCACTTTGGAGAATGGTTTCTCCATAACAATCATTCTTTACTTTTATCCATGTGTAACTAAGTGTAAAGTAACTATAATGACAAGGCTGGGGTTACCTGCGCTTTAAGTAGTTAAGACCAGTGTCCCATGTCCTTTGAAGCCCACAAAATACGGGAACCTTTATCGAAGTCGCCCTCACCTACGCGACTGTCCCCCTCGCAAAACGAATTCAGCGCCCTCTGACGGATATATTTTCAGAGACGAACCGTACCTCAGGTCGGGTCCCACCTGCCTCAAGGCGCGCTCTACTGACTCCTCCAGCGTCAGCCCCCCGGTCACGCCCTCAAGGAGGGCGAGGGTCGCCCTGTCCGTATGCGTTAGGGAGATAGGCCCATCCCAGCTCACGTAGGCCGCGGCGCCGGCCTCCAGGAAGGCCTCTGCGAGCTCCGATGAGGCGAGGCCGTCGCAGCCCATGAGGACGACCAGCGCCCCCTCGAGTTCCTCCTTCATGAAGCGGCGCACGAAGCTCGACCCGACTGCGAAGAAGAGGTCGGAGCCCCTGGTCGCCCTGGCGATGTGGACCTCGTTGGCCAGCTGCTCCATGACATGCCTGGTGCTGTCGTATCTCTCCCCCGTGAAGAACCATACCGAGTTCTCGAACACGCCGCTGTGAACCCTCATTACTATTACGGAGCAGCCGGAAGGGATCGCCTTCAGTCGGTCCACGGAGACTTCGGAGCCCCCAATGACCTCCACATCGTACCCGGCAGAACGGAAGAGCTCAACGCAGGAAGAGGTGAAATCACCCTCTGAGTCAGGCGACAGGGGGTCAATTATGGCCACCGACACCCTCTCTGGTTCCTGTTCCCTGCCCAGCGAGTCAGCTACGATGAGGAGCCCGATCACGGCGAACAGGGCCATGAGGACGCTCCTGTTGGAGGACCGCCTCTCCCTTGAGGGCATTCAGTTTCCCACAAGGGTAGTAACCCTGCTCTATTGTGAAAACGTCTGAGTTACCCCCAGGCCTGCTCCGGGGATACATCCTCAGACGCTCACGACGCATGAAATTATTATAACGACATTAGCGCTTGCAGTCATCGCCTTGGGCTTTCAAAGATCCACACACGATATCGCGAGAACTCAAATAGAAGGGCTTGTCTCCACTTCTCTTGAATTTTTTAAAAAAGAAGGGGAGAATATAGGGCGAGTTGATAACAGTATCACTTGGGCTTAGGAACTGTATGGCTGAAGTTCCCATCTCTATAATAGGCGTTGAAGCTCTTCTCACAGGCAGCACATCTGTACCCCGTTACGTCGAATAGACCGAATTTCCATGTCTTACCTGTCTTAGCTCCTTCCTTTCCACATCGAGGACAGTTCATTTTTTACCCTCATATTATAAGAAATCTATATATTTAATATACTTTCGCTCGCGACAAATTCTAGATAGAATGCAGTAAACCCTTGACGCATGCAAAATATGGCTTCTAAAAAGAACTTGGTGAAGATCGACTTCCTTTTCACGGCAACTTCATTTATCCTATGGTCTTTGCCTAAGAGGTGAGATAAAGAAAATTCCGTTTCTGTCTTGCGATAATTTGAACAGTCTATGTTTCTGTGATTTCGATCCTCTTTCCTAGTTCGATTCTTGTAACACTATGCAAGTGAAAAATGGGCTCTAGAGATTTCATATAATCTACTCACGGCAAGAGCTCAATCACTTTGGTTTTATTTACTAGGAAGAATATGCGAAACTTATTTTCAGTCAGAACCTTCCTGAGGCCTCGGTGCAAGCCCAGGAATCGTGACCTCTCCCCCTCCTCTGAGGTAGAGGATTGTTGCACCAGCGATGAGGAACGTTCCCAAGACACCAACGATGATGTGGGGGTACGGGAACCCTGTCAACTCCCTGAACAGGAGTTCGCGGACAAAGGGAAAGGCGTAGTAGACCGTCGTGGATATGACGGCCGTGGATATGACCAGTAGGATGAGGTAGCCCATCTGCCCCCTCGAAACCTTGTCTAGGTCGGAGTCCTCCGCGCCCCTGTCCTTGAGCTCATCCCTGACCTCCTTGAAGATGGCAGTGTACCTCAGCGTGAGGTAGGTCGTCTGGAGGAGTAGGCCCACCCCGAAGACCCACATCGGAGAGACCTTGGTCTCGGCCTCATAGGGCAGAATGAGGTTCACCCAGTTGAACATGGAGAAGTCCAGCACCGCCGGGAAGAACATGAGCATGTTCAGTGTGAAGAGCTTCCCGTAGTCGGCCTCCCGTCCGCCCCGCCAGAAGAGGAACGAGAGGGCCATCACGATGACGAGTATGAAGAGATCGACATATTCCGGGTCAGCCCCCCATGACATGAGGAGGGGGCCGAGGGCCGTGACCGCGTATGGCTTGAACATGGAGTAGAGGGAGGTCTGGAGCAGGGTGACTGCCACCATGTACGTGGAGGCCAGAGCGACCCCCAGCTCCGTGAACCTGATGTACGTCTCGGTCTTCATCTCAAGCCCTCTGCCGAATCAGTGCCTGGGCGAATGACTGGGTATCAGGATCCCAGCTCACCACCGTCGCCCCCATGTTGCGGAGCCTCATCACCAGCGGCCTGTTGTGGTAGTGGAGAAGCTCCGCGGCGACGTCCTCCACGTCCCTTGAGGCGGCCACGTTGTAACCCTGGACGTTGAAGATAATGATATTGGGGTTACGCCGCAACCTCCCGATGTACTTGTAGAGCTCCCGTATCCCATCGAAGAGCCCCTTGCTCTTGGAGGCGTCGAGCATGGTGATGACTATGAAGAGGGGGGCGGTGCCGATGATGTGGCCCCTGCAGCTGATGATGGCCTCCTTCAGGGACTCGCCGCCGTACTTGATTTTGACGTTCACCATCTCCCTCATGATACGGAACTGCTGTTTCCGCCCGATGTCGGGGAAGATGACCCTGCTAGTGCTCGTGGGGCTCTTCCTGTTCGTCGACGTGAGAACCATTGGTTCCACAGGCTCCTCGATCTGATCCACTATGGAGAGCACGTCGTCGAGCCCTGGGGGGATATCAGCCTGCTGGTAGGTGCCCTCCCACTCGTGGGCGTCGTAGTCGTAGATGCAGAGCCCCACCTGGCACTCCCTGTTAATGTAAAAGTCCGCGAAGCCCAGTGTCGCCCTGACGGCGTGCTCAAGGGTGCTCCTCACAGTCGTCCCCAGTGCCATGTGGGCGGCCGTGTCGAGGAAGATCCAGACGGCCTTCTTCCCCTCCTTCTCGTACGCGTTCACCTGGTAAGCCGAAGGGGAGGCCGAAAGCCTACGCGCCGTCACCTTCCAGTTGATGCTTCGATAAGGGTCCCCCGGCTGATAATCCCTCACCTCCAGGAAGTCGGTGGTGGGGAACCCGAACTTGATCCTGGCGTCCATGGGCATGGGGATCCGGGTGATGGCCTTCCTCTCCCTCACTCTCTTGACGAAAAGGGGCTTCGGCTGGACGATATATGTCCGAAGCGCTGGATGTTCTCCGAGCTGGTTGCCTGTGATCTGGAGGGGGTGCCTCGTCTCCCACGAGACCGTCTCAAGCTCGTAGCGCCCCCTCTTTGCGCATGTGACCCTGTAGCTGATGGTCTCCGTCGCCTCCATCGGCCCCTTCCAGAAGACCTTGAAGTTGGTCCCCTCCTCCAGCCTAAAGCTATCCGGGAGGACGTCGCTGAACGTCACCGGCCCGACGCCCCCCTTCACGGTGGCGGTGATGGTGTCGGTGACCTGATTATCCACCCAGATCTTCTGGTCCTCCCCCTGCCTTTCGATGATGACCTCCCTGGGCTGCCCTATCAGGATCCCGAGGGCGAGGAAGACGATGGGGAACATACCGAGGACGATCAGGATAAGGTTGCCCAGGAACATACCCATGACTAGGAATGTGACCCCGCTTACGATGAGCTCCTGTATGTCCTGGGTGAGCATACCTCGGCTTTCACCCGCTGACGAACTGCTTGGGGACCTCCACCTGGCTCAGGATCTCGTCCACAATCGCCGAGATGCTGAAGGTACCCTCGATGGCGTACTCCATCTTCATTATCATCCTGTGGCCCAGGGCGTCGTTGACGAACATCTTCACGTCGTCGGGGGTGACGAAGTTCCGACCGTTGATGGCGGCATGTGACCTGGCCACCTTGAGCAGCGAGAGGCCTCCCCTGGGGCTGGCGCCGACCTCGACCATCGGGTTCTTCCTGGTGAGGCGTACGATGTCGGTGATATAGTCGAGGATCTGGTCGTCGACGTAGATCTCCCGCTCGATGAACTGCTGCATCTCCACGAATAGAGCTTGGTTGGTGACCGGCTCTATGGTGTCCGTGGGGTCATCGCGCCTCCAGTTGATCCTCCTCTTCAGGATGAGGGTCTCCTCCTCCCGGGTCTGCACGTAGCCCATGGAGAGCTTCAGGAGGAACCTGTCCATCTGAGCCTCAGGCAGGGGGTACGTCCCCTCCAGCTCGATGGGATTCTGCGTGGCGATGACGAAGAAGGGCGCAGTGAGCTTATGGGTCTCACCCTCGATGGTGCACTGACGCTCCTCCATCGCCTCCAAGAGCGCGGACTGGGTCTTCGGCGGAGACCTGTTGATCTCGTCGGCCAGGAGGATGTTCGTGAATATGGGCCCCTTCTCGAGGACGAACTTGGACTCCGTCAGCCTCCAGACCCGGGTCCCGAGGATGTCGGCGGCCATGAGGTCCGGGGTGAACTGGATTCTCCGCCAGGCGCAGCCGGTTACTTTGGCGAAGGTCTTGGCTAAGAGGGTCTTCCCCAGGCCTGGAAAGTCCTCGAAGAGCATGTGGCCGTTGGCGAGGCTAGCCGCGAGCATCTTTTTGAGGAGGAACCTGTTGCCTACGAAATACATCCCAACTGCGTCAAGGATCTTTGTGCAGATCTCCTTTACTTCCCATACGTTCATTTAACATTCCTTCATTAACTGTCCGAAGCCGTCTGAGCAGCATCCACCTCGGCTCCCATCGGAGCAGGGATCCCCCCGATGCCGGTTGGGACCATCCTGCTTATAGTCCTTTGGAGGATCGCTAGACGGTTCTCCATATTCTGGTTATCTATGACCAGTGCCCGCCCCCTCCTGGAGATGTCGGGCTTATCCTCGTCCTGATACTTGAAAAGGTCCCGTAGGAGCTCGGATATCTCCTCGTCGGAGACTTGATTCTCGTTGAGGAAAAGGGTGAGCTTCACAAGGAGCCTCTCCTTGTTCCCATGGGTCACGAACTCCTCGACCATCTTGGTGAAACCCGCGAACCTGTCCCCCTTGTATGTCGTGACCTGCTGGAGGTGCTTACGCCAATCCCCGAGCCTGTTCCTCACCATGATGGACTTCTGCATCCCCCGTCTCATAACCGTGAACAGGAGGGCCGCGAAGATGCAGATACCCGTCCACTCGACGTACGGCGTGAGCTGGGAGATGCCCGGAGCCAGCTGCGCAAGGCCCCCCAGGAAGAAGCCGTAGTAGAGCCCGCTGATGAGGCTGATGGAGACGGAGACGAGGTAGTTGGCTGCGAGGCCCCCGAATGAGGAGAGATAGGCGTTCTCTGAGTCCTTGAAGACTGCGAAGAGGGTGAAGACGGCAGCGATTGATACGCCGAGGTTGATGAACTGCCCCACGGCCTGAATTAAGCCACTCGGCTCTCCCGCCCCGCTGGAGGCTATGAGGAGGGAGATGATTCGGATGGCGATCTGCCCCTCCGCGTAGATTGTGGCGCTGATGGCCACGGCCTTTAATCCCGGCTGCTTCCTCATCCTGGCCAACGTTGCGATGAGATTGTAGACGAGGACGACACCGAAGGCCCCGGAGAGGAGGTAACCTGCCTGATTGATCTTCGGGGCTGGGTTCAGGATAAGGAACAGGGAGAAGAAGGCGGCGAAGGCGACGGCGTAGAGGGTGCCCACGAGTACCTCAGCGAGGCCCCCCTCAAAGAAAACGCCTACCAGGCTGGCGAGGTAGAAGACTGTGAGGGCGACGAGGAAGGGCACCAGGAGGAGGTCGAGGCTCATGGAGGCCATCTGATCCGACATGGGGAGGAAGTTACCTAGGTCCCCGAGGGTGAAGTCGTTGAAGTAGATGAGCCATCCCAGGAGGCTCCCGATGAGGATGTAGATTACGGTGCTCCTTGCAGCGTTGCCGTTGGAGTTCCTACTCATTCACGATCGACCTCTCAAGTATCTCCACGGCTTTAACGCACTTGTCGAACATCTCCTTCGTGGGTCTGGAGGTGCTGTAATCGGCGATCTCGAATGCGGTCACCAGGTAGTCGAGGGCCTGGGCACCGTTGGGCTGTATCCTCCTGAGCAGGGCGTCCTGGTACTCCCTGGGCGTCATGCTCTCGGTCACCTCACTGTACATCCGTTGGTTCTTCCTATAGAACCTGTTGAAGAGCTTGACGATCCCCTCCTTGTAGTTCTCGTAGACCAGGGGCCCTTCGTCTATCTCCTCGAGCTCCGATTCCGCCTCCTCCTTTCGAATCAGCTGTATCGGGCTTCTACCCTTCCTAGACAGGACGACGACGGCTCCGATAAGCACCGTTGCCCCTGCCACCATGAGGATGATGTTGTATGGGAACGTGGTCAGGATCTGGAGGAGGCTGGGCTGGGGCGGGAGCCTCATCGAGACCGCTACGCCGAAGCTGGTGTTGGAACCGAGGAAGTAGGTTGTGTCCCCCATGTACATGCTCACGTTCCTCTCACCCTCCGTCTCAAAGGCATGGGTCACCGACACCTGGCCACCCCTATCGGATGTGAGGTTCATAGCCTCGTCGTCAAACACCATCGAGACCGTCTCGTTGACGACGGGCTCCCCGTTTGTGCTGTCCAGCAGCGTCCCCGAGAACGTGATGGGCTCCCCGACGTATGCCTCACTCGGCGCGTCGATGGAGGCCTCTGTCCTCGTCATAACCCTGATGTCGGGGTCGCTGTTCGAGCCCGAGTAGATCTCGTTGGGCAGGGTCTTGGCCACCAGGTGGTAGTCTCCGACCTTCATATCGGATTTGACCTTGCAGGTTATCTGAAACAGGCCATCCTCCACCACGTCTACCCCGACTCGGACCCCGGTCTCATTCTTCTCCACCTTGAGGAAGATCTCCACGGTGAGGCCGCTGACGTCGGTCCCGTTCTCCGTCCTCACGGTGCCGGACACGCTGAAGTAGTCGTCCTTCAACGTCGTGTTGGGGTTGTAGATGATCTCCGTGACCGTAGGTATCTTATTCATGCCGATGGGCTTCTCGATGTACCTCTCCGGGGTCGCGTCGAAGGTGATCCAGCCGAGGTCCTCGAAGTAGGCCTCCGCCCACATGTGGCCCTTGTTGGGCATCACTCGCTGGTAGGTGAGGTCGGGAACCATGAGGAACCCAGCTACCACCCTCACTGGGAGGCCCAGGCTCCTGGCGAGTAGGACGAATGCGGAGTTGAAGTGGGCGCAGGTCCCCTTCGTCTGGTTGAAGAGGAACCACTCGACGGGGTCCATGCCCTCAGGCACTGGCTCGAAGTCTGCACCGTACTCGAAGTTATCCCTCATGTGTCTCTCAAGGGCCTTGAGCCGCTCGTAGGGTGATTCTATACCCTCGATGATGCTCGACGCGTAGGGGTATAACTCTGATCTGAGCCCGTTGGGGACCTGCTGATACTCCTCTTCGTATACGATGGTGGCGCCCTCTACAGTGTCTAACGAGAAGTCGTACAGGGCGTAGGTCACGTCATAGGGGGTGATGAAGGCCTGTATGGGTGAGTAAATCTGTAATGAAGGATACCTGAAAATAATTTCCTCAAAACTGATTTGGAGCGCGTTTAATGTTACGGGTGCGAACGTTGTGAGGTTGAATAGGGGATGGACGCCGTAGGTGACGATGTCTAGGCTGCTCTCCAACGACACATTCGTGCCCAGTATCTCCCCCTCGTAGGCGATGGGCTCACGCCACTCGTACCGGTCCCACTGGCCGTCCTCGTAGGTCTCCCCCACGGTCCACCTCAGGTACTGGGTCATGGGAGCACCCCAGATCTCGAAGAGAGGTGAATCCGCTCCTAGCAGTGCTCCCTTGACCTTAATCCTCTCCTTGTTTGCCTTGATCTTCTCGCCGGGCTCTCCGGTGGCCGCTACCATGTCCTGCTCTATCTCCACCTGGAAGTCGACGTTGGAGAGATCGCCCAGGAAGTTGATAGCGACCGACATCAGGCTCACTGAGAACAGGAGCACACCGATGAAGACAGCTAGCTTCGCGTAACTATTCATCTACTTTTAATTCCCTTCAATGTGTTTTATCTTTTTACGAACCATTAATTAGTTATTGACCTCCTGATCGGGCATATGGATACGGGGGATTTCAACGTTCTCTGCATTATAACGTCACTGGCCCCATCATTATTTTAGGTATTGTGTTATCTGCCCAAGACATTGTTAGCAAGTTTATAGTGGGGGAAGGTCCCCGCCTTTTATACCTCAGTTCACCTTTTATTGCCCTCGAACCCCTTTTCCCTCATATGTGGACCGTCAGATCCGAGTCTGGAACCCTGCGGGCAGTCCTGGTACAGGAGTCCATCGAGCAGTTCTGGGAGAAAAAGTTCCCCTTCACCGGTATAGAGTCAAACACCAACCTCCTGGCTCGATCCCCTCATGCTGACATAGACGGTGGCAGAGAGCAATGGCAGCAGCTCTCAAAGTACCTCAAGACAGAGGGAGTGAACGTATTCGAGGTGACCTCCATCTTGGAGAAGGCCCTCGACTCTGCCACCCTGGGGGAGCGACGCCGGATGGTTGAGCAGGTCTGGAGGGACATGCCAGTGGCCCCCAAAGCGGTGGACCTGACAGTCAAGCATCTCCTCCGCGGCTATCCTCACAAGCCCTACTACGACAGAGGAGCTGACAGGGTAGTGCTCCCCGACTTCCAGCGTGTGGGATGGCCATACCCCAGGGACACCTCCTTTACAACCCAGGTGGGAACCGTCATCTGCAACATGAGGCGCTACAGCAGGCGATTCGAGCCCCGGGTCGTGAAGCTAGCATACGAGTACGATCCCGTCCTGAGTGAGAATGTGGAGGTCATCTACGACGCCAACGAGGCTCAGGAGTCCCTGACGGAGCCCGCGTGCATCGAGGGAGGGGACACCCACATCGTGGACGGGGAGACCATCGCAGTCGGCCTCGGGCAGAGATCGACGCACACGGGGTTCATGGAGGCGGCGAAGGCCATCTTCGACCGAGACCCTGATGGAGAGCTCAGGTACATATGCGCCGTGAAGCTCCCGGACTACCCCGCCTTGGACTATATGCACCTCGACGTCGTCATAAACTACCCCGACAGGGAGAAAGCCCTGGTGATGCCCTACATCTTCGAGGGGGAGACTGTGAAGAGCGTGGCCAAGAAGAGCCTCCTCCTGAAAGCCCTTGAGGCCCTCAGAGCCCAGAGCGAGAGGGACGGCAGACCCATGGGCCCGATGGTCCACCCCGACGCCTTCAGGGATGCGGGGCGCTGTTTAGTCTACGAGAGGGGGGCTCATGGCCCTGTGCTCGCAAGCAAGTGGACGAGCTTCGTCGACTTCCTTGTGTCTGAGGACAAGTTGGAGGAAGACGGGATAATCTATGTCGGAGGGGTCCCTGATGAGGAGAACAACGTGGAGCATCTCATGACGGCCCTGATGGAGCAGGCCAGGGGGGCTTCCAACATCGTGACGCTGAAGC
>JABUBL010000338.1_pt1 | contig 13493 bp, 17 predicted proteins | sample 7240371 | NCBI WGS metagenome assembly JABUBL01 (sample SAMN07256343, study PRJNA390944) | subsurface metagenome | isolation source: Methane hydrate marine sediment | place: Pacific Ocean: Eastern North Pacific, ODP site 1244 | collected 2002
AATCGGCGAGCAAGGAGTGGGCGGTGTCCCGTGGCGATGAGGAGAGGTGGCGTGATTTTTGGCAGGGAGATGCCAAGTCCTATTATTTCATAGGCAAGGACAATATCCCGTTCCACACCATTATCTGGCCGGCGATGCTCATGGGCTGTGGTGGGCTCAACCTCCCCTACGATGTGCCTGCCAACGAGTTCTTGACCCTTGAGGGCAGGCCGCTATCCACCAGTCGCAACTGGGCGATCTGGCTCCCCGATTATCTGGAGCGCTATGACCCTGACCCATTGCGCTATTTCCTCTCGGCGAATATGCCCGAGAGCGGGGATACCGATTTCTCCTGGCGGGAGTTTGTGCGCCGCAACAACGATGAGCTGGTGGCTACCTATGGCAACCTGGTTCATCGGGTGCTCACCTTCACCTATCGCAGCTTCGAGGGCTCAGTGCCAGCGCCCGGGGAACTGGATGAAAAGAGCAAGGCGCTCTTGGGGAAGGTGGAGGATGCCTTCGCCGCCATTGATAGGCTGCTTTACCGCTGTCGCTTCAGGGAGGCGATCAGGAATGCCATGTCCCTGGCGCAGGAGGCGAACCGCTACCTCGATGACAAGGCCCCGTGGAAAAGGATTACGGAGGAGCGTCAGGACTCGGCCACCAGCCTATACGTCGCCCTGTCGGTGATCTCGGGCCTTAAGACTCTTCTCTATCCCTTCCTCCCCTTTAGCTCCCAGAAATTGCATCGGCTTCTTGGATTTGAAGGGCGGGTGGAGGATACAAGCTGGGCCTTTACTCCTCTTCCTGCGGGTCAAAGGTTAGCCCCTCCTGAGCCCCTTTTCACCAAGCTGGAGGAGAAAATAGCGGCTGAGGAAACTGCCAGGCTGGAGCGCTAATGTTGCTTATGGATTCTCATGCCCATATCGATGCCCGCGTTTACAATAAAGACCGCGATCAGGTTATAGCCCGGGCTGAGGAGGCGGGGGTGAGATTTATCATCAACGCCGGCCTTGACCTTGAATCGAGCACTGCTTCCCTTAAGCTTGCCCGGCAATATGCCGGGGTTTTTGTTGCCATCGGCTTCCATCCCCATAACGCTGCCAAGATAAAAGATGGCGACCTGGACAAATTGGCTCAGCTTTCTCAGGAGCCTGAGGTGGTGGCTATTGGGGAGATTGGGCTCGACTTCTATCGCAATCTATCACCCAGGGAGGCGCAGATCGAGGCCTTCGAGCAGCAACTGGAACTGGCGCAGAGGGTGAACCTGCCGGTGATCATCCACTGCCGCAATGCTCAGGATGAGGTGTTTGCTATCCTCGCCCAGTGGGCGGGGCGCCAAAGGGGCAATCCGTTGGGAGTGCTTCATTGCTTTAGCGGCGATAGAGAGTTGGCAGAAAGATACATTGCTCTGGGCTTCTTCATCTCCTTGGCTGGCCCGGTTACCTATCCTTCTTCCAATGCTGCGGAGATTGCCCGTGACATCCCCTTGGACAGTCTTCTCATCGAGACCGACTGTCCCTTTCTCGCCCCTGTTCCCTATCGGGGCAAAAGAAATGAGCCCGCTTTTTTGCCTTTAGTGGCAGAAAGGCTCGGCCAGGTCAGGGAGCTATCACTTGAGGAGGTGGCTGAGAATACCGCCCAAAATGCGCTTCGGCTTTTCCGGCTGCCGGTTCAAGCTTTTTGAGGATGGAACATGTTGCCCATTTCTGCTATCTATGAACCGATCCAAGAAGACATGGCTGAGGTAGAGGCGAGCCTTAAAGCGGCGGACAAGGGTGAATTCCCCTGGATGGCGGAGCCGCTAAGATATGTTGTCGAGAGCGGGGGCAAGCGCATCCGCCCCGGCTTGACCCTCCTTGCAGGCAAGTTCTACCATTGCGACCATGAGCGCCTGATTACCTTGGCTACTGCTGTCGAGCTTTTCCACACCGCTACCCTGGTTCAGGATGATGCCATAGACAAATCTGCGGTGCGCCGCGGCAAGCCCACGATAAATAGCCTTTGGGGGGAAGGGGTTGCGGTTCTTTTGGGGGACTACCTTTTTGCCAAGGCGTCGGAGCTGGCCTGCAGTACTGGCAACCTCAGGGTGATGAGCATTTTCGCCCGAACGCTGATGCACCTATCCAGCGGGGAGCTGAGGCAGGTCGTGAGCGCCTATGATTGGCGGACGGATCGGCAGGAGTATTACAAGCAGATCGAAAGCAAGACTGCCTGGCTCTTCTCTGTAGCCTGTCAGTCGGGGGCGATCCTGGGCGAGGCGCCGGAGGAGGAGGAAGAAGCCTTCAGAACCTACGGGCTTAATCTGGGCATGGCGTTCCAGATCGTGGACGACATCCTTGACTTCGTCGGTGAGGAAGATGAGCTGGGAAAGCCTGTGGGAAGCGACCTGCTTCAGGGGACAATTACCTTGCCCACAATCCTGCTTATGGAGCAGCACCAGGGCGAGCCCATCATAAGGGAGATATTCGAGAAAAAGGGGGATAGGGCAGGAGTGGAGCGGGTTATCGAGATGATTCGCAGCTCAGATATTGTTCCGGAGTGCTACCGAATTGCTGACGAATTTTGTGCTCAGGCTCGCCTCGCCGTGGAAGGTTTGCCACAGAATGCCTATCGAAAATCGCTCTTCGAGCTTACTCACTTCGTCATCCAGCGCCACAAATAGACTATCTTATCCCTCTCTCCTCAGCCGGTCGAGAAACTCCACCGACTTCACCTCTCGCTCCAGCAGGTATCTGATGTAGTGGCGCATCAGTTGCTCAAGCTCCCGGGATAATTCGGCGTCTAGTTTCAGCTTGCTGGCAGCGGCATATTCGCTTTTCTCCAGGAAACGCATCACCTTTAGCGCGTTGACCGAGATGGGGCGCGCCAGGGGCTCCTTCTCCCGACATTGGGGGCAAAGCACCCCTCCGCCGCTTGAGCTGAAGAAATTGGTTGTCGGCTCAATAGATGTTTTGCAGCCCAAACACTGGTGAAGCTGTGGCTTGTAGCCGAGATGGGTGAGCAATCTGAGCTCGAAGTAGCGAAGGGTCAGCTCCGCATCCTCGGCCTCGCAGAGCCAGCGCAGTGTGTTGACAAGCAGTTTATAGAGCGGGCGGTTTTCCACATGTTCCGCGGTGAACCGCTCCACCAGCTCAGCGGCATAGAGGGCCGTGGTGGTGTGCCACAGGTCGCCCCTGAGGGGGAGGAAGCTATCGATGGTCTGGCACTGGGTGATGATGTCCAGGTTCTTTCCCCGGGCGAGCATCAGGGCGCTGTGGGTTAGAAGCTCCAGGTGCCCCCCCATCTTGCTCTTGGGGCGGCGCACCCCCTTGGCCACAGCGCGGAACTTACCCAGGTTGGGGCTGTAGAGGGTGAGGATCCTGTCCGCCTCCCCGAGATTCATCCGTTTGAGCACGATGGCTTCCGTCTTATAGACTCGTGGCGTGGTCATCTTTTCGTCCTGGGGCAATCCTGGTATTATTGCGTTTCTAGATTTTGCAGGATGCCAGTGTTTCGGTGAAGTACCATATACGGGGAACTTTATCTGGGACTTAATCCACATCGTTGGTAGAAGTCACTTTCTCCGAGTAGATCAATATCGGCGTCGATTTTGTTCTTCATGTTTGACAGTGTTCCAAGTCTCAAGAAGAAGTTTCTTGCATTGAAGAGTTCATTTCTTTCATCAGCCTCGTTTTTTGCCCGAGCGACCTCGTATCTTATAGCTGCTTCGCATCTTGCAAAGAGCCCCTCCTCAAATGAACCTATGTTTTGAATCAGTAGTTTCAAGTTATCTATAGAGAAATCTTCTCGTAAATACTTCCTTAGAATGTATCCGGCTAAGGCTAACAATGTTGTGTCACAATGACCTAGATATTCTTTTTTTAGGCCTTCTTCGCCGGTAGGATTATCTCCTAGAGTATTGAGGATCTGGTCAATTTGCTCATTGAAACTCTCCATCAGTAAGTAAGATAGCAAAAGCTCCTCCGCTTTCCTTTCGTTTGGAAAGACCGTTGTGTAGAACCCCCTACTTCCGAGATCCCACACGAGTCTTGGATTCGACTTTGCATCTACTGGTTTTCCATGAAATGCAAGATGCGCTTTTGCACAATCGCTATTCAAGATTCTACGATAGATTCTCCCTGAAACACGAAATCGAGCCTGTTGTTCTGGGGCCAAGGCACTCCATTCACCATCCTTGCAATCGAAGAAATACGGAGGGTCCCAATTACTAAATTGATGTTGCAATGATTTCTGGATGGGGTCATTCGAGCGGAGAGTTCGGTCAGTAACCTTTGTCTGTGAATTAGTGTAGGTAGCTATCTTCGCTTTGAGTTGGTCATCTCGAGTAGCAATTATTCTTACAAGGAAGTAGGTCTCATTTGCATAACGATTAACGACCGGTCTGTTTAAGATTGAAACTGTTTGACAGCCATTGACTATTTGCGGTCTATAGAGTTTGATATTTTTTGTTTGATTGTCGGGGTTGTCAAAACGGTCACAGACTATAGTTATGCCATTGTTGTAATTCCATACTTTGTCTCTTTCATCCGAGTCTTGAATAGTTTCGGATATCTTGCTGTTAACACGATTTCTGAGGTCCAGAAAGTATCTAAAATTTGCTAAAAACATTCGCGGCGAATTTCCGAATGCAGCCAGATCACTTCCTTTAACTGTCAAAACTTTCGCCTTTATTGCTTCAGTCTCATATGAGATAATGTCATCACCTGAATATCTTAAGACTTCGCTTTCCGGGATATCTATGCCAAAAGGGTTTTTTGAAAGGTATTTTGTTATTAACTCATCAATGCCGATAACCTCTATTACAAATCGCCCTTTTTGTTCTTCCGGTAGAGTATTCAGAAGTAGAGATTGTAACTCATCTGTGTATTCAGAACGGTTTTCTCCTATAAAGACAAAGGAAAGGTAGGTATCATAGTTGTTGTTGAGGCAATCACGATACTGAGTACTACAATCATAAATTCGAGGATAGCTTTCAGCTACTTTCTCAGGGTCTCTAAGCCTGTGAGGTAATGTAGTAAAACTCTCTCTGTCAGCACGCTCAATACTTTCTGAGTATTTGCACTGCACTATCCTGACCAGATTTTCGTTCTCATCTATATAGAATCCGTCTAATCCACCATCATTTGGCCCATCGTAATTTGCGGCTCTTGCATCTGAATCCGAAAGCAAAAAGACGTTTTCCAAAATCCAATGGGTAAAACGCTGTCCCTCGTTGGAATAAACTGTATGACGCTGTTCGATAGTGGAAAGCTCTTGACGGAGATTATTCTTGAAGGTTTCGTAATCCATTTATTTTCCTCCTCGCATTAAAAAAGGTTTCCTGCCTAACTCCTATTATATCAACCTCTAAATCTCCTGTCTGCCCTCAAGCGCACGGGTGAGGGTGACCTCATCGGCATATTCCAGGTCGGCGCCCATGGGCAGACCCCGGGCAAGGCGGGTGACTCGAACCCCCAGGGGGGCGAGCAGCCGATGGACGTACATCGCCGTCGCCTCCCCCTCGAGAGAGGGATTGGTAGCCAGGATGACCTCCTCCACCTCTCCATCTTCAACCCTCTTGAGCAGCTCCTTGAGCTTCAGGTCGTCGGGGCCAATGCCATCCATTGGGGAGATCACACCGTGGAGCACGTGATACAGCCCCTTATATTCCCTGGTGCGCTCCAGGGCGAGGATATCCAGTGGCTCCTCGACGACGCAGATCTTGGTCTTGTCCCGCCCTTCTCCGCGGCAGATAAGGCAGGGGTCGGCATCGGTGATGTTGTGGCATATGGAGCAAAGGACGATCTTCTCTTTTACGGCGAGAATGGCCTCAGCTAAGGCGCGGGCTTCCTTCTCGGGCATGCGCACCAGGAAGTAGGTCAGTCGCTGGGCAGTCTTGGGGCCAATGCCCGGAAGCTTATTGAGCTCTTCGATGAGACGGGAAACAGGCTGGGCTGTGGGCACAAAATCGATGTTCAAAGCAAGCCCTCCTTTTTTCGCCCTATTGACCTATTGTGGGTGTACCGAATGTGGGTATCTATGCCTGCTCTTATTGGCTGGCCACAGATGAGACACCGACCTGGATATGGACTCATCTCTCCCCCCTTCAGCCTGTTCTATGTCAGGCCTGGGATCTTGAGTCCGCCGGTGATTTTACCCAGGCGGCTTGAAGCCAGCTCCTGGGATTTCCTCAGCGCTTCGTTCACCGCAGTGAGCACCAGGTCCTCCAGCATTTCGGCCTCGGCGGGATCGATCACCTCGGGCGAGATCTTTACCGATTCCACCTTCTGGCTCCCGGTGATGACCACCTTTACTGCCTCACCGCCGGAGGTTGCCTCCACCGTGGTTCTCTCCAGCTCTTCCTGAGCCTTCTCCAGTTTTGCCTGAAGTTGCTGAGCCTGACGCATCAAAGCCCTGTTCATTCTTCCTCCCTATCGACGATCTTGGCTCCCATCTGGAGTGCAGCCTCTATCAGGTGCCCTTTACTCTTGGGACCGATGAGACGGCAGCGTATTTTGTACGGGGCACCAAAGACCTCGCTCACCTTTTCTTCTACCATGTGCCGATACTTGGGGTCTTCGATCCTCTCCTTGTGGAAGGCGTAATAGAAGCCCAGGATTAAGGTATCGCCCTCTAGGGCCACCGGCTCACAGGCGCTTCTTAAATAGGCATCCAGGTTGCCCTTTGAGCCCATCCCCTTTACCGCATCCACAACATCGCGCCAGCGAGTGCGGAGGTGCTCGATTTCAGGGGAGGGTTTTTCCACCGGCTCCACTTTTCCTGCTTCGGGGGCGACGGGGGCTTCGGTTTCTCTTGGCTCTGCCGGTGCAGGAGCGATAACAGGCTCTTCCTTCGTTGGGGGTGCCGGGCTTGGTACTTCCTCCTCTTTGGGCAAGGCGCACTCGACGAAGGCCAGTTCCAAAGGCAGGGGGGAGAAGCCATCGAAGTCCACCTCCACCTGTCGAAACAGCTTCACCGCTTGGGAAAGCTGGTCCAGGGAAGTCCTTGCCGCCAGGGCCTTCATCTCGGCCATTGCCTCAGGTGTGAGGTCGACAGCCTCGGCGGCGCCGGCCTTTATCAGAAGCAGCCCTCTCAACAATTCCACCAGCTCTCGGTTGAATTGCCGCAGGTCGAGGCCGTCAAGGACGACGCTATTTATGGTTGCCAGCCCGGCACTTATATCCCTATTGACAATGTGCTTCGCCAGTTCTTGGGCGCGAGGGTCCCCGGTGATGCCCAAGACTGCTTGAACTTGATGGAGCTCAATTTTGGCGCTATAGTAGGCAACCAGTTGCTCGAGCAAGTTTTCCGCGTCTCGCATGCTCCCGGTGGCTCTCCTGGCGATGAGCTTTAGCGCTGCGGGCTCGATAGTGATGTCCTCTCGCTCGCAGATGTCGGTGAGCCTTGATACCATAGCATCCTGGGGGATGCGCCTGAAATCGAATCTCTGGCATCGGGAGAGGATGGTAGCTGGAACCTTATGCGGCTCTGTGGTTGCCAGCACGAACTTCACATGGGGAGGTGGCTCCTCCAGTGTCTTGAGCAGGGCGTTGGCTGCGGGCTCGGTGAGCATGTGAACCTCGTCGATGATGTAGACCTTATACCTTGCTATATTAGGGGCAAACTTGACCCTCTCCCGGAGGTCGCGAATCTCGTCGATGCCCCGATTGCTGGCGGCATCGATCTCCACCACATCCATCGCGTGCCCCTCGCTAATCGCCTTGCAAAGGGAGCAAGCGTTGCATGGCTCCCCCGCGCCCCCCTCGAGGCAGTTCACCGCCTTGGCCAGGATGCGCCCGGTGCTGGTCTTTCCCGTGCCCCGGGGGCCGCAAAAGAGGTAGGCATGGGCTACCCGCCCCGTTTTTAGGGCATTGGCCAGGGTTCGGGTCACGTGCTCTTGCCCCACCACCTGGGCTAAGGTCTGGGGACGCCACTTGCGATAGAATACCTGGGATGTCATTTTTTCGCCCTTATGCCCTTGCCCTGGATTGAGCCTTTTCTAAAGCATCATCTAAGGCTCTCAGCATTCTGTCTTTATCTTCAGGGAGCTTGCCGTCGATTTGGGCCAAATAGAAATTGCTTGCGAAATCACTGGCTACAAGCTGTGATGTCACCTCAAGGTTCTGGATCAGGGTGCGCACCTCGATGACAAGCTCTTCCCAAGATTGCAGGGTGAACTCGCCCCGCTGGTTCTTCTCATAAAGAGGGGTGTCGGGTGCCAGCCCCAGAGTTCTGAGGCGGATGAAATGGGGATTTATCTCGTTTAGCACCCTGGCGGTCTCCACGGCGTGCTGCTCCCAGCGCTCCTTCCCCCCCAGCCCAGGCATCACGTATTCGGAGAGCTCAAAGCCCGCCGCTATAGCTTTCCTGCCCCCAATTATCATCTCCTCGGCGGTAGCGCCCTTTTTCACATATTCAAGAAGCTCATCGTCGCCCGTTTCCAATCCCACGTGCAGCCTGCTGAGGCCAGCCTCCCGGAGCGTTTTTAGCTCATCGGGTCTTTTCTTGACCAAGGTCTTTGCCCTTGCGTAGCTCGTAACCCGCTCCAGGTCGGGGAAGGTTTGATAGAGGAAGCTTATTATCTGGGCGAAGTCCTCGGTGTTCATGATGATGCTGTTGGAGTCCCCGATGAAGACATTGTTCACCACCCCATCATCGAGCCACAGGATGCCATTGGCTCTGGCTACCATACCTACACGGTCACCGTACCCTATCTTCCACGCCCACTCCCTTATCTCATCGGCGACCATTTTCGTTGCTATTATATCTTGCTTCACCTCCTCCACCGCCCTTAGTTCCAGCTTGGAGTCCTTATACATGCTGCAGAACTCGCAACGGTTCCAGGAGCAATTTCTTGTTGCCCTGATCAGGAGGCTATGGGCCTCGGTGGGAGGTCTAAAGGGTGGCAGCTCGTAATAGACCATCGTCGCTCAGCTCTCCCAATATCCGCTCCTCATCTGCCCTCATCCTGAGTTCAGCCTCGGCATCCTCATGTTCGTAGCCTAGGAGGTGAAGCACGCCATGAATCACCAGCAGTGCCAGCTCCCGCTCCAGGGGGTGGTGATGTTCCTGGGCCTGGATCACCGCCTGGGGATAGGAGAGGAGCACCTCGCCCAGATGGAGCACACCATCAGGAGGGGTGATGAAAGGGGGGGCCTTAAGGGAGGGGTTTTCTTCTGTGAGGGCGAAGGAAAGAACGTCGGTGGCTTCATCTCTGCCTCGGTATCTCTTATTGAGCTTTCGTATCGTCTTGGCGTCGGTAATCACCAGGCCGAGCTCAACCGCGACCTCTACCCCCTCCTTGGCCAGGGTCTGCTCCACGATTCGCCGTAGCCACTCCTCATCGACAAATCCGCGAAAGGGCTTATCGATCTTAACATAAAGTTCGCAAGATGACATCGAAGCCCCCATCTCGGCATCATAGCATAGCATGGGCAATTGTTCAAGAAGCTTTTCGCTTGACGCTGCCTCACACTGTTGGTATCATCGCCTTGAGATCAAGATGGACTTTTCTGAGAAGCTGCTTCAGGCTGCTCGCAGCAACAAGAGCCTCCTTTGCATCGGGCTCGACCCCGACCCCGAGCTAATGCCTGATGTAGGTGTCTTCGAGTTCAACAAAGCGATTGTGGATGCCACCTCGGACCTGGTATGCGCCTACAAGCCCAACCTCGCCTTCTATGAGGCCCTGGGAATCGAGGGGCTTAAGGCCCTGGAGCAGACGGTAGCCTACATACCTGAGTCTATCCCCATCATTGGCGATGCCAAGCGCAGCGATATCGGCAGCACTGCCCGCGCCTATGCTAAGGCGCTGTTCGAAACCTTTGGCTTCGATGCGGCAACGGTAAACCCCTATCTCGGCGGCGATTCCATCGAGCCCTTCATTGAGTATAAGGAAAAAGGGGTATTTATCCTTTGCCGCACCTCCAATTTGGGCTCGGCTCATTTTCAGGCGCTCACTCTGCTCCAGACCTCCCGCCCTCTCTTTGAGCTGGTTGCTGAGAGGGCAAAAGAGTGGAACCTCTATGGCAATGTGGGTCTGGTGGTGGGTGCCACCTACCCCGAGGAACTGAGGCGGGTGCGCGAGCTCTGCCCTGAGATGCCGCTGCTCATTCCCGGCATAGGCGCTCAGGGGGGCGATTTAGCCGACACAGTCCGCTATGGTGTCGACGCTAAGGGCGAAAAAGCAATCATCAGTTCTTCGAGGCAGATTCTGTATGCCTCGCGGGGGGGCAGATTTCGCTCCGGCGGCACGAGAGGCTGCCTTGAAACTGCGCCATGAGATCAACCATTATCTGGAGGCACGCCATGGAGATAAAGATTGGTGATATTGTTCGGCTGAAGAAGAAGCATCCCTGTGGCGGCGACCAGTGGGAGGTGATCAGGGTCGGGGCTGACATCGGGATCAGGTGCCAAAAGTGCCGGCGCCGCATCCTTTTGGAGCGGGGTGTTTTCGAGCGCAGGGTGAGGGCTTTTTCCTCCCAAGGTGGTGAGCACGTTGAAGCAGGCGATTAAAGGTTGACATATATCGGGGGTATGGGATAGAATACTAGCTAGACGCCAGGGGAGGTGAGCTGTGATTGAGATGACAGTCGATAGCATTCGCATGAGCCTGATGAACTACCAGCGGGTGGTCATCCTCAGGGAGAAGGATGCGGAGCGCTACCTCCCGATCTGGATTGGTCCTGCGGAGGCAGATTCTATAGCGGTAAAGTTGCAGGATGTCACTGTTCCCCGACCTCTGACCCATGACCTGCTGCGCAGCGTCATTGATACCCTGGGGGCTACGGTCACCTCAATCATTGTAAGTGACCTTCGAAACGACACCTTCTATGCCAAGATCGTTCTTAGTGTCAATGGCGAGGCTCTGGAGGTCGATTCCCGCCCCAGTGATGCCATTGCCCTTGCGGTGAGAGTTAAGGTGCCGATTTACGCCGAGGAATCGGTACTGGACAAGGCGGGGATAGTGCTGGATAAGGAGAGCGGCAAGCTTATCCCGTTTGGGCGTGAAGGCAAGGGAGAGATTAGCGAAGAGGAGCTGAAGAAGCTTTCCCCATTTACCGATTTCATCGATACGCTGAACCTTGAGGATCTGGATAAGGACAAATCGTAACAGGAAAGACATGGAAAGGGAGTTTATCAAAAGATTGGTCACCACCATAAAATGTGGTGTCTGTGGTCAGCCCTATGAGGGGGAAAATGTAAGGTTCCTTGGTCAGCGTGATGACCTCTGGTTTTTAAGCGTCTCTTGTTCCACTTGTGGCAGTCAGTGCTTGGTGGCTGCGGTGATTAAGGAGGGGGAGTCCCCTCAGTTGCTCACCGACTTTACCGAAAGGGAGCGAGTTAAGTTCCGCGACCTTGAGGCGGTGGCTGCTGACGATGTTTTGGATGTCCACCTTTTCCTCAAAAGCTTCGATGGAGACTTTGCCCACCTTTTTGCCGAGAATGAGGTGTAGTTGCGTTAGTACTGAATATCAAATTTGACGTAACCCCCGGCAGCGTGTCTGGGGTTTTTTTATGCACCCAAGGCGGTGCAAATTGCTCGGGGCGAAGGCCTATGATATACTGGTTGAGGAATATTTGTGGGGTTAGCTGTGAATCGATGGGTGGAGGTGCTAAGGTTCAGTGGCATCGGCTTTTGGATTGGCGGCTGCATTGCTGGGGGGTTGTACTTAGGGGATTATGTGGGCGACAAAGTGGGACCATACGCCCTGTTTATACTGCTTGGGCTTGGCTTGGGACTCCTGCTTGCCTTCGTTGGCACTTATCGTATGCTTCTCTCAGCCCTCGGGGAGAGGTGGAGCAAACGCAAGGGGGGTAATTAATGCCTAGACTTAGCCGCCGGGGCAAGATAATAATCATAGCCCTGGCTGCGATTCTGCTCCTCGCATTAGGTCGCCTCCTTCTTCCTGTCTCCGAGCCGGAGGTGAGCCTTCCTGCGGAGGAGGTTTTCTCCATCGCTGGCTTTTCCATTACCAATACTATGTTGGCTGCCTGGCTCACCATTCTGGTATTGGGGGGGGGTGGCCTATGCCGCCACCAGGAGGATGAAGCTTGTTCCTACAGGGCTGCAAAACGTTGTCGAAGCCGTTGTGGAGGCGCTCTTGAATTTCATAGAGGGAGTGGCGGGGAAGGAATACGGCAGAAAGTTCCTCCCTGTGATCGCCACTATCTTCCTTTTTGTCATCGCCAACGCCTGGCTGTCGCTAATTCCCGGCTTCATGAGCATAGGATTTTGGCACACCGGGGAGGAAGGGAAGTATATTGAGCCTTTGTTTCGGGGAGCAAATACCGATATTAATTTCCCCCTGGCCCTGGCTCTGCTCTCCTTCGTCTTTGTCGAGTACTGGGGCATCAAGTCCCGGGGTTTTTCCCGCTATATGAGGAAGTTCTTTAATCTGGGCCCGTTGTTCCACAGCCTGGGCCAGATGGTGAAGGGCAAGATACGAAGCGGTGCTAGGAGTCTCATCACCGGGGTTATCGAAGCCTTCGCTGGCTTTATCGAGATGCTAAGCGAGCTTATACGCATCGTCAGCTTCACCTTCCGTCTCTTTGGCAATATGACCGCAGGGGAGCTGCTTCTGTTGATGATGGCGTTTCTTATCCCCTGGGTTGCTGTTCTACCTTTCTATGGGCTTGAGCTTTTCCTCGGTTTTGTTCAGGCCCTGATCTTCAGTGGGTTAACCTTGGTCTTCGTTGTCATCGCTGTTGCTCAACGGGAGGAACATTAGCAGGCTTTTGAAACCTTTTCATGAAAGGGGGATATAGAGAGTGGACGAAGAGACAATGAAGCTACTGGGGGCGGCAATAGCCATAGGAGTGGGTGCTATTGGACCGGCGATAGCCATTGGGATGATAGGAAAGGGTGCGATGGACGCCTTGGGGCGCAACCCTGAGGCCAGCGGCCCGATAATGACCAACATGATCCTGGCTATCGCCTTCGCTGAGGCGGTAGCGATCTATGCCCTGATCGTGGCCATCATACTGGTCTTCGTCGCCTGATCAGGACTTTGGGGAAAGGAAACCGATATGGAGGATATTGGTATCAGTGTCTCCGGTTTGGTGGCTCAGCTTATAAATGTCAGTATCTTGCTCCTCATCCTCTATTTCGTGCTCTATAAGCCCATCCTCAGGATGTTCAATGAGCGTTCCAGCAGGATCAAGGAGAGCATGGAGCAGGCTGAGGAGATCAAGCACAAGATGGCCGAGACCGAGGAGCAGGTTAGACAGCAGCTGGAGGCTGCCCGCAGGGAGGGACAGAATATACTGGCTCAAGCAGGGCAGATGGGGGAGGAGGTTAAGGAAGGGGCACGCCAGGAGGCTCGCCAGGAAGCGGAAGCTGTCATAGCTAAAGCGCGCCTTGAGATTGAGAGGGAGAGGGATGAGGCTTTTGATGAGCTTAGGCGCCAGTTTGTTGACCTGGCGATAGTGGCTGCGGAGAAGGTGATTGATGAGTCCCTCGATAAGGAGAAGCATCGCCGGCTTATCGTTGAGGTTCTGGCGGAGGGGACCAAGGGAACGGGCTAGAGGGAGTT